>Ga0114979_10002678_pt1 | contig 11997 bp, 4 predicted proteins | sample S_140625_EF_Meta_FD_87315 | JGI IMG/M metagenome (GOLD analysis project Ga0114979, IMG submission 87315) | Freshwater microbial communities from Lake Simoncouche, Canada to study carbon cycling - S_140625_EF_MetaG | ecosystem: Environmental > Aquatic > Freshwater > Lake | place: Lake... | reverse complement strand
GTCCATCGCTGGGCTGATTGACTTTTGGAAGAAACCGGCTCAAGATAGACTTCCAAGCGACAGGATCGATTCGGCAGAAGTTACCATGAACTGCAGAGTGTTATCTGCCACCGCTGCCCGCATTCCCGCCCACGCATCTCAGCCTATCCATTGAGGATCCATCACGTGCCTCTACGTCTTTTTTCTAGATTTGTATCAGGCTGCATACTTGCTGTTCTTGCTATCTACGCAACCTTCGCTCGATCTTTTGCCGAAGACGCTATTCCACCGGACCAAGTTCATTTCTTCGAGCAGAACATCCGACCGATCCTTCAAAGCCGGTGTTACAAATGCCATAGCGGTGAGGCGACTGAATTGCACGCCAATCTGTACCTGGACAGTCGCCCGGGTTGGCAACAGGGGGGTGACAGCGGGATCGCTATCGTTCCGGGTGCTCCCGATGAAAGCCTCGTCCTTCAAGTTCTGAGTTATTCCGACGAGGCTCCGACCCAGATGCCTCCGGAAGGTAAGCTTCCTGAAAAGGAAATCGAATTGCTAACCCAGTGGATTGCCATGGGGGCCCCAGACCCTCGGTTGCAGGCAAAGAAGCACTCCAAGCAGCGAACGATCGATTTCGAGACCGAGAAAAAGCACTGGGCCTACCAAGGGCTCTTGCAACCCAACCCGCCAACGGACAACGAGTTAGGCGAGCTTGCGAAACCTTGGGTCCAAAACGTCATTGACCGATTTGTTCTCGACGCCATGCAGAAACAAGGCCTTGCACCGAACCCGCCCGCGAGCAAAGCCAAGCTGATCCGCCGCCTTTACCTAGATCTGGTTGGATTCCCGCCTCCCTATAGCGAAGTGATGGCCTTCGAACAAAGCTCGGACCCGCGAGCCACCGAACAACTGATCGATCACCTTCTGTCCAGCCCTCACTATGGCGAGCGATGGGGCCGGCACTGGTTGGATATCGCTCGATTCGCCGAAAGCCATGGCTACGAACAGGACTACGATCGACCGCATGCATACCACTATCGCGATTTCGTAATTCGAGCTCTGAATGACGATATGCCTTACGATCAATTCTTACAGTGGCAACTTGCGGGTGACGAGCTCGCACCGCACGATCCGCAAGCTTTAGCGGCGACTGGTTTTCTAGCCGCCGGGGTACACGCAACACAAATCACGATCAGCCAAGCCGAGAAGGAACGTTACGACGAATTAGACGATATGGCGCGAACCATGGGTACCACCATGCTGGGTCTGACAATTGGATGCGCACGCTGCCATGATCATAAATTCGATCCAATTCCTAACGCGGACTACTACGGGATCGTCAATGCATTCACCACCACTGTCCGAAGCGATTACGATGTAGCGGTCGACCCGGTGGGCGATCAGCTGGCTCTTGAAAGATATCAATCGGAACATACACCGATCGTGAACCGGCTTGCGGACTTCGATAGCAACGAACTAGTCCATCGATTTGATGCTTGGCGGAAGCAGTCCCAACCCGACGATGTAACCCAGGCGACTTGGCTGATTTTGGAACCTTTTCATGCCAAGTCGCAGGGTGGGGCAACGGTCGCGAAACAAAATGATGGATCGTTTTTGTTTACAGGTACTAATCCTCAATTTGATATTTATAAGTTCCGGACAAATACCAACCTGACGGGCATCACAGCGATCCGCATTGAAGGCTTGTCCGATGGGTCATTGGTCAGTGGTGGGCCAGGTCGAGCCCCCAACGGAAACTTCGATCTGACGAATGTGACCTTATCGTTCAAAGCCGCTGGATCGGACGAGCCGATGACCCGAGTTGCGCTTGCGAACCCCAGAGCAACATTCGAACAGGGATCTCACTTGAGCGTCGCAATGGCGATTGATTCCGATCCCAATTCGGGCTGGGCCGTCGATCCTCAGTTTGGCAAGGACCATGCCGCAGTCTTTGAAATCAAGGACCCGCTTTCTTGGAAGGGCGGCACTGAATTGGAATTCGTTCTGGAATTTCATGGTAATTCTCAGCACAACCTGGGGCGTGTACGTCTAAGTGTTTCGTCTGCCCCCAATCCCGCCCCGGTAGAAACAGGTGGTGAGCTGCTTGCCGTTCGCGAAGCCTTGAACGTTTTAGGCGATCGTTCGATTCAAGCTCTTTCTCCTGAGGACCGAGCGCGGGTTTTGGAGTGGTACAAACCCAGGGATGACGAACGGAAGAAATTAGCTGACGCGGTTTTGCAGCATGAAGCCACCAAGCCTAAACCATCTCTGGTAAAAATGCTGATTTGCAGTGAAGGGGTTCCCGCTGTTCGACTTCATACGCAAGGCCCCGACTTCTACGAAAAAACATTCGTGCTGAAACGGGGCGATCCGAATCAAAAAGTGGCCGAGGCGGAGACTCGTTATGTCTCGGTGCTAAGTCAACATCAAGATGGACCGAAGCGATGGTTGGTATCGCCACCTGCTACGGCTACAACCAGCTTCCGAAGGGCGGCCCTCGCGAATTGGGTTACGGATGTAAAAAATGGGGCTGGAGTGTTGGCAAGTCGTGTGATCGTGAATCGATTATGGCAGCATCATTTTGGTCGAGGTCTTGTTGCAACCCCCAGCGATTTCGGAACGCAAGGTGCTCGCCCCTCGCATCCAGAACTGCTCGACTACTTGGCTGGCGAGCTGATCGATTCGGGTTGGAAGCTGAAGCACTTGCACAAGTTGATGTTGATGTCGGCTGTTTACCAACAGTCCGCCAGCGTTGATGAAGCAAAGGCCTCTATCGATCCAGAGAATCAATGGCTATCAAGGTTTGCAACCCGCCGATTGGAAGCAGAGATCATTCGGGATAGCATGCTAGTCGTTAGCGGCAAACTGGACCCAAAGTTGTTCGGTCCTGGATCGCTCGATATGAATATGAATCGCCGCAGTATCTATTTCTTCATCAAGCGAAGCCAGTTGATTCCGGTTCTATCCCTTTTCGATGCCCCCGATACCTTGCAAGACTTAGCGACGCGAAGCCGTACAACGGTCGCTCCGCAAGCCTTGCTGATGATGAACAGTCCACTTGTGCGTTCGTATGCGGAAGGCCTTTCGAACCGGTCTCGCAGCCAACCTGACGCGTCTTTGGCAGCTCGTATTGAACAAGCCTATGAGACTTGTTTTTCACGAAATGCAACCGAATCGGAAATCGAGTCCGCAACCACGTTTGTCACCGAACAATCGGTGTCCTATGAATCATTGGGACGCAATGCACCGTTCGAACTGGCGATTGCGGATTGGTGTCAAGCGATGCTCAGTCTCAATGAATTTGTGTTTCTAGACTAATGGTTACTCTCGTTTTTCGTTGACGATCGATGGGCTCGGGTTAAGCCGCGGTACCGTTCAATGAAGCATACAGCTGCAGTGACTTCGTTTAACCGTCAGCCGAAGGCGTACGTGAGTGGCAGCAAGTACGCCTTCGGCTGACTGTTAAACGATTGATCGAACGGTATTGGGTCAAGCCAAAGTCCAAACTGATATCCTGCAGACGCGATCTTAATGATACAAAATACACAGAATATGGAAATAAACGCTGCGAGTAGGCCAGCGTGTGTTTTAGATTTCAACATTTGGGGTGGGTTTGGACGAATGCAGATGTCATGAACCAAGGATATTCGTAAGTCGTGTGCACTGCCGTTCTCCCCTCAAACCTCGTCCGTATTTTCTCATTCGCGCAGCAATTTTTGCTAAAATAAGATCGAAAGGGGATCACCCATCGGTCGATTCCTTTTCGAAACCACTTGGTAGCATGTCGCTTGAAGTGCGTTCCAATCGCCCGCCTACTAACCTCTCTCCCAAGGCTTCCGAAAATGAAACCCATCCACCTTTCCCCTCAAGAAACCGTTGCCCCAAAAAAAGCACGAACACGTCGCGATTTCCTCGGAACTGCCGGCGCCCTAGCGGCCACCAGCGTCGGGGCGGGCAGCTGGCTTGCTGGCTCGGGAGCCGTTCATGCTGGTCCGTCTTTCTCCAGCCGTGCTGAAACCGTTATTGGCGAGATGTATGAATCGCTCACCGAGAATCAACGCGCCGCTGTTTGCAAGAGTTTTAATGATCCACTTCGAAAGCACGTCAATGCGAATTGGCACGTGGTCAAGGCGAACATTGGCTCGGATTTTTATTCGAAGTCGCAGCAGTCCATGGCTCTGGAAATTGTGAAGCAGCTGACGTCCGAGTCCGGTCACGAAACCATCTTAAAGCAAACCGAATACGATGATGGAGGCCTGGGATCCTACAGCGTTGCTTGGTTTGGTAAGCCGGGCGATGCAAGTTTTGAGTGGATGTTGACCGGTCGGCATTTGACACTTCGGGCAGACGGCAACACCCAGAAGAAGACTGTTTTCGGCGGGCCGATCGTTTATGGCCATGGCCAAGAATCCAGTTCCGAAGACAACCTGTTCTATTTTCAAACTCAAAAAGTGAACCGTGTTTTTGCTGCCTTGGATCCTGAGCAACGCAAGGAGGCTTTGCTTGCAACCGATATTCCGGATGAATCCGATGTTTTGGTGCAGGCTCGTGATTCTTATGCTGGTCTTTCGGTTTCCCGGCTATCCGACGATCAGCGTCAATTGGTCAACGAGGCTTTGACTTCGATTTTAGGTGTTTACCGGGAAGAAGATGCGGCGGAAGCGAAGGAGATTTTGGATGAGGTGGGTGGTTTGAATTCCTTAAATTTGCAATTCTACGCCAACGACGACCTGCTTTCCGACGGCGTGTGGGATATGTGGCGCATTGTTGGTCAACGTGCCACCATTCATTTCCGCGGTGCTCCTCACGTGCACGCCTTCATCCACATCCAAGGGTAAGAACGTGACAAGTCAAAATGCGAACCGGCTGATCGATCATTTGGCGAGGCGTCAGTTTTTAGCTCGAGCGGGCAGCGGATTCGGCATGCTTGGGCTTGCTTCGTTGCTGGATGAAGCCGGTTTGTTGACTCGTTCGGCTCGAGCCAACCCTTACGAAGGGTTGGTCGATCGGTCTTTGGCCCCGCTCGCCCCGCAACCGCCTCACTTTCCTGCCAAAGCCAAAAGTGTCATATGGTTGTTCATGAACGGTGGGCAAAGTCAAGTCGATACCTGGGACTACAAACCGGAACTCGAAAAACGCGATGGAAAGTCCCTGGAAGGCTTTGACAATAAGACGGGATTCTTCGTTGACTCTGTAGGGGGGTTGATGAAGTCGCCGTTCCAGTTCAAACAACATGGTAACAGTGGGACCTGGGTAAGCGAGATCTTTCCAGAGCTATCCAAACATGTGGATGACATGGCATTTATTCACAGTTGTTTTACAGAAACCAACAACCATGCACCCGCCTTGTTTCAGATGAATACAGGCATGAGCCGAATGGGTTTTCCCGGCGTTGGGTCGTGGGTGACTTACGGTCTGGGCAGCGAGAGTCAGAATCTGCCCGCGTATGTGGTGATGTGCGATACCAAAGGTCGCGGCTTGCCAAAGGGGCATGCTACCAATTGGGGCGCTGGCTTTTTGCCAGGCGTTTATCAGGGTACTTTTCTGGCGGCCCAAGGTGATCCGATTGCAAACTTATCTCGTTTGCCTCACATGCCCTCGGGTGAGCAGCGACGTCAATTGGATTTGATCGCGAAGCTCAATCAACAGCACTTACAACTCAGTCCAGGCGAAGCCGAATTGGCTGCAAGGATTGAAAGTTTTGAACTCGCGTATCGAATGCAAACGGCCGCTCCCGAAGCGTTCGACATCGACAGCGAGCCCGAGAGTATCAAGAAACTGTATGGGCTCGACAATGAGAAATGCGCCCACTTTGGAAAACAGACGCTTTTGGCTCGTCGACTGGTCGAACGCGGGACTCGGTTCGTGCAGATATTCTCGGGTGGAATGGACAACCAGTTATCGTGGGATGGCCACATCGATATCGATGGCAATCATCGACAATTCGCTGGCGAAACCGATACACCCATCGCTGGTTTGATTTCGGATCTGAAACAACGTGGTTTGTTGGAAAGCACTTTGATCCTATGTGCGGGTGAGTTTGGTCGATTGCCATTGGCCCAGAAAGGGGCGCAACCTGGACGAGATCATAACCCGCATGCATTCACTGCTTGGTTTGCAGGTGGCGGAGTGAAGGGGGGAACGCATTATGGTGAGACGGACGAGATTGGCCATCGGGCTGCGGTAAATCGAGTCAGCGTCAACGACTTGCATGCCACGATCCTGGCTTTGCTGGGTATGGATCACACCAAACTCACCTACTTGTTCAACGGCCGTAATTTCCGGCTGACGGATGTTGCGGGAGAAGTCGTTCGCGGGATCATCGGCTAGCGTCTGCGGTTCAAGTCAGGATAAAATCATTGCTCGTCAACTGGCAGCCAGGTCGCTGATTCGTACGGTTTAGTTGTGGCGATGTGCTCAGCATCGATCGTGGCCATAGCTTCGAACTTAGCGTTACTCTAGATATGAAAAAAGCCGAGCTGTTACGCTCGGCTTAATTTTCGTTTGCAACCCTGGAGCGATCATGCTCAGGGTCAGTTCGTTACCAACCTTGTTCTGCGAAAACGTCATCGACGGTTTCCAGATATCCGCGTGATTTGGCTTTGATGGAGACTGGCGGGGCGGCAAGCGAGACTCGGGTCCATACAAGTTCCTCAGACCGAGCCATAACCCGGATGATTCTCGAACCATTCGGTGTGTCGCCAACTTGAACGAATTGACGGCGTCCAAGGGTTGCGGTGTAGATTCCGCGGTCGGCTCCGCGAACGGATGTTACGAAAGCTTCCGTTCCATCGTTGCTCAGCACCACTTCTTGGTAGGAATCTCCTTCGAATCCATTTCTTGCGATCGTCCATTCGGAAATACCGTCAGCGTTCACCGCAGCGTAAATCCCCGACGTGCGGTTACGTGGGTTTGAACTGTCATAGACGCTCGACATGTACTCAATCAAGTTTGCGTAGCGAGCTTGAACGCCCAGAACACCAAAGTTGTGAACCACGTTCACATCCCCTGGGGCGACTACACTAACGTTGTAGCTGTTCGCGCCTGGTGCATCGTCCGCTAGGATCGGGATCGCATAGCTCACGGTGTATGCTCCGGGGGGAAGCAGATCGAAGTTGTAGCTGCCATCAGCGAGCGTCTTTTCGGTTCTCGAGATGCTTGGGGTCGATCCGGTCGCTGCAGTGACCAAGGTCACTTCCACGCCGCCCATTTTTAGTTCCAAGGGGTCCATTGATCCCGAGTTATTATCGTCGATATAGACGAAACCCTTCACCGAACTTGGGATGAACGGCGAGATGTCGATATTGAAAGTGCCCGTGGCGCTCAGCGGTGCAGCAACACCATTCGTCGTACCATTGTCGGTTACTGCGTAAGTGAAAGTAACTCGGCCGCTAGCACCTAGCGGGGCGGTGTAGGTAATGCTGGTGTCGCTGAAGGAGAGTGTGCCAGTAAAGTTTGCACCAGGAGTCACAGCGGTGACACGCAAGGTTTGACCACTTTCGTTAGCAGGACCCTTTGGCATTGCTGCAAGTGCTTGTGTTAGGTCGAAGGTGGTTGGCACACTTGCGAAAACATTTCGAGTCAATGTATCAGCGGAAGGAGCATCGTTGACTTCCGTGACTCGGATCGTTGCTGTGGCAACGGTTGTCGATTGGCTTGATTGTCCATCGCTAATCGTATAGGTGAAGCTGTCCGGGCCGTTGTAATTGTTGGCTGGCGTGTAAATCAAATTGTTGCCCGATTGAGTCACCAAACCTCCATTGGCTGTGGTGACACCTGCTGAAGGTAGAGGAACGAAGGTAACAACCTGTCCCGCACTAGCTTCGTTGTCAGGACCAGGCTTGTCGTTGTCCGTCAGTGAACGGATCGCAAAAGTCCGAGGTGTGTCTTCGGCCGCCACGATGACTTCGTCCGCAACAAAAATCGGAGCATCATTCTCAGGCGTGACAGTGATCGTCAACGTGGCGCTGGCACTGAGCGGCGTCAAGGTTGACCCGGTGAATCCGTTATCAGTCACCGTGTAGACGACCAAAACTTCGCCAAAGAAATCTCGTCCGGTTACTACAGTACTTCCCGGTGCGTATCGGATATTGCCGTCCACGACGCTGACGGTACCACTGTTAGGCGTTTGATTCACAGCATTCGTGATCGTTAGGACTTGAGCATCTTCGAGGGGTCCCTTGCTCAGTCCAGTAATGATACTAGCGGCTGGAATATCCAAAGTGGTGTCTTCCTTTACAGAAGCAGACCTTGGTTCAGCCACAGGCGGATCGTTCACTGGCGTGACTTGGACAGTTACCGTGGCGGTCGACGCAAGGATCAAAGGGTTACTGTCTACAGCACTATCGATCATGGTATACGTAAACGTCGTGCTACCAAAATAATTCGAATTAGGTGCGGCGTACGAAACCGTATCATCCGCCAGATTCGTTGGCGTTCCATTGTCGTTCAATGTAACGGTGCCAGTGCCTGCGCTTGGTTGGGTAAAGGATACAAGCCGTCTGGTCGCATTTGCGTTTGCAAAGTCATTGGACAGGACATTGATAACAGATGGCGTTGCTTTTTTCTCGGGAATGATTTCTAAGTCACCCAGCGCGAACGGAAGGATTGGTGGAATGATCAAGACTTCCACGTTTGCAGTGGATTCTCGATTCAGCGAATCACGGATCGTGTAGCTGAACGTGGAGGTCACGTTGAACTGGCCTGTCGGTGGAACGAAAATGACACCGGCACCATTTGGCGCAACCGACACGGTACCAATGGTTGCAGGTGTGACCGAAACCACGACGAAGTCTCGTGTTTCATTCGGAGCACCGGGGTTGTCATTCCGCATGACATCCAGATTGTTGTTCGCAGTGATGCCTGGGACAGCGAATCGATCAGCAGCACCCGTGTCGTTGACCGCAATAGCTGGATCGTTGACTGCGTTCACGGTGATGGTAATCGTACCGTTCGCTGTCAAAGTACCGTCGCTCTCCCTGACGCTGTAAACAAAGCTGTCTTGCCCATTGAAATTAAGGGCTGGACGGTAGGTGGTCACGTTGCTGACTGTCGTGATCGTTCCACCATTCGCAGTCGTAGCTGGAATCGATGCGAGAACTGGTTTCCCTGGCTCACCGAGCCCATTGCTGGAGCTAAGCAGGAGATCTGTCTGGGCGCCAGTTCCGATCAAAATCAATGGACTATCTTCATTCACCACGAGTGTGCCGCTGAAAGCGACAGGTGGATCATTGACGCCTGTAACATTGATCGTGATGGTCGCCAGGGTCGAACGATTCCTGAGCGCATCATTCGGGACCCCGGAGTCGTCGGTGCCGGTCACTTGAAGAACAACGTTGCCGAAGAAATTGGGAGCGGGAACAAAGCTAAGGCTGCCACCGCTTAGTGTCGCTGTTCCTTGAGCTGAAGTTGGGCCGACATTGATGGCGGAAATAGTTAAAGACTGCGATGATTCGTTCGCTGGGCCGGGCGAGAAAACATCGGTTGCAGCGATCGTCAAACCTGGGGCCGGAGTATCCTCCGCGATAGTGAAAGGAGTCGTTCTGATCACGACTGGTGCGTCATTCTCAGCCACTACGGTAACCAAAACCGTACCGACCGAGATGTCACCCGCATTGTTGGTCACGGTATACCGGAAGCTTGTCGTGCCGTTGAAATCCGGGGAGGGTCTGAAAAATACATTGGGGCCGTTCAATGCCCCCGAGACGGTACCGCCAGTGGCAGGTTGTTCGTAGGAAAGCACTCTCTTGGAATTCGAAGGAACTTGCTCAATATCATTTTGTACCACGTTAATCGCTGTGGCGACCGCATCTTCGTTGACGCTTAATTCATCATTAACAGCAGTCAAGCGATCGGCAATTCGGATCGAGCCAGTTGGAAGAATCACGCGTGAGGCTGGAAGGTACTCTGCTCGACCACCGCTTTGACCGAACAAAGCGATACCCAGATTATTGCCAGTCGTGCTCCCCGCTTCAGGAAGCGGCGAAATGGTGCCAGCAAGGTTCACCAACCCAACCGAACCACCGACGAAAAGTGCGTCGACAACTGGAATGAACTGAGTTGCCACACTAGGACTTAGGAAGTTGCTGGATCTTGTGAAACCACCCATCAATGCAATTTGATAAGAACCAGCAGCAGGATCGGTGGACGTCTTCTGGAGTTTGCCGTCTCGACCGTTCGAATACTGCGTTAGAACATCGCTTTGTAGGCCAAGATCGTGTTTGAGACCAGCTGCAGCGACGTTGCCAGTCGCTGGATTCGGATTGGATTGCGTCACCGGAGTGATCGTAGGTGAGCTGCCTGTCAGATTATTCGCGGAGACGGTAAAGTCAGGAACGTTGGTACGCGAAAGCCCATTGACGTAGCTAATGTCAAAGAAATACTCCGTGTCCGTATCCTTACCAGGAACGACCTTGACACTCCCAGCACCGAAACCCGGCAAGGCTGCAATCGCGGCCTGAATGTTTGCTGCCGTGATTGGCGAGTCTTGCACACCGCCAGGTGTAAATGCGACTGAAATCGGAGCCGTCTCATTCGCGCCGTATCTCAGCTTGAACGTTCCGCCGGTCGCAGAATTTCGAATGCTCAATTGATTGAACTCGCCCCACTGGAACAAAAGCTTTTCAGCAGTTCCAGCTTCGTTGGTGTAGTTCAAATCGTGGTACGCGCTAAATACGCCTCGAGGGTTTCCAACTCGATCGGGATCCGTTGAGTTGACTCGCCGCAAGTCCGTTACCGAAGTACGGACAATTACTTTCTGGCCTGGGCTGATGATGGCATCGGGCCGTCCGTTTTCTGGAATCGCATCGTCAAACGGTGCACCAGCCGTGCCGTCTGCATTGACCCTAAGAAATTCGTATTTGACTTCGACCAGTTCGCCTTGGCCTTCACCGTTATTCAAAGCGTTGATGACAGACAGTGCATCCAGCGGGGATAAGTAGTTGTCACCGGTAACGTCTACATAGGACGAACGGTCTGCCGGCGATTGTCCTGTCAGCGAAGAAGAGCCTTGCGTGTTCAGCCGATTGATGACCACCAACGCATCCAAGGGGGAAACCGCAAAGTCACCATTGACGTCCCATGGAATCATGTCGTTGTGGAACAGAGGCAGATCAGCCGCCATGAGCTGCCGCTTTTCGAGTGACTCCAGTCGGAGCACCCGCTTTAGCCAGCTTTGTCGCTGTGCTTTTCGAGAACGATTATTGGCAACTGGGGTACGAGCTTGACGCTTTGGCGAAACTGTCATCGATTCATCCACCGTAGAGACAAAAATGATTTAGCAATGGAAAGGAAACTGCTGAACGTAAAACGCTTGCAAAAATCCCTTACTGAGAGGGTACTTGGCGTCGAATCACTTTTCAATCCACTTCTTACCCAGTCGGACTAATTTACCCAGTCCGACTGTTTAGCTGTGTGGATTTGCCATCCCTAACAATTTTTCCGGCAACATGAGTTGTTGGAGTCAGAATTCCTCCAGAAGTTCCATCTGCAAAAAAATTTAGAAAATGTCACTGCATTCCGAACATTCTGCGTGCTTTTGTTTTTCGGTTTGATTTTTCTGTAAAATGATCGTGGAAAACCTGTTTGATTCTGTTGCTTACCTGTGAATTCTATTTACGCCAAACCTCCAGATCCTCTATTATCTCTGGCGGGCTGTCTTTGCGCAGCACAGATTAGGATGTCGAAATTCGACGGGGGCGCTGCCAAAGAGGCTGAGAATGCACGGTTTATTACTTCTAATATCATTTGTAGCCATTCTGCCGCAGGGGGAAGTTCTTCCTGCCCCCATGACGGGCTTTTCAGCAAACACCCCAGTTTTGCCGAACATAAATCCGAATTTGGCGAACTCTGACCTCACCCCTACCCCCAATTTATTTCCGACGGTGAGCCCGCCAAGAGGCAACCAGGGGACTTTGAATCCACCTGAGCCCTACAAGGTAGGATGGGGCACCGATCCACAGGGCGCCTTCAGCCTGATCTTGCAAATCTCACCCGATGCTGTCGACAACTTTGCAAAAG
>Ga0114979_10002677_pt1 | contig 11999 bp, 10 predicted proteins | sample S_140625_EF_Meta_FD_87315 | JGI IMG/M metagenome (GOLD analysis project Ga0114979, IMG submission 87315) | Freshwater microbial communities from Lake Simoncouche, Canada to study carbon cycling - S_140625_EF_MetaG | ecosystem: Environmental > Aquatic > Freshwater > Lake | place: Lake... | reverse complement strand
CTTTTTTGATCGCAGAGGCCGGAAGTAAGGCAGGAAGAGCGAGCCGGAGACGGGGATTGAACCCGTGACCCTCTGTTTACGAAACAGATGCTCTACCACTGAGCTACTCCGGCAAGGGACGTGATTCTACGACAAGAAAAGGGGTGGAGACAAACCCTGCTTGATGTCACAAAGGGGGATTGGAAAAGCTGGAAATTTCAGGCATTCTTTCCTCTTTATGTCCCACGCACATCCCATCTACATGGACTGTAATGCTACGACCCCCATCGAGCCGGAAGTGGGGAAGTTGATTCGGCACTTTTTCGAAGAGGAGTACGGAAACGAGGGAAGTCGAACTCATGAATTTGGAACTCGGGCCAAGGCAGCAGTCCACCAAGCACGGGAGCAGATTGCCCGGTTGGTGGATGCGAAGATTGAAGAGGTCATCTTCACCAGCGGGGCGACAGAAAGTAATAACCTGGCGATCCTCGGTTTGGCTCATTGGGGTCGAAGCCACGGGAAAACCCATATTGTGAGCAGCCTGATTGAGCATAAGGCGGTTTTGGAGCCGATCGAGATGCTTGCAAAGGATGGGTTTGAGGTGGATTGGGTGGCCCCAGAAAGAAATGGTCGCATCGATCCGGCAAAGTTTATGCAGCGGGTTCGCCCGTCCACGTTGTTGGTTTCCCTCATGCATGCGAACAATGAGACCGGAGTGATTCAGCCGATTGCGGAAGTGTCGGAGGGATTGGCAGATCATTCGGCGTGGTTTCATGTGGATGCAGCGCAAACGTTCGGAAAACTGCTCGAACCTCTGAAGAATCATCGAATCGATCTGATTAGTGCAAGCGGGCACAAGATTTATGGCCCGAAGGGGGTGGGGGTGTTGATTGTTCGACATCGGAAAAAGCAAAAAGTACCTCTGTTGCCTTTGGTCTATGGGGGTGGCCAAGAGCAGGGGCTACGGCCGGGAACTTTGCCGGTCCCTTTGGTCGCGGGAATAGGGTTGGCTGCAGAAATAGGTGAAAAAGAACATGGGTCTAGGGCGAAGAAGTGCATTGAGTTTCGAAAGAAGTTTCTCGCTGCGATTGAGCCTCTGAAACCCAAGATTCATGGAGAGGAGGGGCAGATCCTTCCGCATACCGCCAACATCTCTTTTCCTAGTATCAGTGCAGAAGAAGCGATGGTCAGAATCCGCAATCTGGTAGCGGTTTCAAATGGTTCTGCTTGCACATCGGCCAGCTATCAACCGAGCCATGTCTTGAAGGCAATGGGTCTAGAAAAGGAAGAGATTGTTGGGGCGTTAAGATTCTCTTGGTGTCATCTCACACCGGAACCAGATTGGGGAGAGTTGGTAGCGAAGCTGAGGAAGTAGGGAGGAATCGGATCCCTTAACGAAAGAGGGACAACCGGCCATTCGAAAAAGATAGAGGGGTTGGTTTTGAAGAAACACGGCAGCGTGGATGTTTTCGAAGTTCTGTCGCTAGATCCTCGCTGACAAAAATTTTTTCAAGATGGAGTGTATTTGGAATCAGCATCCATCGTTTGTTTCCAAATCGTTCGGTGATCTTTTGAACGAGTTCGGCGTCATCTTGAAGAGTGCAGGGGATAGCCATTCGTTGCATATCCCCTGTGGTAAAGGCGTTAATAAAGGTTTTCTTCTCGTCAATTGAATCGCGGAGTCGGCGTGTGATGAAGTCAGACAGGCCAACGCCGAGTGCGTTACCTTGAGCTTTGTCGGACAGTCCCAAGGCGGCGATGATTTTAATTTGTGGTTGTGTCAGGTCTTCATGTCCGTGAACCCCCCGTCTTCCGATGACATTCGTGTCCATGCCGGTGCCACTATATGTTTTTCCAATTTCATCGACGATCAGAACATTTAACTCCTGGCACGGGAGGGCAGGAAAGTAGTGGCGGTGCCGTTCGAGCAAGGCTGGCTCCTTTGTTAGAATCTGATCGCCTGGGAGGGCATGAAATTCCGCCGTGGCGTCAAATCCATCTTCTAAGATTGCCAAGCCGGCAAAAATCTTTCCGGACTGGACGAGGAGAGAGCCCATCTCCTCCAAGATGCGAGGCATGCGATCGGGTCGGGCAGAGTGGAAGGTTTCGGCGGAGCGAATTTTCCCCATCCCCACAACCATCATTTTCGTGAGACCGCTTTGAACAGGTCCCGAGAAGCATGTGTGAAGCTTGATTCGGTTTAAGACAAGAACTCCTGCGGATTCGTAACAGTGGCGATCCATCCATACATCCCCTGAATCAACCGTTCCGACCTTGACGCACTCCATGCTGGAGCGGATTTCCATTCCAGTGGCCTCCTGGGTAAGGCCAAGGGATTCGACCATTTTTTGTTGTCCCTCGGCGCTTGCCCCGTTGTGGGATCCCATCGCGGGGACGAGGAACGGCTTGGTTCCGTGTGCGCGGAGCCAGTCCCCTGCGGCCTTGGTGATGGAAACGATATTCGATATTCCGCGGCTACCCGCTGTAATGGCCACCTCGCCTTGGGGTGGCTTTTTTTTCATCCTATCCAACGCCCGATGAACCTCCAAGGCGATGTTCTGAACCGGGGTGGAGACAAGCTGTTGTTCGACTTGAAACAGATCCATCGACTAGATCGTAGGGTGATTTCTTATTGGTACGAGTTGCTTTTAAGAAGGAAAATACCAAAAAACGATCACTTCAATGTGCGGGGATGTGGGAAAGGTTTGAGATTTGAGTGGATCCGATCATGATTGAACGATGCAAGCCTCATTGGAGGGAAAAAGGATTGAAGAGGGAATATCCCCCAAGAAGGCTTTGAGAAAAGAAGCGGGCAAGGCTGGGTTTCTGGAAAAATATAAAAGCCTGTTCGGAGGAAGTTTATTTTTAGCGGTGGTGTTCCATGTTCTTCTTCTGATCGGTTTTGGAAGTTACACCTTGTTTAAGGGATCTGCTCCACGAATGCCTTTCACCAGCGAAGGAGGGGTGCCAGCAGAAGATATGGCAATCGAAGCGCCACCTGAAGCTGCTCCAGAAACGATGGAAGAAACGGCGGTTGAATCGACCCCTAGTCCATCCGATGCTCCCGCACTTGAAACGGATATGGTTCTTGCTGTGAGCGGTGTGGCAAGCCCTGCGATGTCGATCAACGCCGCTCCTCCGGTTTTGGCGCCATCTTCAGTGCCAGGTGGCGAAAAATCATTCAACAAGCCGGCTAGCCGTTCAGTGGGGAAAACGTCTTCCGTAAATTTCTTCGGAGTCAAGGGGGAGGGAACAAACGTCTACTTTGTAGTCGATTTATCGGACAGCATGTTAGAAAGCGAGAGGGGAGGGCTTGTGGGATTTGCTGCTGTTAAGAACCAACTCAAGCAGATGATTCAGAGTTTAGATGAGGGAACTCATTTTAATGTCGTTACCTTTGCTGGTAGTGGTGCTGACCTGTTTCAGCCTGCCAGTGTTCCGGCGACTCTGGAGATGAAAAAGGCAGCGGTAGCGTTCATGGATAAATATAATAACACCCTCGAGAGGAGGGGAACCCAGAGCAACAATTATCAGCCAAAGATCCAGGAACTAGGCATCGTCAAGACGGAGAAAGGTACGGATCAGGTCACTACCCGTCTCGATCTGGGTTTGCTTGCAGCCTTCGAGGGATGTGCCGACACGATATTTCTAATCTCTGACGGCAAAGCTCCTGTGGTGGCGGAGGATAAGCGACAGGAGGCCAGGGCATTGATGAAAAATGCGGAGATTTCCGCAGCGGATCGTGCGAAATACGATAGGGAAGTGGCGGAGTGGAGGGTCGAATATGAGAAGTACACTGCAGAGATGAAGGCTTATCGCGAGAAGTACAAAGACCTCTTGGCTAAAAAAGAGCAAAAAGCCGCCGAGGCGAAGGCCAAGGGGGTGGGCAAGGTAAAGGAGGGGGTGGGAGTTTCTTATGGTGAGAAAATACCGGGTTTGCCGGATTCGCCCAAGGAACCGAAACAACCTCTGCTACCACAGCGCAAGGTTGGTGATAAGGTGGTCCAAGCCGCTGGTGAGATTTATGACGAGGCCGCTTTGATTCGCAGGATTCGTGATGTGTATATCGATTTTTACAAGAAAGCGGATGCTCCTACTCCTTCGATCCATACGGTCGGTTATATGTCGAAGCCGAATGAGACGAAGTTTCTTCAGACCCTTGCTTCGAAAAATAACGGTACGTTTAAGGCGATCTCTGCCCCGATCAAGTAATCGAGTGGAGGAATTAGGTTTCGGATGGGACGCCGACTTCCATGCCGAGATTGCGGGCGAGGCGGATAGCATCCGCGGGAAGCGGAGGGCGGTGACCTTTAATTTCGTTTAGGTCGGTCAGGTTCATCCGGTTTCGAAGAAGTCCGACCATCGAACCATGCTCTCCCTGATTTAGGGCGAGAACTGCGAACTCTCCCATGCGGGTGGCGAGAAAGCGGTCGGAGAAGGTGGGGGGAGAACCTCGCTGAAGATGGCCCAGAACGGTCAGTCTTATTTCTTGTTGCAGTTTTTCTCCACCCGCTTTTTTTAAGCGATCCATAAACTCCTGTCCTGAACATGCACCTTCAGCGACCACGACGACGCTATTGTTGTGGCGGCGAAGACGGCGGCGGGTGAGGTTTTCGACGATCTGATCCATGTCGTATCGGAATTCGGGGATGACAGCGATTTGGGAGCCTGAAGCGATGGCGCTCATCAATGCGAGGTAGCCGTGATTCCGTCCCATTACTTCGACGACGAAGCAGCGGTTGTGGGATGCGGCGGTTGCTTTGATCATATCGATCAAGTGAACGACAGTGTTGAGACAGGAATCGACCCCGATCGACATTTCGGTTCCCGATAGATCGTTATCGATGGAGCAGGGGAGACCGAGCACCCGAAATCCGAGTTTGGAAAGAGCGGCGGCACCTGCAAGAGAACCATCCCCACCCAGAACAAGGAGGGCTTGGATATTCTCTTTTTTCAGAATGTCGAGAGCCTCCAGTTGCGCTTTTTCCTCCTTAAACTTTAGGCAGCGACTGGTGGATAGGATGGTCCCAGCGTCCCGAATCCGGCCGCTGACCTCAATCACTCCCAGGGGCATGAACTCGCGGTCAAAAATTCCTTGATATCCATTCTGAATTCCGACGACATCGATCCCTAAGTTGACCCCCGTACGGACAATTGCACGGATAGCAGGATTCATCCCGGGAGAGTCTCCCCCTGAGGTGATCACTCCGATGCGTTTCAACATAAGAGGTTTATGTTGAGGGACTGGATGTAAAAAGCGAGAGCGGAATCGGAGTTTTCCAAAGGGAGGTGAATCGATTAGTATGTAAGTGTGACTCCGGTTGCCAAAAGTGCGGAAACGCCCAAGTTGATGAACCTCCGTGTTCGGGAGGTTCGACCGCTGATTTCTCCTGCTCAATTGAGACGGGAAATTCCGCTAGGTTTGGTTTCCGAGAAAACTGTTCGGGAATCTAGGGAGGAGGTCGAGGCGGTGTTGGCTGGCAAGGATACGAGACCTTTAGTCATTCTGGGGCCATGTTCGATTCACGATCGCAAAGCTGCTTTGGAGTATGCCGGTCGGATTCGGCGGATGAGGGAAGAATTGGGGGAGAAGCTGTTGCTAGTGATGAGGGTTTATTTTGAGAAACCGAGAACCACGGTCGGATGGAAGGGATTGATCAATGACCCGGGATTGGATGGGACTCTGGATCTGGAGGGAGGGTTGAAAGCAGGACGGAAGCTTCTGGCCGAGATTAACGAGATGGGAGTGCCTGCTGGCACGGAGTTTTTGGATCCCGTCGTTCCGCAATATTTGGCAGATCTTGTGACGTGGGCGGCGATCGGTGCACGGACCACGGAAAGTCAGACTCATCGCGAAATGGCGAGCGGCCTGTCGATGCCTGTCGGTTTTAAAAATGGGACAGATGGTAGTCTGCAAGTGGCCGTGGATGCGATGCTTTCGGCTCGGGCTGCGCATGCTTTTGTCGGAATCGATGCTGAGGGTGCGACCAGCGTGATCTGCACAGTCGGGAACAGCTCGACTCATCTGGTTTTGCGTGGAGGGAGGGATCGAACAAATTACGATCCTGCCAGTTTATCTGCGGCACGGGAATCGTTGAAGAAGCATGGATTACCGGAGCGGGTGATGGTGGATTGCAGTCATGCGAATTCCGGTAAGGAGGCGACCAAGCAGGAAACCGCTTGGAAAAGCGTGATGGAGCAGAAACGATCGGGAGCTCCGGGAATTTTGGGGCTGATGCTGGAGAGTCATTTGGAAGAGGGCAGGCAGGACATTCCTAAGGATGGGCCAAAGGGATTAAAGTATGGGGTGTCGATTACGGATGCCTGTATGGGTTGGGAGCAGACCGAGGCTCTTTTGCGCTGGGCTGCAAAATAAGCTGGGATTGGCCGTTGGGGCTTTTGGGATTAGCATCGAACTTTGAAAAAAGAGCAAAAAACTGATTCGGCGCAGGTCCGGGCGGATTACGCCCGGCACGTTGTCCCTTCGTATAAACGATCGGCAACAGCCCCTGTTCTTGTGAGGGGCAAGGGAACGAGGGTGTGGGATGCGGAAGGGAGCGAGTATCTCGATTTTGGCAGCGGGATTGCCGTGAACTGCCTCGGACATGCCCATCCCCGGTTGGCTGACGTAATGAAGAGGCAGGGGGATGAGTTGGTTCATGTTTCGAATCTTTTCTTTCATCCGAAGCAGGCGGAGTTGGCAGGGGAGTTAGTTGCACGGATGGGGCCTGGGAAAATATTTTTTTGCAACAGTGGGGCGGAAGCGAACGAGGCCATGGTGAAGGCAGCCCGGAAGGCGGGCGCGGGTGATGGGCGTTATGAAATCATCACCACACTAAACTCTTTTCATGGCCGGACCCTTGGAATGATTGCGGCTTCAGGGCAGGAACGACTACGGGAGGGGTTTGGTCCTGTGATGCCCGGCTTTGTGTATGTTCCCTACAATAATTTAGCGGCGGTGGAGAAATCGATCGGGCCAAATACGGCGGCAGTGATGATTGAGGGAATCCAAGGGGAGGGTGGGGTGATTCCGGCCACTCCGGAATATTTATTGGGATTACGAAAGCTGACGCAGGAGAAGGGTATCTATCTCCTGATGGACTCAGTCCAGTGCGGGCACTATCGGACTGGTCGGTTTCAGAGTTATGAAACGATTTTGGAAAAAGCGGGTGGGAAAGGGGCGTTCATTCCTGACGCCGTTTCGATGGCAAAAAGCTTGGGTGGTGGTTTTCCGATTGGGGCGGTCTGGCTAGGGGAGAGGTTGGCAGATGTTCTGGGTCCAGGGAGTCACGCAACGACCTATGGGGGAACGGCACTGGCTTGTGCGGTGGCCTTGGAGGTTTTGAAAATTATCGATGAAGAGGGTCTGGCGAAAAACATCGAACGTATGGGTGAAGAGCTAAAGAAAGGATTGGGAAAATTATCGGGTCGGGGATGGGTGGGAGAGGTGCGAGGCTTTGGGGGAATGGTGGGGGTGACGGTGAAAGGGAGGAGTCACGCGGAGGTGGCAGAGGCTTTGGCGAAGGTGGGGTTATTGGTCGTGCCTGCAGGTTCGGATGTTCTGCGGTTTTTGGCTCCGTATTCTGTATCGATGGATGAAGTGCGGGAAGCGGTGAAGAAGGTGGAGTCGACCCTATGAGGCATCTGCTCAAGCTCGAAGGAGTGAAGGAGGCGGAGGCGAGGGAGATTCTGCGCCTTGCGCAATTGGCAAAAAAAGCACGGGGAAAGAAAAGTTCCGTCAAGGGGCCTTTGACAGGGCAGATCTGGGCCCTCATTTTCACGAAGGCATCCACACGGACCCGAGTATCTTTTGAGGTGGCGATCCGGGAGTTGGGTGGTGTGCCAAGTTTTCTGAGTGCGGCAGAAATTCAATTAGGGAGGGGGGAGTTGGTGCGAGATACGGCCCGGGTCATGGGGCGAATGGTGCATGGTGCGGTCATTCGAACTTTTGCGCAGTCGGACGTCGAAGAGTTTGCCGAATTCGCAAAAATTCCGACGATCAATGCACTCACTGATGACGAGCATCCCTGTCAAATCCTGAGCGACATTTTCACTATTGAGGAAAAGCGAGGATCGATCCGGGGCAAGAGGATTGCTTTCATTGGCGATGCGGCGTGCAACGTCCCGAGATCTTGGGCGGAAGCAGCGAAGATTTTTGATTTTCAACTGGTCTGTGGGGCTCCGAAAGAGTTTCGGCCTCCTTCGGTCGGAAAATATGTGAGTTGGACTGAGGATCCGATGGAGGCGGCGAAGGGGGCAGACGTACTGTACACGGATGTATGGGTTTCTATGGGGAAGGAGTCGGAGACAGCGGAGCGGGAGAGGATCTTTGCTCCATACCAAATTGATCGAAAGATGGTGGGGTTAGCCAAGAAGGATGTACTGGTTCTACACTGTCTCCCTGCCTACCGGGGGAAGGAGATCAGTGCTGAGATTTTGGAAGAACGATCGCAGGATATTTTCGATCAGGCGGAAAACCGACTCCATACCCAAAAAGGAATTTTAGAGTGGATTGTTGCTAAGCCATTGAGGATCAAGAAGTAGTGTTTGGGTTGGTCTGGACTCGACCCGTTGCTTTGGGTTGGTAAGTTACTTTTATGAGTGCAGTAACAACCCCAGTTCCAAAGAAAGTAAATTTACGCACCCCTGAGGTAATGGAGGCCGTGGCGGCTGAAGTCCAAAAACATTATCGCAGCTTGGCAGTCGAATATGTGAGGGCGACGGGGCGGGCGCTGGAAGCTGAAGACATGACTGTGGTTTTGGCTAAAGCATTCGGATTTTGTTATGGGGTGGAGCGTGCGATCGATTTGGCTTATGCGGCGGCCAAAGTGTTTAAGGAAAAACGAATCTTTTTGTTGGGGGAAATTATTCATAATCCCGAGGTCAACGAGCAGTTGAGGGAAATGAAGATTCAGTCCTTGAAGCGACACAAGGAGGGATATGATCTAAAGGGATTAACGGCGGAGGATGTGGTGATTGTTCCCGCGTTTGGTGCAGAAGTAGGGACGATGGATGAGCTGAAAAAGATTGGATGTCAGACGGTGGATACGACCTGTGGAGACGTGATGAGCGTGTGGAAGCGTGTCCGGCAGTACAATAAGGAGCGTGTGACCTCGATCATCCACGGAAAATCTTCCCACGAGGAGACGATGGCCACCAGTTCCCGAGCCTTGAGCACCGATGGTTTGGGGCACTATCTGGTCGTCTATAATCTTGAAGAGACCGACTACGTTTGTAATTACATCCGGAATGGAGGGGACAAAGCCGAGTTTTTGAAGAAATTCGAAGGGGCTCACTCGCCTGGGTTTGATCCGGAGAAGCATTTACAGGCGGTGGGGGTGGCAAATCAGACCACGATGATGCGTGGGGAGACGGAGGAAGTGCAAAGGCGGATTAAGAAGGCCATTGAGGACCGGTTCGGTGAGAAAAAGATGGGGGAGCACTTTCGTTTCTTCGACACGATTTGCGGAGCGACGCAGGAGCGTCAGGATGCCTTGCGGGATCTTTTGGTGGTCCCGCTGGATCTATTACTCGTGGTCGGCGGTTACAATAGCAGTAATACTAGTCATTTGGCGGAGATGGGGGAAGCCAAGTTGCCCACCTATTTTATCCGGAACTGCACCAAGATGATTTCAACCGATGAGATCGAGCATTACGACCAACATGCCCAGAAGGAGAAGAGAACGAAGGGGTGGCTCCCCAATGGGAAGGTGAAAATCGGCGTGACTGCTGGGGCCTCTTGTCCAAATAACGTGATCGAGGAGACGATTGCCAAACTGTTTCAGTTTCGGGGTGTTGATGTGAAAACGTTAATTCCCGAACCGACCGTCTAGACTACTTAGACAAAGCATCCGCAAGCTTGGCGACAAGTCCGCCAAAACTTCCGTTGGTAAATACGGCTACGACATCCCCGGATTTGAGGCGGGGTAGGATGTCCTTCAAAATTTCCTCCGGACCGGGGAGGTAAAATGATTCTCGACCGGCTTTGCGAATGTCATCGGCGATTTTCTTTGGATCCAGGCGCATCTGCGGATCGATCTGATCCTTGCGGGCGATTTCGGTGATGTAGACTCCGTCGGCGGCTGAAAGTGACTCGGCGAGCTCATTCTGAAAGATACCTCGGCGGGTGGTGTTCGAGCGGGGTTCAAAAAGAGCCCAAAGACGGCGTCCGGGGTATTTCGCCCGAAGGGCGGCGATCGACTCCCTTAAGGCGGAGGGGTGGTGACCAAAGTCGTCGACCACGGTAATACCCTTGGCTTCGGCTCGTACCTCTAGACGACGTCTGACTCCGCGGAACTGGGGCAGGATGGAAGCGAGTTTTTCAAGAGAGACGCCGAGGGTATGAGCTGCGCAGAGTGCCATCGAGGCGTTATGGACATTGTGACGTCCTGGGATTTTTAAGTGAAACTCGTGACCATGGAGGGTGAAGATTGATCCGGAAGCGTCCTCCTTGAGAATCTGATATCGGGCGGCGGCTTGGGGTCCTGAACCGACTTCCAAGATCTCACAAGGTGCGTCTTTAGCGACTGCCAAGGCGTTGGGGTCGTCGGCATTGATCAGAGCCAAACCATTCTGCGGGACTTGCTGAAGAAGCTGGCGAAAGGACTTCTGGATAGCTGCGAGGTCGGTGTAGATGTCGGCATGGTCGAATTCTACGTTATTGAGAATGACCAGTTCGGGAAGGTATTGGAGGAACTTGCTGCGTTTGTCCGCGAAGGAGGTGTCGTACTCATCGCCTTCTAAGACCCAGAAAGGTCCAGTTCCGTGGTGGCAACCGGCAGGTAGATCGAGGGGAACACCGCCGATGAACCAGCTTGGGTGGAGTCCGGCCTTTTCGAGAAGGAAGGCAAGCATGGTGGAAGTGGTGGTTTTTCCGTGTGTACCTGAGACAACGAGATTACGGGTTTTGTAGAGGAACCAACCCCGGAGGAGTTCGGGTAGGGAGACAAAGGGGATGCGGTGGGTGAGGACGGCTTCCAGTTCAGGATTTCCGCGGGAAAGGGCATTTCCGACGATGGCAAGGTCGGGTTTGGGGCTGAGATTCTTTTCTGAGTAGCCTTCGTGAAAGACGATGCCTTGATCACGCAGAAAATCGGACATGGGGGGGTATACGGCTTGGTCGGAACCGGTGACCTGAAGTCCAACTTTTCGGAACATAGCCGCGACGGTACCCATCCCGGTCCCAGCGATTCCGAGAAAGTGGAGGTGTTTAAGATGGGCGCGATCGAGCATTGGATCCCTCTTCGGATGGCGCAGAGAAAGGATGGAGTCGAGAGAAAACCTTAAAACCGCAGGATGAGGTCGGCTCCAACGGCTGCTTTTTCGTAGTCTCCGTCGGGGAGGTAGCTTACAGGCGGGGTGGAAGGAAGGGGGGTTCCAGAGGGGATAAGGATGCGGGTTTGGGGGGAGATGATCGAGTCCCAGGATCCGATGGGCCCCCCCATTTCAGGTTGGAGGAGTAGTAGGGCGGAGGATGTGAGGATGAGATCGACGCGCAATCTTCCGGTGGCGGTTAGGCCGGCGACGAGACGCAGGGCCTCTTCGGCGAGGCGCCGTTTCCCTTCAGGAGCCGTCTGGCAAAGGATGGCGACTCTTTTCATGATGGATTATAGGATTGGCTGGAGGGGCATCGTTCAATCAATTCGGCAAGGAGTCCGGGCCCGCCGAGGACGATCTCGACCGAGTGGTTGGGGGCGAAGGACTCTACTGCACGGGGACAGCCGAAGAGTCGGAGTCCTTGGGCGACCAGTTTGGGCAGGCGAGAATCGAGAAGAGCGGAGGCCCCTTCATGGAGGAGATATGCCGAGACAGTTTTCCCAGCGGACAACGCCTCCTGAGTGTCCTTCCAGAAGGCCGTATTCGATGGTGTCCGTGGGGGTGCAGCTAGAAGATGCAGTACACTCAAGCCCGACCTCGCCGCCAAACCCGACGCCGGGTTATACCAAACCGGCGCGTTTCAGGGTCGAGTAAGCGCCGTTCTTGTCGATCGTCTTCATGGCGCGTGCGGTGAGTTTCACCGT
>Ga0114979_10002676_pt1 | contig 12001 bp, 11 predicted proteins | sample S_140625_EF_Meta_FD_87315 | JGI IMG/M metagenome (GOLD analysis project Ga0114979, IMG submission 87315) | Freshwater microbial communities from Lake Simoncouche, Canada to study carbon cycling - S_140625_EF_MetaG | ecosystem: Environmental > Aquatic > Freshwater > Lake | place: Lake... | reverse complement strand
TCCAGCACGCGCAAGCGCCGCTCAAGACTCAACGTGGCACCACTGGGGTTGCCAAACGTGGGGATGAGGTACACCAGCTTGGGGCGGTGCTGCACCAGCATGTCTTCGAGTTTGTCCACTTGCACGCCATGCGCGTCGATGGGCACGCCCACCACGCGCGGACCGTACAAACGAAAGCATTGAATCGTGGCCAAAAATGTGGGGCCTTCGACCAAAGCCACATCGCTTGGGTTGAGCAAAGTTTTGGCAATCAAGTCCAAAGCTTGTTGGCTGCCCGTGGTGACGATAAGGCCGTTGGCATCTAAGCCCTGAACCCCTTTGCTGGCCATGAAGGCGGCGAGCTGTTCGCGCAGGGGGTTATAGCCCTCTGTCGCGCCGTATTGCAGGGCGGCACCTGGCTCTTGGGTCAAGGCGGCCTCGCTGGCTTCGCGAATACCCGCCACATCAAACATAGCACTGTCAGGAAAACCGCCTGCAAAGCTGATGATGCCGGGCTTGCCCAGCAGTTTGAACAGCTCACGAATGGCGGAGGTTTCAACGTGGTTGAGGCGATCGGCAAATTGCATGATGGAGAATAATGGTCGTATGAAAACACAGCACATTGAGCCTTTTTTCGCGACGCTGAAAGCAGCCAATCCGCAGCCCAATACCGAGTTGGAATATACCAGCGTGTTCGAGTTGCTAGCGGCTGTGCTGCTCAGTGCCCAAGCTACCGATGTGGGTGTGAACAAAGCCACGCGCCAGCTGTTTCCCGTGGCCAACACGCCGCAACAAATTTTGGATTTAGGCCTTCATGGCCTCGAGGACTACGTCAAAACAATTGGCCTGTATCACAGCAAAGCCAAACACCTGATGCAAACCTGCCGCATCTTGGTAGATCAACACGAGGGCCAAGTACCACGCACACGCGAAGCGCTCGAAGCGCTGCCCGGCGTGGGACGAAAAACTGCCAACGTGGTGCTCAATGTGGCTTTTGGCGAACCCACCATGGCGGTGGACACACACATCTTTCGCGTGGGTAATCGCACGGGCTTGGCCCCAGGCAAAACGCCGCTGGCAGTAGAAATGCAATTGATGAAACGCATTCCTGCCGCTTACTTGGTGGACGCTCACCACTGGCTGATCTTGCATGGCCGCTATGTGTGCCAAGCCCGCAAACCGCTTTGTTGGGCGTGTGGGGTGTCTGAGTTTTGTCGCTTCAAGCCAAAAACACAAAAGCCTTAACGCGCCCCCAGCTCGCCCCATAAAAAAGGCCACTTCATAAGTGGCCTGGGTGAGGAGCTCGAAAGCTTAATCCGCTGAGACACCCGCTTTACGGATGATCGGACCCCATTTGTTGATCTCTAGTTTGAGGTGTTCCTTCAAACCATCAGCAGTCATCTTGTCGGCAGGAGGAATGTCTGAGCTGAGATCCGTCAAACGCTGCTTGATCGAGGGGTCAGCCATGGCAAAACGCAAGGCGGTGTTGATTCTCTTCAGCACAGGGGCAGGCGTTCCTTTCGGGGCATACATGCCGTGCCATACCTTCACCTCAAAGCCCTTCAAACCTTGCTCATCCATGGTCGGCACATTGGGCAATGCAGCCAAGCGTTTCAAGGTCGTCACGCCAAACACTTTGACACGACCATCTTTGATCATGGGCACGGTCTGCGTGGTTTGGTCGCACAAGATGTCAACTTGGCCGCCCAGCAAATCATTCATGGCGGGGCCTGTGCCTTTGTAGGGGATGGTGTTGATGTTCACGCCAATGGCACTTTTAAACATCAAGCCGCATAAGTTAGACACCGCACCCAAGCCTGCATCAGCCAAAGAGACTTTGCTTTCGTTGGCTTTGATGTAGGCAATGAGTTCTTGCAGATTGTTAGCAGGCAAGTCTTTGCGAGCCACCAGAGTCATGGGCACATCCAACACTTGGCCGATGTATTCAAAATCAGTCAACGGGTCAAAGTTGAGCTTGTTGTAAAGAGCCGGCGCAGTGGACATGCCCATGTGGTGCAAAAAGATGGTGTAGCCGTTGGGAGCCGCACGCGCCACCTTGGTCGCGCCAATCGTCCCACCCGCGCCGTTGACGTTTTCCACCACCACGGGTTGCCCCAAAGACTGCCCCATGGGAATGGCCATCATGCGAGCCACCACATCGGTGGGGCCACCCGCAGCAAAAGGCACCACCAAGGTGATGGATTTGTCAGGATACTTTTGCGCCTGTGCCAAGCCACAGACCAGAGCACAAGAAGCCAAAAGGTATTTGATTGTTCTCATCGTCGTCTCCTCTTAAAAAGATTTGATCGCATCTTGGTGGCATCAGCCCCTCTCGCGCAAGGCCGTAAACCCTCACGCGACCAACCGTCGGCGTGTCTTTGTCATACAGGTGACAAGATTTGGCTGACGCGCGGCCATTGCATAACCTGCCAGAGCTTTGCCACAACTGCCGTCATCTCGTCGGGGGTGGCCCCGCCACTGTGTGCCGCGAGACGCAAGGCCTTGGCTGTGATCTCGTCGCGACTCAGGGTGTTGCCCGGGTCGCCCTTGGGTTCGTCCACCCGACCGTGCAACACCCGACCGTCATGGGTGTGAACCGTGACTTTGCCGATCCACCGCTGGGGATAGGCGGTGTCGACCTCATCGTCGAGCACCATCTCCACTTTGTCGCGCAAGGCTTGGGTGATGTCGTCTTTGAAATACTGGTCAAACTCGCTCAATCCCGCATGCTCGAACCGGGCCACCAAGGCCAAGACCGTGCCCATGCTGAATTTGCTTTGGTGCACGGTGCTGGGGTGCGTGACAGGGCCCAACACATCAATTGCACCTTGGTGCACATGGGTGATGACGCGTGACAAGTCAGCGATGTTTAACTGGTGGTCTTGCATCACTTGGAGCAAGGCATCGGCCGCAGGATGGGTGTGGCGGCAAGATGCGTGGTACTTGAACGAGGTTTCTGCCGTGGCCCAGCGCGTGCCCAACCCCTCGGTGAGTTTGCGCACATCGGCATCGCTGGACATACCAGCAGCCATGCCTTGAGGGCCTTCCAAGATCTGAGCCGCCCCCGTGAAATTGTCTTTGGCCAAATAGGCCGCCATCAAACCCGCCCCCGCCGCGTGGGCTGTGTGCAACTGCTTGGAGTCAGCCGCCGTGCGCAAAAACTCCCACAAACCTGCCGACTGCGTGCCCGCCGAGCCAAAAGCATGCTGCATTTGCAAGGCATTGAGCCCGAGCAAATGCCCCACCGCAGCCGCCGCAGCCAAGGTGCCCGCGGTGCCCGTGGTGTGAAATACGCGGTAATGCGAGCGGCCTAAAAACTCACCCACTCGAATTCCCACCTCGTAGCCCACCACGGCGGCAGTGATGAGCTGCGCCCCGTTCGCGCCGATGGCTTGAGCAACCGCCAACGCAGGCGGGAACACCACGGTGGCGGGATGAAACACAGAACCGTTGTGCACATCGTCTTGCTCGGCCACATGCGATGCCGCGGCATTGGCCATGGCCGCCCAATAGGGGCTGGTGCTGCTACGGTGGGTGAACACTTCGCTCGGGCCAGACGCGGGGCCCATGCTCAAAGCAAACTGCGTCAAGGTCTCAACAGGCCGCGCGCCATGGCCTGCGATGACAGAGCCAAACCAATCGACCCAGAGGTCTTCGGCTTTGCGCAGGACCTGCTGAGGTATGTCTACGGTCTTGAGGTTCGCGGCGAAAGCGGCGAGTGTGGCTGTGGCGCTGGAGGGTAAGGAGCTCATCGATGAATGCCCAGTTCTTTCAAAATAGCGTCGGTGTGCTCCCCCACCTTGGGAATGGCACCCATGCGGTAATCAAAGGCACTTTGCTTGCCAGGGGGCAACAAGGCTGGCAGATCGCCCGCTGGCGAGCCCACTTGGGCCCATCGCGCACGCGCTTGCAACTGCGGATGCGCCCACAAATCGGCCATGGTGTTCATGCGGGCATTGGCAATTTGCGCCACGTCCAGGCGTTCAATCACTTGAGCCGCCGTCAAAGCGGCAAAGGTGTCGAGGATGATTTTTTCCAAGTCGGCTCGGTGGGCGTTGCGCCGCGCATTGCTGTCAAACCGAGCGTCGCTGGCCAAGGCGGGTTGCTGTAATACATGTTGGCAAAACTGCGCCCACTCTCGCTCGTTTTGCAAGCCCAACATCACCGTGCCACCATCCCCCGCGGCGAATGGGCCATAAGGATAAATAGTGGCATGCGCCGCCGCACTGCGGGACGGCGGCGTCGCCCCGTCCATGGCGTAATACATGGGGTAGCCCATCCACTCGCCCAAAGCTTCGAGCATGGAGACGTCGATGTGCGAACCCTCGCCTGTTTTATCCCGCTGAATGAGCGCCGACAAAATGTTGGTGTAGGCATACATGCCCGCTGCGATGTCGGCAATCGAGTTGCCGCTTTTACTGGGTTGCTCTGAGGTGCCCGTGATACTTAAAAATCCTGCTTCGCTTTGAATAAGCAAGTCATACGCCTTCTTGTCGCGGTAAGGTCCATCGTTGCCATAGCCAGAAATATCACACACGATCAGGCGTGGGTTCTGTGCGCGCAAGGTCGCCGCATCTAAGCCCATGCGTCCTGTGGCACCTGGGGCGAGGTTTTGAACCAACACATCGGCCTTGGCGATGAGTTGCTGGAGGACCGCTAAATCTTCTGGGCCTTTGAGGTCCAACGCCAAGCTTTCTTTGGAGCGATTGACCCACACAAAGTGAGATGACTCGCCCCGCGCACGCTGGTCGTAAGCACGGGCAAAGTCGCCCGCACCAGGGCGCTCCACTTTGATGACGCGGGCCCCCAAGTCAGCCAATTGGCGAGTACAAAACGGTGCCGCAATGGCGTGCTCTAAAGACACCACGGTGATGTGGTCAAGCGGTCGAACTTTTGTGGGGGTCATGCGGACGGCCTCAGTACGAACGTGGCAATCCGAGGATGTGCTCGGCCACGTAGCTGAAGATCATGTTGGTCGAGATAGGGGCCACCTGATACAGACGCGTTTCGCGGAATTTGCGCTCGATGTCGTATTCGCACGCAAAGCCAAAGCCGCCGTGCGTTTGCAAACAAACGTTGGCGGCGTCCCAACTGGCCTTGGCCGCGAGGTATTTGGCCATATTGGACTCAGCCCCCGCGTTTTGTTGGGCGTCAATTTTTTCGCAGGCTTTCCAACGCATCAAATTGGCGGCCTCGAGTTCGATAAAAGCATCGGCAATCGGGAACTGCACGCCTTGGTTCTGGCCAATGGGTCGGCCAAACACCACGCGCTCTTTGGCATATTGGGTCGCGCGGTCGATGAACCAGTAGCCGTCACCAATGCACTCCGCCGCAATCAGCGTGCGCTCGGCGTTCAGACCGTCGAGCAGCGTCTTGAAGCCCTTGCCTTCCTCGCCCAGCAATGCGTCTTCGGGAATTTCGAGGTTGTCAAAAAATAACTCGTTGGTCTCGTGGTTGACCATGTTCAAAATGGGCCGCACGGTCAAGCCGTTGCCAATCGCTGTTCTGAGATCGATCAAAAAGCAAGACAAGCCTTCGGACTTCTTCTTCACTTGGTCGGCTGGCGTGGTGCGCGCCAGCAAGATCATCAAGTCGCTGTGTTGAATGCGTGAGATCCACACCTTCTGGCCACTGATGACCCAACGACCGTCTTTTTTAATGGCGGTGGTCTTGAGCTGGGTGGTGTCGCTGCCCGTGGTGGGCTCGGTCACCCCCATGGACTGAATGCGTAATTCGCCCGTAGCGATTTTGGGAAGAAGTGCATTTTTTTGCGCCTCAGAACCACTGCGCACGATGGAATTCATCACGTACATCTGACCGTGGCAGGCGCCCGAGTTGCCGCCCGAGCGGTTGATCTCTTCCATGATCACCGAGGCTTCAGCCATAGATAGCCCAGAGCCGCCGTACTGTTGCGGAATTAGCGCCGCCATCCAGCCCGCTTGGGTGAGCGCATCCACAAACGCTTCGGGATAGCCACGTTGTTCATCCACTTTGCGGTGGTATTCGCCAGGGAACTGAGCGCAGAGGTCGCGCACGGCATCTCGAATGTCTTGGTACTGATCGTGGTGGGTCAACATGAATTTTTGTCAGTGCATCAAAAAAGTTAGCCGAGCTCGGCGGTGGCTTGCATGGTCAGCCAGCCTGCGTGGTCTTGGGCCCAAAGGCGGATGGTTGCGCCCTTGGCATCGGGCTCACCGCATACACGCAAGATGCGCTGATCGGCACACTCAAAGGTCGGGCGCAGTGCTTTGAACTCAAAACTACGAACAGGCCGATCGGTATGACGACGCACCAAGTCCAGCAAAAGGGTCGCAATCAAAGGCCCGTGCACGATGAGACCAGGGTAGCCTTCGACATCCGTGACGTACTTACGGTCGTAGTGAATCCGATGGCCATTAAAGGTCAGCGCGGAGTAGCGAAACAACAGCACATCGTCGGGCGCAATATCGCGCTGCCAAGTGGCTTGTTTGTCAGCCGCGACAGGGGCGGGCACGGGGTCACTCGGTTGCGCCGCGGGACGATACACAATGTCATGCGTCTCAGTCAGGCACAGGCCATGGTCGTTAAACACCTCGTGCTTGACCAGCACAAACAACAAGTCACCCGTACGGCCAGCTTTGTGCGTGACCGACTCGATGGTGGACACGCGCTTGACGGCCTCCCCCACTTTCAAAGGTGCCTGCCACTGCAAACGCCCACCCGCCCACATGCGACGGGGCAGCGGCACAGGTGGCAAAAAACCACCGCGCTTGGCATGGCCATCTGGCCCAATTTCACTTTGGCGATGGTGCGGCAAAAAGAACAACCAATGCCACAAAGGCGGCAGCTCAGTACCAGCCACAGGTAACGCATCATCGCGGTCCAGCGTGGCACTCAGCGCACGCAAAGGCGCGGGCGTGAGGAGGTCTTCAAATGTTTCGCTACGGCCCTGCCAAGTTTGCAGATGGGCCAGCAATTCAGAATCGAGTGAGGTGGTCATGCGTCAGTCAATCGAAGCGCCCGAAGTTTTCACAATTTGTGCCCATCGCGCAATGTCTTCGTTGAGCAGTTTGGCAAATTGATCGGGCGTGGTGGGAGGCGCTAACTCCACGCCTTGCAACTCCAACTTGTCGCGCAAATCTTTGGCAGCCAACGCTTTGCCCATCCCCTCTTCCAACTTGGCCAACACATCATTGGGGACGCCGTTAGGCGCAAACAAACCAATCCACAAGGTGCCGCTGTAGCCGGGCACGGCTTCAGACATGGCAGGCACATCGGGCAAGGTGGGTGAGCGGCGCGCACTGCTGACAGCCAAGGGCTTGAGTTTGCCCGCTTTGATGTGCGACAAAGAAGACGGTAAGCTGGCAAACACCAACGGCAACTGCCCACCCAAGACATCATTCAACGCAGGCGCGACACCCTTGTAAGGCACATGTTGCAAGTCAATCCCTCCCATGGCGTTGAGCATCTCGCCCAGCAAATGGTTCAAGGTGCCATTGCCTGCTGAGGCATATTGGTAGTGGTTGGGTTTGAGCTTGGCGAGCGCGATCAGTTCTTTCACGGACTTGGCTGCAAAGTCAGGGTGCGCCAACAGCACATTCGGCACAGAACCGATCAAGGCCACGGGCTTGAAGTCTTTGACAGGGTCAAAGCCTGGGTTTTTGTAAAGCGCTGGGTTGATGGCTTGGCTGCTGCTGATGGTCATGAGCATGGTGTACCCATCTTTGGGCGATTTGCCAACAAACTGGGTGCCGATGTTGCCGCCAGCGCCTGGCCTGTTTTCGACCGCCACCGGAGAATTCATCACCTCCGACAGTTTTTGACTGACCAGACGTCCCACGATGTCGTTGGTGCCCCCAGCGGTTTGCGGCACGATCATCAAAATTGGTTTACTTGGGTAAGCCGATTGCGCCCAGGCAACTTGCGCCTGAAGTGCGCCACAAGCCAAGACACACACAGCCAAGCGACGCGACAAGGAAGTCAAAATCACCATCGAAATCTCCAATAATTGTGAGACGAATGATCAATGTTTTGCCTCATGCAGGCGACACGCTTGTGTCGCACCCGAGACAATATCTAAAGCTGGGGCACAGCCACCCACTGCCCCGCCAGCGAATAAATAGCGATCCGCTTGTCAAACACCGCTTCAACAGCGCGGTGCGTGGCGGCATCGGCACACGCACCTTGGTGCACGACACGTCCTGCTTGCATGACCACCATGTCGTGCGCGTGCAGGGCCATGCCCACTTCGTGCAACACGCTGATGACGGTGGTATTTTGCGAGGTGAGGCAACGCACTTGTTCTAGCCAATCGACTTGATGCGGTGGATCGAGGTTGGTGAGTGGTTCATCCATCAGCATGACCTGGGCTTGCACAGCCATGGCGCGCGCCAGTAGCACGCGCTGTCGCTCGCCGCCCGAGAGCTGGCCTAGCGAACGCTCACGCCAGTCCCACGCTTGTGTGGCTTTCAAGGCGGTCTCGACCACCGCATGGTCGTGTGCGTTGGGCGCAGCCCACCAGCCTTGATGCGGCAGGCGTCCGAGCATGGCCACGTCCCACACGCGTAAGTCGTCCGACGCGGTTTCGTTTTGACCCAACCACGACAGTTGCTGCGCACGCTGCTGGCGGTCAAGGGTGATGAAATCTTGGTCAAACCAATGGACACGACCCCTGACTGGCACCAAGCCGGCTAAAGCTTTGAGCAAGGTCGATTTACCCGCGCCATTGGGGCCCACAATGCTGGTCCAGCGACCTGCCGCAAACGACACATCAATGCCATGCAGCACCTCGTGTCCATCGAGCGCCACATGCACATCGCTCGCGCGCAAAGCCATCAAGCCAGTCTTCATGGTGCTGCCCTCATCGAGGGTCGGCGGGACATGAGCCACAACAAATAACCCCCGCCCAAGACTGCCGTGAGCACGCCCACAGGCATTTCTTGAGGCGACAGCAACATGCGCGCCAGCAAGTCGGCCGCCAGCAACAACACGCCCCCCATCAACGCAGACAGCAACACCACCCCCTTGTTGGGGGTCCTGACCATCGAACGCACCAAATGCGGCGCAGCCAAGCCAACAAACGCGACCAAGCCAGTTTGCGCCACAGCGGTCCCTGTGGCCAACGCCAGCACGCACACCAGCGCCACACGCATCGGGGCCAGCGGCAAGCCCAAACTCAGCGCGGTGGCCTCACCCAAGCTCAACGCATCGAGCACGCGGCTCAAAGCAACAGCCAGCCCAGTACAAACCAACAACACAGACCACATCAACAGGCAAGAAGTCCAACCTATGAAGCTGGTTGAGCCCAACAAGAAACCCTGCATGCCCTGCAACACATCGGGACGACTGAGCGTGATCAGAGAGGCCAGCGCCCCCAACACCACACCCACAATCCCCCCCGCCAGCAACAGCCGCAAGGTGTGCTGCACGCCACGCGCGAGTGCCAATGTGAGCAGCACAGCCAACACCGCGCCCACAAAGGCCGCCCCTGTCAAACCGACACGCACCAACCACTCGGTGGCAAACGGGTGACCGCCAAACAGCGCCAACGCCACCGCCACCCCGAGCGAGGCGCCTGATGCGCTGCCCAACAAATACGGGTCAGCCAAAGGGTTACGAAACAAGCCCTGGGCCAATGCCCCGGCTAGCCCCAACAAAGCCCCAGCCGCACAGGCACCCACGCTGCGCGGCAAGCGAATGTCCCACACGATTTGCCAAGCCACATCGTCGTGCAGGGCCGTGAGCCAGCTCTCAACACCTGTGCTCCCCACGGCACTGCCCAGCGCAATGCCCAACACGCACAGCATCCCCAAGCTCAAAGCCAGCCACACCACGGACCAACGCGCAGCGCGAATCGTCATGGTTGGCCTTTCAACTTGTCACCGCTTTGTGATGCGATGGGGGGCGCCATCTTGGTCAAACACTGGGCCATCAAACGCGCCGCCTCATCCATGCGTGGGCCTGCTCGCACCAACACATCAGACTCCTGGGCTGTGAAATGACAGACCCGCTGCGTGCGCATTGCGCGCAGATGTTGCCAACCGGGTCGCGAGCGCATGTCGGCATAACTGGTATCACCCACCATGATGAGGTCGGGTTGCGCACGCACCACAAATTCGGGGTTGATTTTGGGAAATGGCCCGAGCGAGGCAGGCAAGATGTTGCGTGCACCCAAGCGCTGCAAGGTTTCACCAATGAACGACGACTCGCTGGCCCCATACGGTGTGGGACCGACCTCAAAATACACCCGTTGCCCTATGGCGTGGGCTGGTAGGGATTGCGCAGCCGCATTCACGCCTGCATCGATGCTGCGCCAGACGCGTTCGCTCTCCGCCTCGGGCACATCCAACGCCCGCGCCATGATGCGTATGACACGCTGCACATCCGCATGCGAACGCGGCTCAAGCACCAACACGCTCACACCCAGCGCAGCCAGTCGCTCAGCGCCGCGAGCGGAGGTGGCCATCAACACCAAGTCGGGTTTGGTGGCCAGCACACTTTCGAGATTGGGGTCGATGCCGCCACCCATGCGAGGCAACTTGGCAATGCTCGCGGGCCAGTTGGAATAACGGTCCACGCCCACCAGTTTTTGACATTGCCCCAAAGCGCACACCGTCTCGGTGAGAGAGGGCAACAGACTCACAATCCTTTGGGGCGGCTGGGTGATGGTGACGTCCACTTGTCGGTCGTCGCGTACCACCACGGCTTGGGCGCCAACGCTCAAGCCCAAAAGAGCGGCCAGTGCCATCGTGCGGATAGCAGTCATGCGTTTAAGCATGCGCGGCTTCCCACTGCTGAAAGATGCGGTGCAGCTGCACCACGCCATCGGTCAACGCCGCTGGACCTGGCTGCAAAATATCGGCAGATTTGATTTCAAAAATTTGGTGGTGGCGCACCGCTGGCACGTCTTGCCAGCCTTCGCGTGCAGCAGCTTTGTCGGGGCGAAACTTCTTGCCGCACAACGAACCAATGATGATGTCGGGCGCTCGGTCGATGATGGCTTGGCCGCTGGCAATGATACGGTCTTTGCCCATCGGCATTTGCGCCAACTCTGGAAAACAATCGTCACCTCCCGCAATGCCGATCAGCTCAGACACCCAACGGATACAGCTGATATGTGGCTCGTCCCACTCTTCAAAATACACTTTGGGCCGACGCTTGAACGTGGCCGATGTTTGTTGAATCGCCTCTAATTGCGCGCGCATCTGCGCCAAGTGTTTCAAGCCTTGCTCGGCTTGACCCACCATCGCAGCGACTTGGTAGAGCATAGAAAAAATCTCATCTACGCTGCGTTGGTTGAACACCGTGACCTGCACACCCGCGCGGATAAGCAAAGCTGCAATGTCGGCCTGCAAATCAGAAAAGCCAAACACGCAGTCAGGCTTAAGCGCCAAGATCTTGTCAATCTTGGCGCTCAAAAATGCGCTGACCTTGGGCTTCTCGTCACGCGCTCGGCGCGGGCGCACGGTGTAGCCCGAAATGCCCACAATGCGCGCATCTTCCCCCATCATGTAAAGCCACTCAGTCGTTACCTCGGTGAGGCAGACGATGCGTTGGGGAAAAAGGTTTTGCATTTAAAACTACTTCACTGCATAGCGCAAGCCAACAAAAAGTGTTCTGCCTGGAACACCATACACCGCGACAGGCGGAGAAGCAGAATGTGCAAGCTCATAATTTTTATTTAAAAGGTTGTCAATTCGGCCAAATAGTTTCCAATCCGTATTCAACTGCATTTCCGAAAACAAATTCACCAGAGCGTAACCAGACATGCGTGTCGGCGTTGTGGGGTCGTAATATCTGTGTCCTACCATTCTCAACTCTGCGCCGGCCTTAAATTGTTCATTGCTGTAAATGCTTGACATGGTTGCGTAACGTTTAGCGCGTGACATCAAACCAACGCCAGTCGATGTGTCAACAGGATTTTGAAACGTCAGGTCCAGCTTGTATCGCCAAGAACGATTTTGAATAGAAGCCCCAAATTCCTGGCCCTTGATACGCGCTGCTGCAATGTTTGTTGGGTACCAAGCGCCAGTGCCATCATCGG
>Ga0114979_10002670_pt1 | contig 12009 bp, 10 predicted proteins | sample S_140625_EF_Meta_FD_87315 | JGI IMG/M metagenome (GOLD analysis project Ga0114979, IMG submission 87315) | Freshwater microbial communities from Lake Simoncouche, Canada to study carbon cycling - S_140625_EF_MetaG | ecosystem: Environmental > Aquatic > Freshwater > Lake | place: Lake... | reverse complement strand
TTCTCTTCATCCTCGCGATGGCCGAAGGATTCACCGGCTACTCGTTGCCCGATGACCTGCTCTCGGGTAACGGTCTGCGCATCATTGACGGCATGATCAAGGCAATGCCCGGAATCGGAACCTGGATTTCCTACCTGCTGTTCGGTGGCGAGTTCCCTGGGAACGACGTCATCCCGCGTTTGTATGTCTTGCACATCATGCTCTTGCCTGCTCTTGTTATCGCCCTCATCGCGATACACATGGTGTTGCTCATCATCAACAAGCACACGCAATTCGCGGGACCGGGTCGCACCAACGACAACGTTGTTGGCTCGCCGATTCTTCCGGTCTTTGCGGCGAAGGCCGGCGGATTCTTCTTCCTCGTATTCGGAATCATCATGTTGATCGCGTCGCTCTTCACCATCAACCCGATTTGGAACTACGGTCCCTATGACCCGTCCCCCGTTTCCGCCGGCACACAGCCGGACTGGTACATCGGGTTCGCGGACGGAATGCTTCGGTTGATGCCGTCTGGGTGGGAATTCGTCGTCGACGGATACACGTGGTCACTGAACCTCTTGGTGCCGATCGTTGTCCTGATGTTGTTCATCGTCATCGTCATGGTCTACCCCTTCATTGAAGCGTGGGTGACGGGCGACAAGCGCGAACACCACATCGCCGAACGTCCCCGTAACCAACCCACTCGCACCGCGATTGGGGCCGCTGGGGTCACCTTCTACGCTGTTCTTTGGGCCGGAGCGGCGTCTGACCTCATCGCAACGCATTTCCGCACCACGATCGAAGGAGTAATTCTCACACTCCAGGTCATGCTCATCGTAGCTCCGATTGCCGCGTTCTGGATGGCGAAGAAGATTGCACTTGCTCTTCAGCGAAAGGACCGCGAGCTAGTGCTGCACGGCTACGAGTCGAGTCGAATTGTCCGTCTGCCTGGCGGCGAGTATCGCGAGATTCACACGCCACTTGACGAGTTTGAGCAGTGGAAACTTGTGTCGTTCGACGAGTACGCTCCCGCGCAACTTCGACCGAACGCTCGGGGCAAAATCACGATCGGCGCACGTATGCGGTCGTCGGTCTCTCGGTTCTACTTCGAAGACCGCATTGCGCCGGTTGTCACGAAAGAACTCGAGTCACAAAAGCACTAACGCGACGCGGAACCGATAGCCGCCAAAATCAGGACTAGCACAATAAACCCTGTTGCGAGGCACCCGCACCCCGAGAAGAGCGACGATAGGCATCCCCCGCCCTGCTTGCCAACAACATTGACGACAAGGTTCGTGTTGGGCGGAACCTCAAACGACACCGGGTCATCCGGCGTCAGATCAACCTGTTTGACGTCGGGTTCTCCTGGTGTACCGTCCGCTTTAGCGTTCGGTCTATTTGCAGAATCGTCAGGCTCGGAAAGTGGTCCGCGAGGTTTGGTCACGTCCCCACACTATGCTCCCCCGCGGACATGAAATGTTCATTTACGGCACCGAGCACCTTCTCGAACAAGGTTTAGCGGCGATATGCCCCGCGGACAGGCTCAAAGAACCATCCGATAAAGGTGATAAGAACGAGTCCCAGAGAGAACAACGCAAGCCAAATTCCCACGCTCATGGCCAACATCGCCACACCGCCCGCTGCACCGGCGAAGAATGGCCACCACGACCAAGGCAGGTAGAAACCCATTTCCGTGTCGCCGTCATCGATGTCGGCATCCAAGCTGTCTTCCGGAAGAGTTCCGCCAGCCTGACGACGCAGGTTGATGTAGAGAAAGCCACCGAGAAGCAAGAACATAATCATCGTGAGAGGGATCGCGAGGGTTCCGACCCATTCAATCGGTGACCCTGCGATGTAGTTCCAGGTTGGGTACACCACCGAGAAAAACAAGAAAAAAACCGCAAGCCATAGGAAGAGCTTGGTATTGAGTGCCATTGTGCGCCCCTACTTGTCCGAATATCCGGGCGGCGCAACCTCGGGGTGATTGAGGTCGAATGCGGGCGCTTCCGAACGAATGCGCGGGATTGACGTGAAGTTGTGGCGGGGCGGTGGGCTCGATGTCGCCCACTCAAGTGAACGTCCGTAACCCCACGGGTCGTTGACGCCGACCATTGGTGCGTTTCTCTTGGTCCACCAGACATTGAACAGGAATGGGATCATCGACACGGCAAGAATCATCGATCCGACGGTCGACAGCTGATTCATCCACGTGAATCCGTCCTCGACCATGTACGTTGCGTAACGACGAGGCATACCCAAAACTCCAGCCCAGTGCTGGATGAGGAACGTCATGTGGAAACCAACGAACAACAGCCAGAAGTGCAATTGGCCGAGGTCTTCTCGTAGCTTTGCCCCGGTCCACTTCGGCCACCAGAAGTAGAAGCCCGCGAACATGGCGAAGACGACGGTACCGAAGACAACGTAGTGGAAATGCGCGACGACGAAGTATGAGTCCGAAAGGTTGAAGTCAAGGGGTGGTGACGCCAGAATCACACCGGTCAATCCACCAAATACAAACGACACGAGGAACCCGAGGGTGAAAATCATGGGCGATTCGAAGGTAATTGACCCGCGCCACATCGTTCCAATCCAGTTGAAAATTTTTATCCCTGTTGGAACGGCGATTAGCATCGTCATGAGAGCAAAGAATGGAAGCAGAACGCTTCCCGTCACGTACATGTGGTGAGCCCACACCGTCATTGACAGCGCAGCAATTGCGATTGTTGCGAACACCACGGTCTTATAGCCAAAGATCGGCTTGCGCGCGAACACTGGGATTATTTCGGACACAATTCCGAAGAACGGCAACGCGATGATATAGACCTCTGGGTGACCAAAGAACCAGAACAAGTGTTGCCAGAGGATTGATCCACCCGTAGCCGCATCATAGACGTGCGACCCAAATACTCGGTCGGATCCCAACGTCAGTGCTGCAGCGGCGAAGACCGGGAAGACCATGATGATGAGCAGAGAAGTGACGAGGGTGTTCCAGGAGAAAACGGACATACGCCACATCGTCATTCCAGGCGCACGCATGGTGATGATGGTCGTGATGAAGTTGACGGCACCCATGATTGTTCCGAATCCAGAGAGACCGAGGCCGAACACCCACATGTTAGCGCCGACGCCGGGCGTGTACGTCACCGTCGACAGTGGAGTGTAAGCGAACCACCCAAACGACGCAGCACCTTGTGGCGTGAGGAACCCAGCAGTCGCGACGGCCGATCCAAAGAAGTAGAGCCAGAAAGCGAGGGCGTTGAGTCTCGGGAAGGCGACGTCGGGTGCACCGATCTGAATCGGCATCAGGACATTCGCAAACGCGGCAAAGAGCGGCGTCGCGAACATCAAAAGCATAAGCGTCCCGTGCATCGTAAAGAGCTGGTTGTACTGCTCTTTGGTCACGAGGTCCATGCCCGGCTGGAACAGCTGCGCGCGAATAATCAGGGCCATCACACCGGCAATGAGGAAGTACACAAACGAGGTGACGAAGTACATGTACCCGATGGTTTTATGGTTCGTCGTCGTCACGTAGTCGAGGAAAACCGATCCCTGACGGCCCGCTGCCGGTGTGCTAGCTCCTGCAGGGATCGATGCGGCGGGGCGTGGTGCTGTCGTTGTCATGGCTGTGCCTTAACTGTCTGTGTTTCCATCGGTGCCGGGAAGGTTCTGATTCGCGTTGTACTCGGGACCGAGTCGGCCGACCATGTCCTGATCGCGAAGTTTCTGCATTTGTGCGTCGTACTCGGCCGGCGAAACAACCTTAACCGTGAACAACATGAGCGAGTGGTACTCGCCACAGAGCTCAGCGCACTTTCCGCGGTACGTTCCTTCTCTTTCAGGAGTTACGTACCAGTGGTTTGTCTTGCCGGGAATCATGTCTTTCTTGTACAAGAAGTCCAGGATCCAGAATGAGTGATTGACATCTCGCGATTCGATGCTGATTTCAATCGACTTGCCGACGGGCAAATATAAAATCGGCAACGAGTCGATGTCGATGGTCTTGTCTGGCTTCTCTCTCGCCTGGACCCCAGAGAAATGCACGTCGTCCGAAAGGTAGTTGAAGTCAAAAGCCCAACGCTTTCCGAACACCTCGATTTTGACATCGGGATTCGGGTTTACCTGTTCGATAATCGCTTGGTCGCGAGCCGTGAAAGCAAAGAACCCCAAGACCAAGACAAGCGGAACGATGGTGAAGAAAGTTTCAATCGGGGTGTTGTATCGAAGTTGCGACGGGAGCCCCGTGTCAGTCTTACGGCGGCGGTAAGCGAGGGCTGCCCAGATGATAAGCCCCCAGGTAATCGCCCCAACAACCAACAGCACGATCCATGATGTCGACCACAATCCAATGATGCGCGACGTCTGATTTGTCACACCCGCATCCGACGGAAGAAACCCGCGAAGCTCTTGCGCCGTGCAGCCCGTGAGAGTCAGTGCTGCGGCGATCGCGGCACTTGCTGCGATCAGACGAAGAAAAATCTTTGGCACTGGGAACCTCTCACATACGTGTTGCTGTGTTTGTAGTCTACGACATTCCCCGGCGCTGTTTTGCGCATTTGGCGCGAAAAAACCGCGAAAATCTAACGATTTTGCGCGGTTGTTCCTGCTCGACGGAGGTTAGTTGAACGAGTCTCCGCAGGCGCACGTGCTGGCCGCGTTGGGGTTGTTAATCTGGAAACCCGACGAGTGGAGCGTGTCCTCGTAGTCGATGGATGCGCCATCGAGATACGGAGCACTCTTTTTGTCAACCACCACTTCGACACCATCAAATGCAACGATAGCGTCGCCGTCGTTATCACGCTCGTCGAAGAACATGTCGTACTTGAATCCGCTGCAGCCACCGGCCTTGACGACGAGTCTCAGGCGCAAATCATCGCGCTGTTCTCGTTCCATCAACGCTTTCGCTTTGACGACGGCGGTCGGTGTTAGCACGACGCCGTGGGATTTTTCGGTCACGGTGTTTCCGGTGATTTCGGTCATGGTTTGATTTTACCTCGTCCGTCTGTCAATCGCGTTCATTCAGACGAACCAAGAACAATGTCTCGGCGAGGATGGCTCGGCGCAACACCATAAGTGACAGAGATTCGTTGGGGCTGTGCGCACGCGATAACGGGTCTTCGACTCCGGTAATCAGAATCTGAGCGTTGGGGAAACGCTCGACCAAATCGGCGACGAATGGAATGGAGCCGCCCACACCAACCTTCACCGGATCAGCGCCTTCCCAGGCGTCGCGCAGTGCCTCGAGTTCTAGTGTTGCTGCGCTCCCCGAGGAATCCACGAGAAAAGAATTGCCGAGATCGATGTGACTGAATTCGAGATGCGCGCCCCACGGGGCTGTCGCGCGCAGGTGCTTTTCGATGTGCGCGAATGCGTCGAGAGAGGTCTGTCCTGGCGCGATACGAACCGAAATCTTTACTGTTACGGAGGGAATCAAGGTGTTGGACGCGTTCTGGACGGTTGGCGCGTCGATACCCGTGATCGAAATCGCTGGCTGGAACCACATGCGCGAAAGAATTGGGCCCGTCCCGATATCGCTGACGCCGTCTTTCAATCCCGAATCGTGAATCAGTTCGTCCCGAGTGAAATCCGGTACCGGGGCATAGTGCGACTGAAGTCCCGCAATTGCCACGGAACCGTCTTCGTTGTAAAGCCTCGCCAGCAGCGTTGTCGCCGCCATCATTGCGTCGGGAACCGCCCCTCCGAGCATTCCCGAATGAGAGGCGTGTTCGAGCGTCGACACGGTGAGCGAGAAGGCCACGTTCCCCCTCAGACTCACGGTCAACGACGGAATGTCGACCGAGCGATTATCCGAATCGGCGACCACAATGATGTCACTCTCCAGAATCGCGGCGTGGCGATCGAGAATTGAGGTGAAGGAACGAGACCCAAACTCCTCTTCCCCCTCGATGAATAGGGCGACACCGATTTTCACATCGTCACCGAGAATGTCGGTGATGGTCTCGAGTGCTGTCAAGTGCACGACGACTCCGGCCTTATCGTCGGCTGCACCTCGACCGTAGAGACGTCCGTCTCGCTCGACTGGTTCGAATGGTTCGCTCTCCCACGACTGTGAATCACCCGGAGGTTGAACGTCATGGTGGGCATACAGCAGCACCGTCGGATAGCCCGGTGCTGGGTTACGGCGTGCGAGAACTGCGGGCTGACCGTATCCGGGTCCGTCCGCAAAAGGTTCCGTCACAACACGGACGTCCTCGAAGATTCCCAAGGCACGCACTCGTTCGGCGACGAACTCGGCGGAGCGGTGGACCTCCTCACTCGGAAACCCGTCCCACGACACACTCGGAATTCGAACCAAAGATTTGAGCGTCTTGACGGATTCGTCGAAGCGTGCGTCAATTCGAGAGCGGATATCGGCAAGGGAACGAGAGGGATGCGTCATAACGGTAATCTTAGAAGCACCTATCGAGAGGAAACGTCGTGACCGACTCCGCCGACACTTCGCCCGCCGCCGGCAAAGGACGAGCAACACCGAGCCGCAAAGAGCGTGAAGCCGCCAACAAGCGCCCTCTCGTCGCGAAACGTACGAAGACCAAGACGACCAAAGAAGATCGTCGCAAGCTAGCCACCGAACGCAACATCGCGCGCCAAGGCTACGAAGCGGGCGACGAGCGTTACATGCCCGCTCGCGACAAAGGCGCTCAGCGCCGTTTCGTTCGTGACTTCGTCGATGCGCGTTACACCGTCGGAGAATTTATGATTCCGCTAATGTTCGCGGTCATCATCGCCACTTTCCTCCCCCAGTACAGCGCGACGGACGGCTCTGGAGCCACACTTCAACTGACGGTTCTCATTGCCATGTACGGCTTTTTCGTCGTCGCAGTCCTCGACGCACTAATTTTTAGTCGCAAACTGGTCCGAATGATGTCCGACAAGTTCGGCGCATCGAGCCTCGAGAAAGGGCACCGCTGGTACGCATCGACCCGCGCATTCCAGTTCCGTCCTTTGCGCGTTCCCAAGCCGCAAGTGACGCGCGGCGAACACCCGTCATAACCCGCGAGTGATTACCCTAGAGAGCCGTGCCGCCCAGAATGGGCCCTCGTACAGAAACGCCGTGTAACCCTGAACCAGCGTTGCGCCAGCGGATAAACGCTCGGCAACATCAGCTGCTGTGGTGACGCCCCCGACCGAGATGATGCACAGGTCCGATCCCACTCGCGCCCGCAAACGTCGAACCATATGTATGGACCGTTCGGCCAACGGCGGGCCCGACAATCCTCCCGCGCCCATCGCCTCAACTTCCGCGGCGGGGGTGGCTAGTCCATCTCGAGACAGTGTGGTGTTGGTGGCGATGATGCCGTCTAGTCCGATCTGCAGTACCAAATCAGCAACGGCGTCGATAGCACTGTCCGTCAGATCCGGCGCAATCTTCACCAATACGGGGGTTGTGCCTGCTTCGCTCTTCACGTCCCGCAGAAGGGGCCCGAGTTTGTCAATTTCTTGGAGTCCGCGGAGTCCCGGCGTGTTGGGCGACGACACATTGACGACCAGATAGTCGGCAGTAGGCGCAAGGAGTCTGGTTGACGCGAGATAGTCGCCGCGGGCATCATCGACGTCGACACGTCGACTCTTTCCGATATTGACCCCGACAATCGGTCCGCGGCGACGCCGAAGCCGAGGCGCAACGACCACCGCGCCCTCATTGTTGAATCCCATCCGGTTGATCAACGCGTGGTCGGCACGCAATCGAAACAAACGAGGTCGAGCATTGCCCTCTTGCGGATGTGCGGTGACGGTGCCAACCTCAACATGCCCGAACCCCAACCCCCAGAGGATTCGATACGCGATGGCGTTCTTATCAAACCCTGCCGCGAGTCCGAATGGCGATTCAAAGTTCAACCCCAATGCACGAACTCTCGACGAACGTGGTGGTCGGGTAAACATTCTCAAAAACGGAGTGAGTCCAAGACGTTGTCCAAGTACCAAAAGCGTCACCACCAGTTCGTGAGCGTTTTCGGCGTCCATCCTTGCGAACACGAGACGAAACAGGGTGCGGTAAATCATGCGGGATCGCCCTTCGATTCCTCTTCCGCTCTCAAAACGACGATGGCTGACTCAAAATCGTTGAGTGAATCGAACGCCTGATACACACTCGCGAATCGCAAATAGGCAACGAGGTCAATGGTGCGAAGCTCGGGCAGTATCGACAAACCAATCTCGTTGGCATCGATTTGAGAAACTCCCGTTGCTCGAATGCTTTCCTCGACGCGCTGTGCAAGTCCTGCCAAATCCGCATCCGAGACCGGGCGACCCTGACACGCTTTGCGGACGCCCGACACAATTTTTTCGCGAGAAAAGGCCTCAATCACACCGTTGCGTTTGATGACCGACAGGCTCGCAGTTTCGAGAGTCGACCAGCGACCGCCGCAGTCCGGGCATTCACGTCGACGACGAACGGAGAGTCCGTCATCAGAAGTACGCGAGTCGATGACACGAGTATCGGTAAAGCGGCAAAAGGGGCAAAACATGTAGTCACCTTTCGCGTCGGGCGACAACTGCGTTGCCGTGATTTTCCATGTTACCGTTCGGGAATAATGATGAGCAGAAAGCCATTGAGAGGATCGTGACCATCGTGACGCCACAGGAGGCATTCCTCGCAGCATTCTCTTTGCATCCCGCTGGCGTTGCGGTGATCACGGGAAATTTGGATGACGGAACGCCTGCCGGGTTCACCGCAACATCACTTGCCTCATTCTCTGCCACTCCCCCTCGCGCGACCGTCAATATCGCGCAACACGCCTCGTCGTACCTCGCGTTAGCAATGGGCAAAACCGTCATTCTTCATTTCCTCAGCGGTGATCAAGTCGGTATCGCACGCGCCATGGCAGGTGACTTCGCGCAGCGCTTCACAGGAGACCATTGGGCTCCCGGACTGGACGGCTTACCCCAACTGCACGGTGTTCGAGCCGCGTTGCTCGCCACAGTGGTGGCCGTCACAGAGGTGGGCGACAACGCGACGATTGTCTTTGAAATCAAAGACGGCCAGACCCACCCTGACCATCCGCCCCTCGTGTACGTTGATCGCCGGTATCACCACGTCGGTGACATCGTTGCGGACTAGACGAAACAGTTAGGTCCGAGAACGCGTTTGAGTTCGCCGTATAGCGGACCGCTCACGGTGACGCGGTGTGGCAGCGTGAAAACTTGAATACCCGTCGCGTGGCGAAGTCGGAGTTCCACCTCGGCATCGCCCGGGTAACGCTTGAGAACATCGTCCAATTCACCAATGAGTGTCGCCGTCGATTGTTCCGACGGAACCTGAACCCGGATGATCGACACCTCCGCATCGTGCGAAACGTCGAGGTGTTTCACGTTGCGAACCATCATCGAAAGGAACTGTTCGCGCAGTCGAACGCGCCCGCTGATGGCGACCAAGGAATCGTTGACGAGCAACGGGCGAAGGTCGTCGTAGGACTTTCCCAGAATCGACAAATCGATGGAACCCGACATGTCTTCGAGAACGGCAGAAGCGTATTGCTTTCCTGACGCTCGGGCCGTGCGATGTTCGATGTTACGCAAGAGCCCGGACAACGTGATCACATCGTCTTCCGACGCTCCCTGTAATTCCCACTCAGTCTCATCGCCTTCGCTGTCGCGAGCCTTGGGAATGGCGGTGAGATCGCTCACGTACAGCGTTCGGTGGCGCTGAAGAATCGTCTCTTGACCGTTCAGCGGGTGGTCAGAAACATACAACCCCAACATTTCGCGTTCAAATTCGAGTTTGGTCTTGCGCGGCCATTCAGGACGATTCGGAATCAATTGCACCGGCTGATCGAATAGCTCTCCGAAATCAAAGCCCACATCGCCCTTCGACGCGTCCTTCTTTTCGCGGGTCGCGTCATCAACAACCTTTTCGTGGACCTCGATGAGGGCACGGCGCGTGTGGCCGAACCGGTCGAATGCTCCGGATTTGAACAGTGATTCGATGGTTCGTTTGTTGAGCGCGGGCAGCGGTACACGACTAAGAAAGTTGTCCACCGAAGTGTATTCGCCGCCCGAGTTTCGTTCCATCGTCACGTGTGAAACCACGTTCTCTCCGACGTTCTTGATTGACCCGAGTCCGAAGCGGACATCGTCACCGACCGCGGTGAAATACAGGTCGGACTCGTTGATGTCCGGAGGCAGAACAGTGACACCCATGCGCCGTGCCTCGACGAGATAGCCGCCCAACTTGTCGCGATCGTCTCCGACCGAGGTCAAGAGTGCCGCGATGAATTCCGCTGGGTAATGGGCCTTGAGATACGCCGTGAAGTAGGCGATCACTCCATAAGCTGCCGAGTGCGACTTGTTGAACGCGTAATCCGAGAACGGAACGAGGATGTCCCACAACGTCTTGATTGCGGGTTTGGTATAACCGCGCTCCAACATTCCCGCCGAGAACAACGGAAATTCTTTGTCGAGGGTTTCCTTACTTTTCTTTCCCATTGCGCGACGAAGGTTATCGGCCTGTCCGAGCGAATACCCCGCAACCCGTTGGGCAATCTCCATGACCTGTTCTTGATAGACGATGAGACCGTAGGTCGGTCCGAGGATGTCCGCGAGCGATTCCGCCAGTTCAGGGTGAATGGGGGTGATTGCTTGTTGCCCCTGCTTGCGCATCGCGTAATTCGTGTGTGACTTCGCGCCCATCGGACCCGGGCGATACAGCGCCAGCACGGCGGAAATGTCCTCAAAATGATCGGGACGCATCTGTTTGAGGAGCTGTCGCATTGGTGGCGAATCGAGTTGGAAGATTCCTAGTGTCTCGCCCGTCGACAGGAGTTCATAAACGACGGCGTCGTTGAAGTCAAGGTCTTCGAGAACCAGCTCAATTCCTCGGTTTCGCTTAATGTTGATGAGCGCGTCGTCAAGGATGTCGAGGTTTCGCAGCCCGAGGAAGTCCATCTTGATGAGCCCGAGTTTTTCGCATGTCGGATAATCAAACTGCGTGACGATCTGACCGTCGTTGTCACGCATCATAAGAGGGACAATGTCGGCTAGTGGCGTGTCCGACATGATGACACCGGCAGCGTGCACTCCCGTGTTTCGTTTGATGTTTTCGATGCCGAGCGCCGTCTCAAAGACCGCTTTAGTGTCGGCGGATTCCTCGATCACCTCACGGAATTGCGCCGCTTCTTTATAGCGGGGGTTGTCGGTGTCATACATCTCGCCGAGAGACATGTCACGGCCCGCAATCATGGGCGGAACCGCCTTCGACAGCTTCTCGCCCATGCCGTAGGGGAAACCCATTACGCGCGAAGCATCCTTCAGTGCTTGTTTCGCCTTGATGATATTGAACGTCGCGATTTGCGCGACACGGTCAGAGCCATACTTGCCCGTCACATAGCGCTTGACGTCATCACGCCGTCTCGTCGAAAAGTCAATATCGAAGTCGGGCATCGATTCACGTTCAGGGTTCAGAAACCGTTCAAAAAGCAAACCGTGTTCAATCGGGTCGAGGTCGGTAATTCGCATCGCGAAGGCGGCGAGAGATCCGGCGCCCGAACCTCGACCAGGGCCAACGCGAACTCCGTTGTCCCTGGCCCATTTAACGAAGTCCGCAACGACGAGGTAGTAGCCGGGAAATCCTTTGCTCGTGATGACCTCAATCTCGTAACGTGCGCGTTCTTCGATTTCTGGGGTCAATCCATCGGGGTATCGATAGGTCAGGCCGGTGATGACCTCGCGCTCGAACGCCGCCGCCTCGGTGTCACCGGGTTCAACCGGGAACTGGGGCATGTGGCTCACCGACGTGTCGAATTCGACGTTGCACCGCTCGGCAATGAGAAGCGTGTTGTCGGCGGCCTCGGGGTGGTCGGGGAACAACGACCGCATTTGGGCTGCTGACTTGAGGTAAAAATCGTCGGCTTCAAACTTAAATCGCTTCTCCTCCAGCAGAGTAGTACCAGATTGGACGCACAACAGAGCGGCGTGCGACTTCGCGTCGTGCGCGTGGGTGTAGTGCAGGTCGTTCGTCAGGACGAGCGGTAGGTCGAGTTCCTTTGCGAGCCGCAATAAATCCTTGATTCCGTCTCG
>Ga0114979_10002668_pt1 | contig 12016 bp, 10 predicted proteins | sample S_140625_EF_Meta_FD_87315 | JGI IMG/M metagenome (GOLD analysis project Ga0114979, IMG submission 87315) | Freshwater microbial communities from Lake Simoncouche, Canada to study carbon cycling - S_140625_EF_MetaG | ecosystem: Environmental > Aquatic > Freshwater > Lake | place: Lake... | reverse complement strand
TGACACATCTGCAAACACGGGCTTGTCGGCTTGGTAGGTCTTGCCTAACTTTTCAATTTTCAAAAAACCCGCTCTCGCAAATGGGCCTTCGTGACTTAAAGCAGGAGAAGATGCTGGCTGTTCACTCAACATAGGTGACTCCCTTTTGTAGTTTTGCAAATGCCATGTCCAACAGCATGCCGACCACACCAATCACGAGCACTGCAAAAATCACATTGACCAAGGACAAGTTGTTCCACTCATTCCATACAAAATAGCCAATGCCTGTGCCACCCACCAACATTTCGGCAGCCACAATCACCAACCAAGCGATGCCCATGCTGATGCGCATGCCTGTCACGATCGTGGGCGCTGCGGCTGGGAGAATGACCAAGAAAGCTTTGCGCAAGGGATTCACTTCTAAGGTGTTGGCCACATTGAGCCACTCCCGCTTGACCGATGCCACACCAAATGCCGTATTGATCAGCATTGGCCACACGGAACAAATGAAAATCACAAAGATGCCGCTGACGCTGGAGTCTTTTAAGGTGTAAAGCGCCAGTGGCATCCACGCCAAAGGACTGATGGGTTTGAGCACTTGAATGAAGGGGTCAATGGCTTTGTGCATGAGCGGCGACATGCCGATGAGGAAACCCAAAGGCAAAGCCACGATCACAGCCAACAAAAAGCCCAATCCCACTCGCCCCAAAGAATGCGCCAATTGAATGCCGATGCCTTTGTCATTGGGTCCGTTGTCGTAAAAGGGATTTGTCAATTGCTTGAACGTGGCCTTGGCCACTTCCATAGGCGGTGGAAATCCTGTGCTCTTGCTGGCGCCTGGATCCTTGCCCATCATTTTCAAATACTCAATGTCCTCAGCTGAGGCTCCCACTTTGGTGGCACCCGCAATTGACGGTCCTTGTGTAGAAAGCTGCCATGCACCCACGAAAAAAACCATGATGAGGAGCGAGACCAGGCCGGCTCGCAAATTGATCGAAATTGTTTTCACAGAGCATCAACCCATCTTGTTGATTGCAAAGGATTTCAAATAGGCCTCCGGCTTAGCGGGATCAAACTCTTTGCCCATGATCTTGTGCTTGATGTAGCTGGGCCCGGTTGGTACGGTCTGCCCCAAGTCTTTCATGTGCTTGCGCGCGTCGGTTATGAGGAACACTTTTTCAGCAATCTGTTTGTAATCAACATTGCCCTTGATGTAGCCCCAACGTTGCATTTGCGTCAGCATCCACACCGCCAAGCTTTGCCATGGCATCGGATCGAAGTCAGCACGGTCGGGTACGTTTTGCACTTTGCCCAAGCCATCTGCAAATTTTCCCGTAAGCACTTGGCTGATCACGGCTTCTGGCTGATTAAGGTACTGCGTAGGCGAAATCACCTTGGCAATCAACTCTCGATTGTCCGGCAAACGCGCCATGGCGGCCGACGTCAAAACCGCACGGTACAAGGCCGCAAACGTATTCGGATTTTTTTGAATGAATTCCGTGCTGGTTCCAAATGCGCAGCAGGGATGGCCGTTCCACAAGTCTTTGGTAAGCATGTGAATGAAGCCCACTTCGTCAAACACCGCGCGCTGATTAAAAGGATCGGGGCCCAAGAAACCATCAATGTTGCCTGCGCGCAAATTGGCCACCATCTCTGCCGGCGGAATGACGCGAATTTGCACATCGGTATCGGGGTTTAAACCATTTTCTGCCAAATAATAACGCAGCAAAAAGTTGTGCATGGAGTAATCAAATGGCACGCCAAACTTGAAGCCCTTCCAGTTCTTGGGATCGCGATTGTCTTTGTGCTTCAAGCTCAATGTAATGGCTTGGCCATTCACGTTTTGAATGGTAGCCACATTCATGGGCGTGGCCGTGGCGCCCAGCCCCATGCTGATGGCCAAGGGCATGGGCGACAAGAAATGCGTCGCGTCGTATTCCTTGTTAATCATCTTGTCGCGAATCAGCGCCCAGCCTGCGGTTTTGGTAACTTCAACATTCAAGCCTTGCTTGCTGTAAAAACCCAGAGGGTGCGCCATGATGAGCGGCGTGGCACACGTGATTGGAATGAAACCGATTTTCAAATTGGTTTTTTCAAGCGGTCCCTTGTCTTGTGCCATGGCTTGCAAACTGGCAACAGGCAAAACACTGGCAATGGCAGCCATGGCCGTTTTCTTGCCCACTGCGCGCAAGAAATTTCGGCGCTCTTGCTCCTGTGGAAACAAGGCTTTGACCAAGGTGGCTTCGATGAACTCTTGACTGTAAGCTTCAAATTCTGCGGTTTCAGAGCGAGCGCGCAAAGTGGCTGCTGCTGCATCGGCTGCAACTTCTGCATGGTGATCAGCCGGTGAGTGTTCGCGACCACAGCTGCACTTCAGCATCAAGGGGCGATCGGCGTTGTAAGGATCAAAGAACTCAGACATAGCAACCTCTTTTCATTAAAGACAAGAGGTGCTATGCAAACAATGGGCCAACTAGAAATAGGCCCTGTTTATTTTGTAACTAGGGAGTTACTGCCATTGGCAATGAATTGCTTTCGTAACTTTGCCCATAATAAGACAGCTCAACCAAACCACCAGTTTTGCTTTCAGTTTGGGCTTGTATGCACAACAAGCATGCAAGGCCGCATGTGTGCGCACCAAATCAATGCGCCGCACCATCATGGAGTGGCATTCAAGCGGCTTCTTTGTAAAACGCAGCTTTGTGCAAACCCCTAGGCGCCAACGGAGTCACTGCTTTCTCAATAGCGCCAATGTGCTCTGGCGTGGTTCCACAACACCCACCCACAATGTTGACCAACCCCTCAGCTGCAAACTCGTGCAACAAACGGCTGGTGACATCCGGCGTTTCATCAAAGCCGGTGTCGCTCATGGGGTTAGGCAAACCGGCGTTGGGGTAGCAACTGATGAAGGTGTCACCTGCCACCTTGGCCAGCTCTTGAATATAAGGACGCATCAGGGTGGCGCCCAATGCGCAGTTCAAGCCAATGGCCAAAGGACGAGCATGTCGCACGCTGTGCCAAAACGCAGTTACGGTCTGTCCACTCAAGATCCGTCCCGAAGCATCGGTCACGGTTCCGCTGATGATCAAAGGCAAGCGCTCGCCACTGGCCTCAAAATATTCTTCGATGGCAAACAAGGCCGCTTTGGCATTGAGTGTGTCGAAGATCGTTTCCACCAGCAGCACGTCGACACCGCCCTCCACCAATGCTTGCGTTTGTTCGTAATAAGCTTTTCGCAAAGTTTCAAAGTCTACATTGCGCGCTCCAGGGTCGTTCACATCGGGGCTGATGCTGGCCGTTTTAGGTGTTGGGCCCAAAGCACCCACGGCATAGCGCGGCTTGTCGAGGGTTGAAAACTTGTCGCAAGCGGCACGGGCCAAGGCGGCAGATGTGCGGTTCATTTCGATGGCCAAGTCGGCCATGTCGTAGTCGGCTTGCGCTATGGTGGTCGCACCAAAAGTGTTGGTTTCAATCATGTCAGCGCCAGCCGCCAAATAGCCTTCGTGAATATCTTGAATCACATCGGGCCTTGTGAGGCTGAGCAGTTCGTTGTTACCCTTCACGTCTTTGGGAAAATCTTTGAAACGCTCACCCCGGTAGTCGGCCTCGTTCAACTTAAAGCGCTGAATCATGGTGCCCATGGCGCCATCGAGAATGGCAATGCGTTTTTCCAGCAGGGCTGGCAGGGCCTTGGCTCGGGTGTAGTTCAGTTTTTTCATCACGCTATTGTAGAAAATCAAATAGGCTCATGAGATTTAGTCACAATTGGGCCCATCCCCAATTGAAGGGCATGCCCGCACTCTTTATATTAAGCCCATGAAAAAACGTCACTTTTTGGCCCTTGGTGGCTCTGCATTGCTTTCTGGGCTGGCACCACAAGCTTCGTTGGCTCAATCCAAATTCCCTGAGCGTCCCATCCGTGTCATTGTGCCGTTCGCACCAGGCGGTGATGGCGACATCATTGGCCGCTTGTGGGTTAAATATGCCATTGCGCATTCGGGGGCAAACTTTGTTGTTGACAACCGAGCAGGTGCGGGTGGCGCCATTGGCGCGTCTGAGGTTTCGCGTGCAAGAGCGGACGGATACACGCTTCTTTTGGGCACCTCCTCCACGCAAATCATCAACCCATTGGCGTCTGGCACTTCCAACTACGATGCCATCAAAGATTTCAGTTTGGTCGGCATGGTTAGCATCAATCCGACCTGCATCGTGGTCAATCCCAGCGTCCCTGCCAATAATTTAAGAGAACTCATCAGCCTGATTCGGGCTAATCCAGGCAAATACGCCTATGGCTCTGCCGGTCCCGGCACCATCACCAACTTGACTGGCGAGCTTTTTAAACTTCAAGCTGGCAAATTGGATGTTCAGCACGTTCCCTACAAGGGCGGCGGGCCGGCCATGCAAGACCTCGTCGCTGGCCACGTGCCCATGATCACGCCCATCATGTCGTCTGCCGTGCTGGCACAACACCGTGCAGGACGAGCGCGCATTTTGGGTGTCAACAGCGATGCCCGGCTTAAAGCTGCGCCTGAAATTCCCACTGCTGTAGAAGCAGGTGTACCTGACATGCGCGTTCAAGTTTTCAATGCCGTATTCACACCCGCAGGCGTGCCGCGCGATGTTTTAGAGTTTTTGCGTGCCACTCACAACAAAGTGCGCAACGATCCTGGATTTTTGCTGGACCTTGAAAAGGCAGGTGCTGATCCTTTCACTTTGCCAGACCCTGAAAAATTCATGGTCGATGAAGTGGGGCGTTGGACCAACGTGATCAAAACCATTCAATTCAAGGCCTCCTAAATCAGGCCGCGGCAATTAATGAGCGCTTACATTGCCTTAGCAAAGGAGCGCGCTTCAACATAGTCAATTGACATCGTGGACAATAGCCACCGTGTCAACCTCTGCCGTTCTGAATCCACCCACGCACATACTGAGCATCCTCAGCGAGGTATTTGGCTATGAGTCTTTCAGAGGGCCACAGCAAGCCATCATCGAGCACGTCAGCAGTGGCTCCGACGCCTTGGTGCTCATGCCCACAGGCGGTGGTAAGAGCTTGTGTTACCAAATACCAGCCATTGCCCGACAAGGTGCAGGCCTTGGCATCACCATTGTGGTGTCGCCCCTCATTGCCCTGATGCACGACCAGGTGGGTGCCTTGCATGAAGCAGGCGTCAGCGCCGCGTTTTTAAATTCCACACTGGCTTCTGAAGAGGCTCAAAACATTGAACAGCGTCTACGCCGGGGTGAAATCACATTGCTTTATGCTGCGCCAGAGCGCATCAATACGCCTCGCTTCTTAGCGCAACTCGATGCTTTGTATGCGCAAGGCTTGTTAAGTTTATTTGCCATTGATGAAGCTCATTGCGTCAGCCAATGGGGCCATGATTTCCGACCTGAATACCGCAGCCTCACTGTTTTGCACGAGCGTTTTCCAGGTGTACCGCGCGTTGCTTTGACCGCCACAGCCGATGCCCTGACACGTGCAGACATCATTGAGCGACTTCAGCTAGAAGATGCTCGGCTTTTCATCAGCAGCTTTGATCGCCCCAATATTCGTTACACCATTGTTGAGAAAAAAGACGCCTCTGCACAACTGCTTCGTTTTATAGAGCGCGAGCATGAGGGGGAAGCGGGCGTGGTGTATTGTCAATCGCGCAAACGCGTTGAAGAAGTGGCAGAGATGTTGGCCCAAACTGGCATCGATGCCTTGCCCTATCACGCAGGTCTAGATGCCTCTGTTCGACAAAAACACCAAGATCGATTTTTGCGAGACGAAGGTGTTGTCATGGTGGCCACCATTGCTTTTGGCATGGGCATTGACAAGCCCGACGTCCGCTTTGTTGCGCACTTGGACATGCCCAAAAACATCGAGGGCTATTATCAAGAAACCGGCCGCGCAGGCCGCGATGGCTTGCGCGCCAATGCCTGGATGGCCTATGGCCTGCAAGACGTTGTCAACCAACGGCGCATGATCGATGAGAGTCCGGCCGAAGAAAACTTCAAACAAATTATGCGCGGCAAACTCGATGCCTTGTTAGCGCTGGCTGAAGCCACAGACTGCAGGCGCGTTCGCCTTTTGTCTTATTTTGACGAAGCCAGCGAAGCTTGCGGCAACTGCGACAACTGCTTAAATCCACCCGCCGTTTGGGATGGTACCGATGCAGCTCGAAAGTTACTTTCAACGGTCTTTCGCGCCGAACAGCACAGTGGCTTTTCATTTGGCTCCGGACACATCATGGACATCGTGCGCGGTAAAGCAACCGAAAAAGTCTCTCAATATGGGCATTCAAAACTCAGCACTTTTGGCATCGGAGCCAATTTCAGCGAAGTTCAATTGCGGGGTGTTTTGAGGCAACTCATCGCCATGGGCGCATTGAATGTGCAAGGCCAAGTCTTCAACACCCTTCAATTGACGGAAGGTTCAAGGGCTGTTTTGCGCGGTGAGGTGAGCGTGCTTCTAAGAGAGTCGGTCAGTCAGAAAGCTGAGAAACGCAGTCGCAAACCTCAGGCGCCAGGTCCGGCCGCAGCCAACTTAAGTCAAGAGGCTTTGGTTCGGTATATCAACTTGAAAGCCTGGCGGGCAGAGGTTGCCAAAGAGCACAATCTGCCAGCGTACGTTATTTTTCACGACGCTACGTTGGCGTTGATTGCCAACGCCGATCCTCAAAACCTAGATGACTTGAACGGCATCAGTGGCATTGGCGTTAAAAAGCTAGAGGCCTATGGGCACGAAGTCTTGCAGGTGTGCCGAGTTCAGCTAAAATAATCGACTCAACTCAACGAGGTTTTTCATGTCTGCACACAACGATTCACACGAAGCTAAAGATCCAGTTGAAGCCATCGTTAAGCACATTCCCGTCGTGATTCCCGTCGCTGGCGCAGTGCTCATCTTTTTGCTGGCCTTCATCGCGGTGTTCATGGCTTAAGTTCATGCTGCTGTTTCAACGGCCCCAAATGGGCCGCCAAACGACCCGCCTCAATTGCAGGCGGGTTTTTTTTAGCCAAAATTGAATCTCCAAACCTTCACGCCTTTGTTATGCAAGTTTTGCATACATTTTGAGGGGTTTTAATTTTTTTCACACCCCTTTTCCCGCCATCGTCTTTAAAATTCAGCCCTTGTTACAGGCCGGTTACAGGCCAACTTGTCGTTTTCTGAAAAGGTCAAAAGCTCCGCGCCTTTTGCGAAGTTCGTTCTTTTCAAAAAACGATTTTTAAACTTTGGAGCTGATCCCATGAACTCACCCGTGATACAGGGCCTGAACCTGAACACCCCTGCCTATGTCAAGAACCCCAAGCTGATTGCTTGGGTGGCAGAGATGGCGGCCCTTTGCAAGCCCGCCAACGTTTACTGGTGCGATGGCTCTGATGAAGAATATGACCGCCTTTGCCAATTGCTGGTAGACAACGGCACTTTCAAAAAGCTCAACCCGGCCAAGCGCCCTGGCAGCTTTTTAGCTTGCTCTGACCCCTCTGATGTGGCGCGCGTCGAAGACCGCACTTACATATGCTCCGAAAAGAAAGAAAACGCAGGTCCCACCAACAATTGGATGGCACCTGCCGAAATGCGTCAAACCTTGAACCCTTTGTTCGACGGTTGCATGCAAGGCCGAACCCTTTACGTGGTGCCTTTCTCCATGGGTCCCTTGGGCTCACACATTGCCCACATCGGCATTGAGCTCACAGACAGCGCTTATGTAGCCGTCAACCAAAAACTCATGACCCGCATGGGCAAGGCTGTTTTTGACGTGATTGGCACCGATGGCGAGTTTGTGCCTTGCTTGCACACGGTGGGCGCACCTTTGGTGAATGGCGCCAAGGACACCACGTCTTGGCCTTGCAACCCCACGGTTAAATACATCGTTCACTACCCAGAAACACGCGAGATTTGGTCTTACGGCTCTGGCTACGGCGGCAATGCCTTGCTCGGCAAGAAATGCTTGGCCTTGCGGATCGCCTCCAGCATGGGCCGCGAACAAGGCTGGTTGGCCGAGCACATGCTCATCTTGGGCGTGACCAATCCTCAAGGCAAAAAATACCACGTCGCTGCAGCTTTCCCAAGCGCTTGCGGCAAAACCAACTTCTCCATGTTGGTCCCACCCGAAGGTTTCAATGGTTGGAAAGTGACCACCATTGGCGACGACATCGCTTGGATCAAACCTCAAGCCAACGGCAAGATGATGGCCATCAACCCCGAGGCTGGTTACTTTGGTGTGGCCCCTGGCACCAACCACCACACCAACCCCAACTGCATGGCCAGCCTAGACAAAAACGTCATCTTCACCAATGTGGCTTTGACCGACGACGGCGATGTTTGGTGGGAAGGCATGGACAAAGACACCGGCAAATTGCCCGATCATTTGATTGACTGGCAAGGCAAAGACTGGACACCCCAGATTGCCAAAGAGACCGGCGCCAAAGCGGCGCACGCCAATGCCCGCTTCACCGTGTCTGCCATCAACAACCCCGCACTCGACCCTGCTTGGGACGATGCGGCAGGTGTTTCCATCGATGCCTTCATCTTTGGCGGCCGCCGCTCCACCACCGTGCCCTTGGTCACTGAAGCACGCAGCTGGACTGAAGGCGTTTACATGGCTGCGACCATGGGCTCTGAAACCACTGCGGCCGCCTTTGGTGCACAAGGGGTGGTGCGCCGCGATCCATTTGCCATGTTGCCCTTCTGCGGTTACAACATGAGCGACTACTTCCAACATTGGTTGGATGTGGGTGCCAAGGTACAGGCTGGTGGTCATAAGTTGCCCAACATCTACTGCGTCAACTGGTTCCGCAAAGACGAAGCGGGCAAGTTTGTCTGGCCAGGTTATGGCGACAACATGCGCGTTCTAAAGTGGATGATCGATCGCTTAGAAGGTCAGGCCCAAGGCCAAGAAACCATCTTCGGCATCACACCCACCTTCGGTGAGCTGAACTGGACGGGCTTGAATTTCACTGCGGATCAGTTCAAAGCTGTCACAAGCATTGACAAAGCTGCTTGGCAACAAGAACTTCAGTTGCACAACACGCACTTTGAGCAATTGGCTTACAACATGCCCAAGGCCTTGCTCAACACCAAAGCAGATTTGGCGGAACGCTTAGCGGCTATCTGACAAACTCTGTTTCGCACCAATTGCTGTCGCAGGCCTAGATACATGTCACGCCAGACTTGTGCTTGGTGAACGTCGATCGAAAAAAAGCCTCCCTTAGGAGGCTGTTGACGTGCCGAATGGCGCATCGATTGATGACAAATGGCAAGTTTGCTCTCAAGTCATCAAATGTAGTATTGGCGGTTTTGCAACATGCGTGACACGCGACGCTGAGTGCTGTTTTCACCCAACAAAACTTCTTCATCCGAGCGGCCCATGGCGGTATGCAATTCAGACATCAAGCGCGCATCAGTTTGCGCGATGGCCCAAAGACGCTCATCTGAACGACGTTGTGCCATGCTGGCCGACCAATTGTTCAAGCCCTGCTTCATTTGAATGGCCAATGTTTTGGAAACGCCAGCAAACAAGCCTACAGCAGCGAAAGCGACAGCCCACAGTGCAACCCAAGCGGCCAACAAGTGACCGTCGGCCCATGTGTCCACCATTTGATCGGCTACGACCACAAACGCAGCAACGATGGCGGCCAGCAACATGGCGGCCAATGTGCGAGTTGGGCTGAAGTTGTTGATAACGCCCTTGAAATTGGCAACGACCTGCTCGGCACGGTCAACACCGGGGTGTGTCAGGGGATAATTTAAGTGGACAAAGTTGCGGTTCATGTTGTATTCCTCATCTTGATAAGCGATGCATTGGGGTCTTGCCACTAGGAAAAAATCCTACTTTTCGCTTGACCATGTGTGAATCATAGGGTTTACTCTAGTGTTGTTCAACTTTATATTCATGATACTTATCATTCACAACCGAAATGATTGAGGCCATCCATACCAATTTTCGAACCTTGGACCTGAATTTACTTCGGGTCTTCGACGAAGTCATGGCTGAAAAAAGCTTGACCAAAGCAGCACGCAATTTGTCGATCACGCAACCAGCTGTTAGCAATGCACTGCGCCGTCTTCGTGAAACATTGGGCGATGATCTGGTTCGCCGTGAAGGGCACGGAATCACGCCCACACCGTTTGCATTGCTTCTTTGGCCTAACGTCAGGGACGCCTTAGACCAATTGCAAAGTGCCTTGGTGCCGCAACACTTTGTGCCCAAAGATGCCCGCAACTCATTCGTCTTGGCCATGGCCGATGCCACGGCAGCTGAGCTGATGGGAAATTTAGGTCAGGCCCTTGAAAAACAAGCACCCAATGTGTCTATTCGCGTGGTACCGCTGACCACCCGCGACCCTAGAAACATGCTGAACGATGGCATCGCAGATTTGGCCCTAGGCTATTTTCCAGCCGTTCTTGCAGACCTCACCGCGAAAGCCCAGTCTGGCGAGGCGATTGCCTTTGAGCACCACCGCTTGTATGACGGAGAGTATGTTTGCGTGATGCGGCACAAGCACCCACTGGCACAAAGAAGCATCGGGCTGGCAGAGTTTTGCAACGCTCGGCATTTGCTAGTGAGTTTTTCGGGGCGTCCTTATGGGTTCATCGATGAAGCTTTGGCCTCCATTGGCAAACAACGCCGAGTGGTCATGACCGTGAACCAGTTTTTCACAGCAGGCCGGGTGGTCGTGAATTCAGACCTGCTTACCGTTTTGCCCAAACACTTTGTACCCACAACAGGCATCGCCAATGAGTTGTTCATGTGCGACTTGCCATTCAAAGTTCCTACTTTGCATGTGGATGCGTTGTGGCACAGACGCAAACAAGCGCAAAGCGAGCATGTTTGGTTGCGCGAGACCTTGATTGACATTGCCCGCGAAGTGTTCAAAAGTGCAAGGCTCTGATGAACATTCAATTGCTTTCTGATTTGCATCTTGAAACACATCCTCATTTTGTGCCGGAGGTTTCTGCTTTGGCCGACGTCTTGGTTTTGGCCGGTGACATTGGCTCCTACCAACCTGGCTCGATGCTGCTCAATCAACATGACACTGATTTTGGTTTAGCTCGGTTTTCCCCGCGCAAAGAATTGGCCGCATGGCCTGTGCCCGTTTTATTTGTGCCTGGCAACCATGAGTACGATGGCATGCCTTTTGAAGAAGCCGACGCACGTCTGCGCGAAACATGTGAGCGACTTGGCATCACGTTTTTGCATCAGCGCGTTCTGATTTTCAAAGGGGTGCGCTTCATCGGTTGCACCTTGTGGAGTGATTTCGAAGCCTTGGTTCCGCTCAATGGCCCCCTCACCCAACAACTCAAAGCACGGCAAAAAGCAGAGCGGGCGGCTGATTTTTACCTTCGTAAAACGGGAACGACTCTGAAAGGTGAAGCCTTTTTAGCGGCTGCCGTGAGGGCCAAAGCGCAAGACGATCAAGCCTGGCTTTCAAACGCTTTGTCCATTGACTTTGAAGGTCCTACGGTCGTCATTACCCACTTTGCCCCCAGCTTGAGAAGTGCCGATCCCCGCTACGGCCTCTCACCAGGCACGGCTGGGTTTTGCAATGCACTCGACCATCTGATTCCCAAGGCCAACGTGTGGTTGCATGGCCATTTGCACTGCGCACAAGATTATGTGCACGGCACTTGTCGGGTCATTGCCAACCCTTTTGGCTACGCTCGCAAAAATGAACAAGTCAACTTTGACCCACAAAAAACTGTGGGAGTTGCCACCTAAAGGGCCATCAGTTTTTTCTGATCTTCAGCCCATCAAAGCATGTGCTCATGACCATTTCTATAATTTCTTCGTTGCTGTGAAGTTCACTCATCTTCAGAAACTCCACCACCGGGTCGCATGCGCGCGCATACAAGGTGTACAAAACGGCAATCGGTGGTAAGGCTGGGTTGATGTCGCCATCTTTTTGCGCCTGAACAATCCAAGCACCTAGCTTGTCACTCACGTTCATCAAACCATCCATGTAAGGCCGACTGGCCATCAAGCTGGCACGCAGGGTGGAGTTGTGGCTGGGCAATGTTGGCATTTGGCCGGCCAACTTCAATTCGAGCGTC
>Ga0114979_10002667_pt1 | contig 12017 bp, 9 predicted proteins | sample S_140625_EF_Meta_FD_87315 | JGI IMG/M metagenome (GOLD analysis project Ga0114979, IMG submission 87315) | Freshwater microbial communities from Lake Simoncouche, Canada to study carbon cycling - S_140625_EF_MetaG | ecosystem: Environmental > Aquatic > Freshwater > Lake | place: Lake... | reverse complement strand
TTAATGCGCTGCAATTTTTCAGTAGCGATCTTCTTAATTCCTTTAAAAAAACAATAAAAACCGTCTCACCCCTAGCTAGGCTCGGGTCCGACTTTCTGGGATATATCCTGCTGGAGTCGGGCGACGAAGGCATCAAGAGGCATTACACCTAAATCCACTCCGCCACGGGCACGAACGGCTACCGTATTACTTTCAGACTCTTTATCTCCTACCACTAGCAAAAATGGGATCTTCTGTAATGCGTGCTCGCGTATTTTATACGTAATTTTCTCGTTCCGCAAATCGGATTCAACTCTAAACCCTTGTTTTTTCAGCATTTGCTGGACTTTTTGTGCATATGCAGCGGAATTTCCGGAGATATTAAGGACTACAGCCTGGGTCGGAGCAAGCCAAACTGGCATATTTCCAGCATGGTTTTCAATCAAAATACCGATAAAACGCTCTAGGGAGCCCACAATTGCCCTGTGGAGCATCACTGGCGTCCTGCGGTTATTGTCTTCAGCCACATATTCAGCACCAAGACGATCAGGCATCGAGAAATCGACCTGAATCGTGCCACATTGCCAAGTACGCCCAATAGAATCCTTTAGGTGATATTCGATCTTAGGGCCATAAAACGCACCCTCCCCAGGCAACTCTTCCCATTTCTGGCCAGATGCTTTTAAAGCACCACGAAGCGCCTCTTCTGCTTTATCCCAAATTGCATCATCTCCCACCCGCTTTGCTGGACGAAGAGCCAATTTGACGGCAACTTCTGTAAAACCAAAATCTCGATAGACAGCACGTACTGATTTGTCGAAATTAGCTACTTCAGACTGAATCTGATCTTCGGTACAAAAAATATGGCCGTCATCTTGAGTGAAACCACGCACACGCATCAAGCCATGTAGTGCGCCTGATGGTTCATTACGGTGACATTGGCCAAACTCACCGAAGCGCAGAGGTAACTCACGATAACTGTGTAGGCCAGAGTTATAAATTTGTACATGGCCAGGACAGTTCATTGGTTTTAATGCATACGCACGATTTTCCGACTCTGTCGTAAACATGTTTTCTTTATAATTTTCCCAGTGACCAGATTTTTCCCATAACGCACGATCCAAAATTTGAGGGGCTTTTACCTCTTGATAGCCCTCTTGCTGATATACACGTCGCATATATTGCTCTACTTCTTGCCAAATTGACCAGCCTTTTGGATGCCAAAAAATTAAGCCAGGGGCCTCTTCTTGAAAATGGAATAGATCAAGTTGCTTACCTAGACGTCGATGATCACGTTTCTCAGATTCTTCGAGCATATGCAAATAAGCATCTTGATCTTCCTTACGCAACCATGCAGTGCCATAAATACGCTGTAACATTTCATTTTTACTATCGCCACGCCAGTAAGCGCCAGCAAGCTTCATCAGCTTAAAGACTTTTAACTTGCCAGTTGATGGGACGTGAGGGCCACGACATAAATCAGTGAACTTACCTTCTGCATACAAAGAAACATCTTCATTCTGAGGAATGCTAGCAATGATTTCTGCTTTGTAATACTCGCCTTGATTCTGAAAAAATTTCACAGCATCATCACGCGGTAATACGCTGCGAACTACTGGCTCATCTTTTTTAGCGAGCTCAGTCATTTTATTCTCTAGGGCTTGCAAATCATCTGGTGTAAATGGGCGATGATAGGAGAAATCATAATAAAAACCATTTTCTACCACAGGACCAATTGTTACTTGTGCCTGAGGAAATAATTCTTTTACTGCATAAGCAAGTAGATGGGCAGTCGAGTGACGCACTATCTCCAGAGCTTCTGGACTTTTATCTGTAATGATGGTTAATTGACTATCTTTATCAATCACAAAACTGGTATCGACCATCTTGCCATCAACAATACCTCCTAGAGCAGCTTTTGCGAGTCCGCTACCAATAGATTGAGCTACATCTACTACGCGAACAGAACCCTCAAACTCTCGTTTTGATCCATCGGGTAGAGTAATTAAAAGCATGATGACTCCATCTTATTCATTTAAGGCAGTATTTAAATCAGCACTACAGGACTTCTATAAAAAGAAAGCGCGGAAGCTATTAGGCAACCGCGCCTTGGGTTTAATTCGTTGGTAGGCTCGATTGGACTCGAACCAACGACCCCCACCATGTCAAGGTGGTGCTCTAACCAGCTGAGCTACGAGCCTAATAAGGAGATTTTACCCCATCTTGTGAGGGAAATTATTGGGGCTAAACCATCTTTCAGCAGCCTAGCATGAAAAATCTAGTCCAATTTTTATGGACTATTCCACGTTTAATTTAAGCTTACTTAGTGAAAAAGCTCATCACGAGCAGACCTTTAAGGAATTAAGCCTGCGCATTTACAGGCAAATTTTTAATAGAGTAAATCAAATAGAGTCTAGTAGAAAGAATCAATCCAAAAATTAAAAATCCTATTTTATCAAAGATGTCAATAATTGATGATGTCGAATTTACTGTAATTACAACCATGACGAATAACTCAGTCAAAATCATAATAACTTGAACAAAAATAAACAGAAACTTCGTAAAATTTGAAGGGGCTATGAAAATCAAAGCCAGAGTAACTAAAGATAGTGTAAAAATAAAAAATGGTTGTATGAGCTCTAAAAAAGTGAGGTGTAAGACGAGATCATAAGGGCCCTCGACCGATAAAAAATTAAGTAATTCAGTAGCAAAAAATAGCCCCACAAAGATTGTGAACAGCTTTGATTTTAGCTCCATATATAGACTCACCTAATCGTTTGAAATTTCGCAGGATATGTACGACTAATCCTAATGCATTGTACTGATTCTTAGGGCTTTGCCAACCTAAAACAATTGAAGAAGTTACTTGAGGTCTGAGCCCCAAGGACTTCTACAGAAATATTTTTAAGATCAGCAACAAAAGCTCCTACATGGGAAACCCAAGCAGGCTCATTGATCTTGCCCCTATGTGGATTAGGAGCCAAAAAAGGGGAGTCTGTCTCAATCAAAATTCGATCAAGAGGAAGAAGTCGACAAGTGTCCTGCAAGGCCTTAGCACTTTTAAATGTAACGATCCCAGAAAAAGATACATAAAAACCTAACTTTAATACTTCAGTAGCAAACTCATAGGTTTCAGTAAAGCAATGAATTACTCCGCCGACCTTCTCAGCACCCTCTTCTTTAAGAATTGCTAAAGTATCCTCAGCAGCCTCCCTAACATGAATAATGAGAGGTTTATTGGCAGCAATCGCAGCACGAATGTGAATACGAAAACGATCCCTTTGCCAATCTAAGTTAGTAGAAACTTTTTTTTCTACTTGAAAATAATCTAATCCCGTTTCTCCAATAGCAATAATTTTTGGATGTTGTGCCTCTTGAACAAGATATTCAATAGTAGGCTCTGGGGTATCTTCAAAATCAGGGTGCACACCAACTGATCCATACAAATGATCATAACTCTCTATTAATTGTTTGATTTGATAGAAGTTAGGAATATCAACACCAATGCACAATGCATGAGTAACCTTAGCCATAGCCATGTTGTCTAGGACAGCAGGAAAGCGATGACTAAACTCAGAATAATTAATGTGGCAATGAGAATCTATAAACATGGAGACATTCTAAGAATGAATCCAAGATAAACCTATGCTTTCCTAGGTGAAAAAAATACTTCATAGTCATTCAACCTTTGCAATAACCACAGGTCGTGTTAATGAAAAAATTGCGTAATAAGTAAACCAAAGAGTAATCAAGCCAATAGACAAAAAGTCTATCCCAATAATAGCCCACCCTGTCCAGAACTCAGAAGATGGCCATTTGAAAAAAATCATACCCCCCAGAATCGCTAACGCTATTCCGTTAGCAAACGTAAAAGATTTTAAGCCCTCGGCTGTCATAAAAGCAGATTCTATGAAGCGAATGAGAGCACATAAAATAAGAAAAATACCCGCTAGATTTCCTATATCAGATAAATTGATGCTTGGGTTTATAAATATAAATATAGCAAAAATCATTTCTAATACAACTGGAATATAAGAAAGCAATATCCAATTTAATTTAAAAGAAAAAATTTCAGAGAGTAGTGAGAATCTAGACAGAGTAGTGATAACGATAAATATCCCCAGCAAATAGCTTTCTTTCTCAAGCCACTCCTGATGAGCACAATAAAAACACAGCACTCCAAATAAAACGTGCAATATTCCTACAAGGGCTGTAAGTGCTAAAAAATCAGGCTGGTGTATTTCATCCTGAGTAGGAGTTAGATCATGCTTAAAAATAGTCATCAAATGCTTATCAATAAAAAAGGGATTCGGCTTAGGAAACACGTCCATTCGACTGTAACAGAAAATACCCAAGACCACGTGGCTCTTCTCATGCCTGCTGTACGCCTTGTGATTATAGATATTTTGACATAAATTGGCCGTAGTTATTGATGTCTGAATTCTTGATTTCGATGACTACGCTAGATATAAAGTAGCTATTGAATGCGGCCCATACCTTTTATTAACGCAGGCTCAGAACTTGAGGTCGGCGCTGCCTGAATCATCTCTGCAATACTTTTTGGCGTTGCCTTCTCAAATAATTGATCTAATGGAATATTCCCGCCAGTTTCATCCTTAAAACGGGCAATTAATTTAATTGCCAATAGGGAGTGGCCACCGATAAGAAAAAAATCATCGTTTACACCGACATCTTCAACTCCAACTATTTCACTAAATAGGCGACACAATATTTTCTCATTCTCATTTGCAGGAGCTTCAAAATCATTTTTTACATTATTGACTGATGGTTCTGGCAGCGCTTTTTTATCAACCTTACCATGCGCAGTTAATGGCAAGCAATCTAAATACTCAACAAAAGTTGGCAGCATATAGTCTGGTAAAAAACGACTTAGTGTTTGACGTAAGTGCTCAGCAGTTGGTTCATTATTTGTCTGAGAAGATGTCTTGTCACGAACTAAATATGCTACTAGGCTAGACTCATCCTTAACCTTACGAAGCAAGACTAGTGCTTGAAGAAGATGTGGGAAATTTTGTAATATTTGCGCTTCAATCTCTCCTAGCTCTACTCGGTACCCCCGAATTTTTACCTGATCATCTACACGCCCAACATAAACTAACTCGCCATCTAATCGACGTTTCACAAGGTCTCCCGTGCGATACATTCGACTGCCAGGAGGGCCAAAAGGACAAGCTAAAAAACGTTCGGATGTAAGGTCTGGTTTATTGAGATACCCTCTTGTGACGCCAGCGCCCGATATATATAACTCACCAATTGCACCATTAGGAAGTAGCTCCAAATGCTGATCCAATACATAATTAAAAACATTATTAATTGGCTTGCCAATTGGTACGGCATTATTTGTAGGCGAGCCATCTATCAATGCATTTAATGGACTGCTCATAGCACCACAGACTGTAACTTCAGTCGGGCCATATGCATTAATCATTCTTTTATGCGCAGCAAATCGTCTCACTAAACTTGTTGAGCACTCCTCACCAGCCACCAGCAGGGTTTGCAAACCATTTAAAGCATCATCTGGAAGAACCTCGAGCAGTGACGGAGGAAGTGTTACATGAGATATAGAAAATTTGTTCAAATATTCTTGCAAAAATGCAACTGTATCCATACGCATACCGCCAGGAGGAAGGACTAAGCTAGCGCCTGCAAAAAAAGTAGGCCATATTTCCTGAACACTACCGTCAAAGGCATGTGATGCAAATTGCAGCAAACGAGAGTCAGCTTCTATTTTGAGAGTATTCACCTTAGCGCGAGCCATATTAATCACCCCAGCATGAGGAACGCTGACGCCTTTTGGCCTACCAGTAGATCCAGAGGTGTAGATAATATAAGCAAGATTCTCAGGCAGCAACGGCCTTATTCGATCAATATCTTGGATAGGTTTATCGTCAAATTCATTTTCAATTTTGGTCTTTAGAACTTCATCATCCATTGCTATTAATTTTGGTAACTGGATTAATAGCTCCTTTTGGCATTGATGATAAGTAGAAGTTAAGCCAAGCACCAAAGATGTCTTACTATCATTTAGTATGTGCTCAATGCGATCGGAAGGATAGTCTGGATCTATTGGCAAATATGCCGCCCCAGCCTTCAGGATAGCAAGCATCCCAATAATCAATTCAGGTGATCGGTGTAGAAATAGGCCAACAATATCTTCTGAGCCAAGTTGATTTGAAATTAAATAACGAGCTAATTGATTCGAACGCCTATCTAACTCTTCATAACTAAGGCTTAGAACTTGGTCGTCTCGCATGTATATGAGCGCAGGCTTAGTAGGATTTATTGCAACGACCTTAGCAAATAGATCAGGCAGGATAAGGTCCTGGCGCGTCCATTGAAACTCTGGCCCGCTTGAATTTAATAATAATTCCTTTATTTCCTCCTCCAATAGCGCGTTCATATCTGCGAGCTGCCTATCAGATGAAGCAGGAAGTTGAACCAAAAGATGTGCAAAGCGCTCCAGGTGCTTTTGAGCCTCTCCTTGACTGTATCGCTCTTGATTAAAATCCAGACGAACGTTTATCGGCCCTTGATCCATGCGGTCAAAAATATGAATTTCCATATCAGATACCGGCCCTGCGCCCCAAGTTTCGACCACGCCAATAGCGTCTCCAAAATGAACTACTTGGTTTAAGGCCAAATAATTCACAATCAAAGAAAATGGCGGCTCAAGATTCGCTTTACGCCGATCTTGGGTTATTTCACCATAAGGATATTGGGTATGACGCAAACCAGAACGTAACTCTCGGGACGTCTTAAGCAAAATATCAGAGATCAAATCATCATCATTTATTTGAATACGCAGTGGTGAAGCGTTAGCAAGCATTCCGATCAGGTTGCGCGTGATTTTATTTCGTCCTGCATTTGGAGTCCCAATACAGATATCTTTTAGATTTGTTATTTTTGCTAAGTAAATAATAGCAGCTGTGGCAAACCCAGCGTAAGCACTTCGGCCTGACTTCAAACCCCATTCACAGATGACTTCATACAGTTTTCGGTCTAGATCTAAGTAAACAGATCCCGGTATAGAAAGTTCAGCCCTCTTGATATCTTGATCAGAAAGAGATGCAGGCCTTCCAAGGCCCTGTAACTTTTCGCCCCAAAATTGCTTATCTGATAGCCATTGATCACCATTCTTATAGTGTTGGTAATCTTTCGCAGCGTACATCCAGGACAATTGATTCCTCTGCTGCTCATCTTGAATTTGATGAGTGCAAACTTGAAGAAAGAGCTCTTCTAAATCTTTAAATATTTTAGAACCCCCTACCGCATCAATAATTAAATGATGAAAAAAGGTAAAGAAGGTCCATTGATTGTCTGAAATTCTAATGAGGCCAAATCGATATAGTGAATCCTCAAGAAGATTAAATGGCTCTTTTTCAAGATTGCGCAATAACTGTTCTCTTGCTTGTTTGGGGTCATCAGAATTTCGTAGGTCCCAAATCTTGACTAGAAGGAATTCAAAGGGGGCTATGGATTGAAACGGCGCACTATCAACTTTAGAAAAACGAATCCGCAAACAATCGGTTTGCTCAAGCATTAAATTATGAGCTTCGGTAAATTTTTCGACATCCAAAGGCCCATTAATATGGAGTAAATTTCCGATGTTGTAAGGAGTAGCATCGGGCTCCATTTGCTGATGAAACCAAACGAAACTTTGAATTCCTGTAAGCGGCAGTAATAATGAAGGGCTTATGGCACCTACAGTTTCCTCAGGACGAATTGGGTTCAACATAAAATTTTTACTCCAAAATATAGTGCTTAATTAGTGTATTGAGCAGCGTCGGATCTAGAAGATACTCGCCAAAGAAGATCTCATCAGAATACATTCTAAAATCTTAGAAACAGTAGAAAATTTGGATACAAAAATTTCATCTAATATTAAATTTTGACATAATAAATTTCTATGATTTCCTCTGCATAAATTCTCTTATTTTAACAATCGTAAACTAATATTTTTTACTAAAATGGGAGATAATGACGTATCTTAATAATATTTAATTAGGGAAAAAATGAAGTCAATTTCAGAACAAGGGCGTGAATATTTAGAAAATGGTGTTGTCCTACTTAAAAATTGCATTGATCAAAATTTGATTAATAAAGTAAGTGAAAAGTGGGCAGAACTAGATCTCAGAATAACTACCCATATTTCCCCGAATGAGAAACCACGAATTGCACTTTGGCGTCACGTTAGTGGAGAAGAGCAACGCTTCTGTGATTTTGATGATTATCCTGAAGCTTGGGAACTCATAGTACAAAATATTGTTCCGACAATACGCGAGCATTTCTCAAACGACAATGGTAGCAAATTACGCCTTCAGTTATTGGAAACTATTGTTTTTAACAAGCCCCCCGAGGTAGGAAAGTTCTTATCATGGCATCAGGATGCATCTTATTACCCTCTTCAGCCCAATATACAAGTCGCCACCTGGATACCCTTTGAGCCTGTTATCCGTGACTCGGGTGCATTGGTATATGCACTCAAAACCCATAAAGGGGAATTGCGCGCTACAGTAGATTTATATAAAAATACTCCCTTTGAGAACGAGACTAGAGAGCTTATTCCAGTTGACCCAGCTTCCCAAGGATATGATCTTTCCTGTATGGAAATGGACCAGAACGATATGATCTTACATGATGGTTATGTATGGCACTATTCCGGCCCTAACATTACAAAAGATCGCCAACGAAGAGGTCTTTCAGTACGATTTATTGTTGATGAGGCTATCTTTGCTCCACGTCCGCATGGCCCAGGAGAGGAAAAGGCGTTCGATGCTCAAACAGTCATTAAACCAGGGGAGATATTTCAAGGGAAACCATTCCCGGTTCTATAGATTTACGACATCTTCCTTAAATTTACCGCTAAACAGAACTTCAGCCTTAACTTAAGAGAGAAATTCTTCTTAAGTTAGTTCTTCCATGCGATTAAATTGAGCGTGATAGGTGCCCGTGCCCAAAGAAAGAATGCGGTCTGTCTCACAAACTGAACCTAAATTAATTTTTGGCTTGTCGAGCAGTTTTGAAATCAAAGCATCAAAATCGGTATTTGCAATCTCTTTGAGCTGATGAATATCCTCTAGAACGAAGTAAGTATTTTGCAAGTCATGGATCCAGAAATCAGAGCGCATGACCCGCTCTAGATCGAAAATAATTCTATTGGGTGACTGATCGTTTAATGCAAATTCAACCTCTTTAACAGAGGAATTTATCGCAGCTCCAAAACAAACCGTTTTATTATTTTCGCGAACCAAACCCACCTCAACAATATACCAATAGAGGCCAGCAATAAAATCAAGCGTTCCCTTGCGATGAGCTGAAACAGCAGCTTTACCGCACGCCTCCATGAAATCAGCCATCTCTGGAATCATTAAAAGTGGGACATGACCATAAACATCATGAAAAACGTCTGGTTCTTCTAGAAAATCCAATTCATTAGGCTTTCGAATTGCGCATCCAGCAGGAAAACGGCGATTGGCCAGATGTTCAAAAAAAACATCGTCAGGAATCAGCCCGGATACACCAACCACCTCAAATCCAGTGCAGGGTTTTAGCTTCTCAGAAAGCTCTTTAAAATTGGGAATTTGGCGAGGGTTTAGTTGGAGACGCTTAACACCCTCAATAAATAAGCTACTGCATTTTTGATCTAATTTTTTGGTCATTCGATCAAACAGGACTGACCATGTATGATGGTCTTCTGCAGAATAAGAGCTCCAATTTTGATCAATCAACCAATCAGCTCGAGCTGGTAGATAATCATGTGCATTCGTAGAATGCAGGGACGGAGCAGGATGGGAATTAGCCATAGGGTCATATTATTACCGCTAAACCACTGCTTTCTATGATTTTCTAAGAGAACGAGCGATTATTGCTATAAAACCCACTAAAGCTTAGGTTTAGATATAAGAATGTCATAAAAGATGATTAAATTTCCTAAGAATATCGCTCCAAATAGGCATTTATCATGGTCAAAGATTGAGCTCTCTCAGCTTTACCATCTCAGCCCACTAAACCATCAAATTCTATGCTTTAAAGCCCAATTTGACGCTAATGACCCTAGCATTCGTGAAAGTTTATTGCCTAAATTAAGCGAAGTAAACAGAGGCAATGTATTGCTCCTGAAGAAAATTCAAGACCAAAATCGTTCCATTATTTCGCGCATCTTATTAGAACTGATACTTAAACAATTTGGTTGCAATATGAATCAATTAGAAACCAATGAATACGGAAAGCCTTTTCTGAATCATCATGCCTTTCAATTTAACTTGTCACACAGTGGAGATATAGTGCTTCTAGCCATATCCACTCACCACCCTATCGGAGTGGATATAGAAAAAATTGAAATCGTAGAGGACTTTGACAGCTTTATACCCATCCTTCATTCCAGTGAACTGACATATTTCCAGGCGATTAAAAGAGAGAAAAATTATTTTGAGCTCATGAAACTTTGGACACATAAAGAAGCAATCTCCAAGGCGCTAGGACTTGGTTTTCAGCTTGATATCAATAAGATAGCGCTGAATCAAAACAATGGAATGATGAAGATCGATACTATCCCATCTATGTTTCCACAAGAATGGAGTCTGCACACCCTTAATCCATCTGATAATTATGTTGGGGCAGTTGCAGCTCCTTTTCCAGAATGTGAAATATGCACCTACACCATTGAAATATCTCAATTAAACTAAAAGTCTATGAACAACAAATGGTTTAAGCCAATTAGGGTTAATAAAGAAGCAAAAGTTGACCTCATATGCTTCCCCTACGCGGGATCAGGTGCGTCTATTTTTTATCCGTGGGAAAAAAACCTCGACCCTAAAATTAATTTATATGCATTTCAAGCCCCAGGCCGTGAAGATAGAATAGGTGAAGATTTGATCGATGAACTTGATGAGCTTACTCATCAAGGGGCAAAAGAACTATTAAAGATCACTAGGCGCCCATTTGTTTTCTTTGGTCATAGCCTTGGGGCTGTCATTGCATTCGAAATAACCAAGATCTTAGAGAAATCAGCCACAAATCCTTTAATGCTGATTGTTTCAGGCCGACAACCTCCCCACCTCAGCCTTAAAATGCCTCCACTATCCGGCCTTAATGATGCAGAGTTACTGCAGGGCCTGATGAATTTGCAGGGCACAGATCCTGAAATTTTAGAACATCCTGCGCTGCTGGAGATTATTCTCCCAATTATTCGAGGTGATTTTAAAATTGGAGAAAATTATTTTGCGCCGATTAATGGCCAAAAAATTCTCTGCCCAATTATTGCGATTGGGGCACTGAATGATCCATGGGTAGATCTCAATCAAATTATCGAGTGGAAAAATTTTACTCTTAATAACTTTACTCCCCAAACAGTAGCTGGTGATCATTTTTATGTAAAAAATGACTTTGAGGAATTAATCAATTTTCTTAATCAGAAAATACTGCAAGCATAGTCATTTAATATTTTTTAAATCATTGGGAATAATTAAACGAAATATTATTTCCTTGCCATCAACGATTGCATCTATTGAGATTCCAATTTTGATTCCAATTTTTTTTACTAGCCAAAGACCTATACCTAAACCAGGCTTACCACCAGAGCCGGTACCACGAAAATACTTATCAAAGATTTTTACAGGATCAACTGTTAGGTTTGTAGGGGTCAAATTTGAAATGCTGAATACTAAGTAGTTGTCATCATAAGTATGTAGATTGATTTTAATCTCTGAATTAGACAAACTATATTTTAAAGAATTATCAATTAAATTTTGTAGTATGGTTGTTAGATAAAAAATATCTGTATCAATTAAGACTCGATCATCATGAGTAATACGAAAACGCTCTTCTTGGCCAGTAACCTCAACAATTCCCTTAATCACATTAAGAATATTAATACCATTAGCAACCTTGGTATCCTCATAAGTATTAAATATACTAAGCCATGAAAAACGATCGGTTACTGTATTAATTTGCTGTGCTGATATCTTCATTCTGAGCAAAGTTGACTCAATTAAATCGGTCTTGTGCGCCAATGAAGT
>Ga0114979_10002666_pt1 | contig 12018 bp, 26 predicted proteins | sample S_140625_EF_Meta_FD_87315 | JGI IMG/M metagenome (GOLD analysis project Ga0114979, IMG submission 87315) | Freshwater microbial communities from Lake Simoncouche, Canada to study carbon cycling - S_140625_EF_MetaG | ecosystem: Environmental > Aquatic > Freshwater > Lake | place: Lake... | reverse complement strand
GCTACACAATATACTAATCCAAGTCGAGTAGTATATGATCAAGGTCGTGGCAGTCAGACTATCCCACAAGCAGATCCAAATGGTTTGTATAGCCCTGCTAGTGCAGATGGCACTTGGGTTTTATGTGTTGATCATAAAGATGGCAAGGCAAAACCTGTATTCATTGAACCTCGCATCATCGTAAGTCCAATAACATTACAGTAACTTCAATGCACTGATGATGAACAAATAATGAGTAATCTCTGGTTCAATATTAGATTCGGAACTAGACACTTTCAGTTCTCTAGAGATTGGGAAATAACATTCCGCGTTAATCCTTATTTTCTAGAGAATCCTCCGTCTAAATGGTTTGAAGTGTATTGTATTTTTGGAAAACATCTGTGAGTATAGTAAAAACCCTTCATCCCGAAGGGTCTTTCAAGAAGTGCTTGACTTCTGGCCTGTAGGTGTTATACTTATGGTATGGTAACGAAATAGGAAGTGAAATGACTCCGAAAGAATTGGCTGCTTTGCTGGCATTGCAAAATCAATCTACTCTTAATGCTATCGCTGAGCATTTAGCTAAAGCATACCCCACTAAAGCTAGAGATATAGAAAATTCTCTTTGGATCGCTCAACGGGAAGAAGCTGAGAAAATGCTTGACGCAGTAACTACTTGAATATATAATTGTGATATGGGTCAATTAAAAGGAAATGTAATGAGCCGAATGTCGGAGATTGCTATGGAAGTAGAAGATCTTTTCTACGAAGGTTGCAATGTTAAAGAGATTGCAAATCGTTTAGGTTTGCCTGCTAGTATGGTCAAACCAATGATCAAAGAATTGCAAAAATCTAATGAGTTTTCTAATCAAGATGGAGATTACGATGCGTAAGTATAAGGCATTTTACAAAGGCAAAACTTGTGTGGTTATTGCTGAATCCAGTTATTCTGCTCAAACCCAAGCAGCACAATTCTTCAAAGCTAAAAAGCAATACGAAGTTACTGTAGTGCTTCTAGACGTTCCAGTTGATACCGCATCGTTGTAATAGGATTTTAGTATGCCCAATCATTGCATGAACACAGTTATTATCAAATCCAGCGATATGCCTGGTAAAGATAATCTGGCACTGACCAAATTGGAAGAGCTTTATATTGCTCTAAAAGACGAACAGTTTTTTAATCACATTCTACCAATGCCCGAAGAATTAAATGAAAACGGCGAATGGTACGAGTGGCGAATTAATAACTGGTCTACCAAGTGGGAAGCATATGATTTGGACTATGTCATTTATGATAATGTCGTAGAGATTAACTTTACCACTGCATGGGCACCTCCTATTCGAGTTTATGATGAGTTGGTTAATATGGGCTTTGAAGTTGAAGCAAAGTATTTTGAACCTGGTTGTGATTTTGTCGGCGAATATATCGACGGCGAAGATAAGACATATACATTAGAAAATGCCCCAGCACATCTGGTGGAATTTTACGAAATTGAAGAATATTTAGATTCGATTGAACAAGAAGATAAGGAATAACATGAGTAATCCATTTAAGTCTGTAGAAAAATTTATGAATGCTTGTGGGCATACAGTTGCCGATAAGCCTATTCCAGCAAATGATTTGTCTAATCTTTATAAGACATTGATTGACGAAGAATATGATGAGTTTCTAGATGCATTTAATGCTAATGATGATGCAGAACAACTTGATGCCTGCTTTGATATGATGTGGGTTATTATCGGATACATGAAATCTAGAGGTTGGGATTGTGATGCATCATGGGCAGAAGGTGCCAGGTCAAATCTAGACAAAATCGATCGTGCTACAGGTAAAGTTATTAAGCGCGAAGATGGTAAGATTTTGAAACCCGATCGTTGGACGCCCCCAGACTTTAAGCAATTTGTCTAATGCCTAAGTGTTATCAGTTAATCGGAGTACCAGGTGCAGGTAAATCTACTTGGTACTCCGAGCAAAAATGGGCAAAAGATTGCGTTTATATTTCTACTGATATTTACGTTGAAAAGATTGCTAGAAGCGAAGGCAAAACATACACAGAAGTTTTTAAAGAAGCAATGCCTGAAAGTATTGAATATATGATTGGCGATGTTAAAAATGCCAGTGAAGCCGGCAAGGATATTATCTGGGATCAGACCAGTACAACTATTGCTAGTCGTCGACGTAAATTCAATATGCTCCCTGACTATGAACATATTGCCGTAGTGTTTCGTACTCCAGAAAAAGATGAATTAGATCGTCGTTTGAAGTCTCGATATGATTATGGTAAGATTATCCCAGAAGAAGTCGTGCAATCCATGATTAATAAATGGGAAGAACCAACTGAGGCCGAAGGCTTTAAAGAAATCTGGTATACATAATAATCTAAGGAATATAAAATGGGTGGGAAAGTAAAATCTATATATTTGACTATTTACCAAAAGGGTACGTTTAAAACTGCTCTTCATAAAGTATTCTTCGATGCCAAAGCATATAATGAATATGTTAAGACCGAGGAGTTTAAAACTAAATGGCCTGCAGATCAGTTTGATATTGTAAAAGAAACTTACTGATAGTACCCATACGACCCCACGGGTCTTTCCACAAGATGCTTGACTTCTGCACTGTAGGTGTTATACTTATGGTATGGTAAAGAAAAAGGAGCAGAAGATGGCATACGTGGTGTACAAGCACAATCAGGAATACGGCCCTCGCAAAGGTCTCGAGGGTCCTTTCCACTACCCTAACGGTCAGGTCGCATACTACGATCCCAAAGAAGGTCGTTACTGGGACCCTCGCACCGACTTCTACCTCGAGGATGACGAGGCAATCGCACTGCAGAACACGATTTTTGGAACCAAGAAGGAGACTGTATGAAGCGCAATTATCAAGAGTTTAGTGCCATCGCGGTCGACGCCGTGTACGAAGCATTGGAAAACAACGAAGTGGCCAAGACTGCAACTATGTATGCAGGCACGTTGTTTGTCAAGTGCAATTCCTACAGTGCAGCAAAGATCAAAACTGCACTGATCAAGCAATTGGAGTGCGGTGTAAGTGCCAACAAGGTGGGTCCTGAGTACGCTTTTGACTTTGTCTAAAGACCCGGCAGGGAAAAGGGTCTTTCACAAGGTGCTTGACTTTTTTCCATTTGGTGTTATACTTATGGTATGGTAACGAAAAAAGGAAACGAAATGTCAGTTTTGCAAGCAACTCATGTGGTGTCGGGATTCTCCATCGAAGAAATTGGACGCAGTGGTCATGGTCGAATCACTGCAAAGATTTTGGGATTCTGGAGTTCCGATTCAATTACCCTGTACATTGAGCGTCAGGTTTCTTGGAACAGGGATACACTCAAATCATCGGAAGCCAAGTGGGTTGCTAGTATGACCCATTCCTCAGGTGGGCGTGATCCAAAAGAAGTGCAGTGTGATCTGGAAGCAGAAATGAATTTTAGCACTGCGATGCGGGCATTGGTTTCTATTGGTCGGGATATTATCAATCTGCATTCTGAAACTTTGGAAAAAGAATTTCAAGCAGAACGTGCTCGGTTTCGCGCAATCGAAGAAGAACGAAAAGCCAAAAAGGCAGCTGAGATTGCAGCTGATCCAGCAATGGGTTTTTATCCTGCAGAAAGAAAAATTGATATTCTAGCAAGAACAGGTACCGGGTTTGCTTATCACAAACGAGGATCGGATTCGGTGATGACTTTCTCAGTGCAACGTCGTGAGAAAACTCGATTCTATGTGAACAACATGGCAGTTTCTCGTAAAGGCGCAATCATGGAATTGAGTATGCTGTCCGCTCGACAGTACAAGGAGCCCTATACCCAGGCTGCGTGAAGGGTCTTTCAAGAAGTGCTTGACTTCTGGCCTGTAGGTGTTATACTTATGGTATGGTAACAAAAAAGGACAACGAAATGGAAGCGTTCAAGACTTGGGAAGAGATGTCGACTCTGGAGCAGATGGCTTGTCAGTTCTGGGATATGTACAAAGATGCTCATGGTTACCGTCCTCGTCATGTGGACACCTCGGCATGGATCGAAGCCGACTTCGAGGCAGAGTTCAAGCAGTTGGCTGAGGTTATCGACTACGAGAACAAGGCTCGCGTTGCGCGTGAGGCCAAGGCAGTGCAAGAATTTGAAGGTCGTATCGACAAGCTGCTTCGCATGGGTGCTCATGATCGAGTGATGGCTATTCGTTGGATTCACGAAGCTGAAGAAACCAACGGTGACGATGATTATCTTTGCTATACTGTGGGTTTGCCCTATGGTTATTTTCGTAAGGTGGCGTAATGATTTTTGCTGATTGGTCGGATATTAATGAACTCGCAGTAGCCCAGAAACAGAAATGGGCTGTATATGTTTCTAATGGTTTGGAAGATACTCCAGAAGATCTTGAAATCTGGGATTTTATTCTTCAAGAACTTGCTGCACACTACGGTAAAGAAACTCAAGTATATTTTGATTTCACGATTGGTTTGATTAGTGGCGGATTATTCTTTTTCGAGAATGAGGAAACTGCTGACGACTTCTACAGAATATTCGAGGCACCATTAACTGATAGCAGCGCAGTATACGCTTGCTTATACGATAATACTGGCAAATGCCTGACGGAGAATACATAATGAACGAACGAATTAAAGAACTCTGGGAGCAAGGTACATTTACTGTAGTTCCTCGAGATGGTGATTATTCTTCAGTGTCGGCAGACAATATTAATAAGTTTGTGGAATTAGTTATTCTAGAAGCTGCAAATGTATTAAATAGCTGGAAACACGAACCATTTCCATACGACCCCGAATTTGGGGCAAATCTAATCAAACAACACTTTGGAGTTAAATAAAATGAAAGAAAAGACTTTGACCGTTATCCTTTTGCTGGCATTGGTACTGATTGTAATTGGTCCCCTTGCTATTATCTGGGCTTTGAATACTTTATTCCCCGCTTTGAATATCGCATATTCTATTGAAACATGGCTTGCGGTATGTATTGTATCAGGCCTTTTCAAAACACAATTAACCTTTAAACAATAAAATGCCTTCAGTTTTTCTAGTTTCAGACACGCATTTCGGACATACGGGAGTATGCCGATTCACGCGTGACGACGGAGTAACGAAACTCCGACCATGGACGGATCCTGCCGAAATGGACGAAGCCATGATTAAACTCTGGAACGATAAAGTAAAGCCCACGGATAAAGTATATCACCTTGGCGATGTAGTAATTAACCGAAAGGCTCTGCCTACACTAGCAAGACTTAATGGTGATAAGGTACTGATTCGCGGCAACCATGATATATTCAGAGATTCAGAATACACCCAGTATTTCAGAGAACTCAGAGCATACCATGTAATGTCTGGAATGATTCTATCTCATATCCCAGTACACGAAGCTAGTCTCGGACGATTTGGTACGAATATTCATGGTCATCTTCACGCAAATCGAGTAAAGAAAGCAATTGGTGTTGATGCTCGAACAGGTACGATTAAATATGGAAAAGATATTGATCCCAGATACCATTGTGTTTGCGTGGAACAGACAGATTTTGCACCTATTCTATTTGAAGATGTAATTGCCAGAATTAAAGAAGAGGGCGGATCTACTGATTTTAAAATAAATGGAAATGGACCCACCATGTAATCGCGATTAGAATCGCGAATAATAAATACAAAAAAAGGTGTTACATGTACTTATTAGACAGACATATATTACTAGAACTTATAGAAAAATCTAAGCAACTTGCCTCAGATGAATTATCCAAAGCTAATCATTCTAAATCAACATTAGAATTTCTAATAGATGACCTGGAAAAAGATAAATTTGCTGAGTTATTCGTAGAAAATTTTACTAAAGGAAACTCTAAGGGTGAGGGAAATTGGATATCCTCACCCGATTTCCAACGTTTAAAACTTGAAGGTTATCGGCCAGGTAATGCTTTTGATTATGACGATTTTGGTAATAAAGTTTTATACTTGGCAAAGCTCTTAGAAAAACCCCAAGAAGAATTTATTGCAACTGATAACTTCTATATACACCCCCTAACACATGATGAGATTAAAGCATCAATAGAATCCGGAAAAGACATTGATGATATATCTACAGAAGCTATATACACTCAAACAACAAATGTTAGTTTTACTGATATATTAGCTAGATTAGATTTGGTATCTTCATCAACTAAAGCTACATATGGTCAAAATTTGAATGGTCTTAGTATGGGGGAACTTAGGGGCGGCGCATATGGAATATCCGCAAATGCGGATATTGGATTAAGTCAGTTTATAAATAAACCCTATTTGAGCGGAACAGATGTTATACAAAACGGACCATTTTTCTCAGATACTTACGTGTATAGTCCTTCTTCGATTGGGTCATTTATGTATGATGCAATGTATTTTCAGGGATACATGTATGCTGCGATTAGCAATTGTGGCGTATGGAGAACTCTAGATGGGTATACTTGGGAATATCTTTTTGGTCAGGGCGGAGATTATCGTAATATAGAAGGTTCTGACGCATCTGGATTTATGTTTTTTAAAAGCAGCAGTACTGCGTATCCTAGTAAACTATATTTAAATTATCCGATAGACTATACGGGTCAACGTTGGTGGGATATCAATTATGCTAACGGATCAATTAATAATATCGCAGTCAAGCAAAATTACGTACCATATTTTGGTATAGCTTTTACTACGCTGGTCATATCTAGTTGGAAATATGGGTTTACTCCTGCCCTTCAGTATAGCGGCGATGGGGGCCGAACGTGGTTTCCTTGTAATCCACCTGCAGGTTCTACTTTTGATAATTCTAATTCTGATAAAGATTTCTATGTGGCATATTTCGAAAGATATGGATATTTTTATGCTAGGGGAAAGAATTCTAATGAACAATATAAATCTACAGATGGTATAGGCTGGACAAAGATAACAAGCAATGGTTATAATTATACCTTAGGTAATCAAGGTTTTGCTGGTTATGGAGAAATGATCAGTACAGACGGAAACAGTAGTATTGGAAAAATTGCTCAATATATGGCGGATAGAAATGGAACTTTAATGACAACAATAGATGAGGGAACCAATTGGGTGACGTTAGGGGTAATGAGTTCGCCTGCTCGTGTAGTAAGATTATCTAATGGAGTTTATTGTGTTTTACCCCAAGTATCTTCCACCTGTTCTTATTCTGCCGGTTTTAGACAAATAGGAACCCCGGCAGGTTTTCCTTATGGTAAAGCTGTACCTATTGCATTTAGTCCAACGACACAACGATGGGTAGTAATTAATGGGTTTCAGGCAACTACTGGAAATGATTATACATATAATTACAATACCTATGGGCAAGGCTTTTGCTATTGTAAAGGCCCGGGATCTACAATTTACTGTTTTGGATTAGAAAATGTAGGTTCCGCGATTGCATATGGATATACAAGAATAAAGTTTTTTAAGATCGATCTTTCTGCAGTAAATCTGGTATCCGGTTCAGTATTTCCGGGATCTGTAGAAATATCTAATATCGGATGAATCGTTATCTATTCAAAGAACAAGAAATCTGGAAACAAGAACAACTTGAAAAAGTCCCGGTTTGTTTCCAGATTCTTCGCGATTATCCAGTAATCAAACAAGAGATTCTAAATCTAGTTTCCGATATCGAATTGCCAGATTATCCGCAGTATCAGGCCTTTGGAAAATCGATCTACGAAAATACATGGAAAGCTATACCCCTCAGTATATTCCGCGGTGAACATATTGAATTAGCAGGAAAACCATACATGGAATATGTAAAGGATTCTAGAAAACGCCTGCCGATTCTAGATTCGATAATATCTCCATTAGAAGAAGCTGATATTATGCGCAACGCGTTTATCAGTAAATTATGCCCAGGTTCGATTATTAATCCACATTATGGTTGGTCGCAAGAGTTTATGCGTATTCATATGGGAATAGTAACAGACCCAGAATGCCGAATAACCGTGGGTAATATAACCGAAACCTGGGAAGAAGGTAAACTCTTGGCATTTAAAGACGGTGGACCATATATGCACAGCGTGAAGCATAATGGTACCAAAGACCGAATAGTTCTGAGTATTGATATTACATTAAAATATCTAAGAGATTATATTCCGGGTCTGGAACGTTTCTAAAAGACCCGCATTCGCAAAGGGTCTTTGCTTGACAATCTTCCGCAAGGTGTTATAATCGAAGCATCAGAAGGAGTTCCAGATGCAAGAAGCGCGTTACACGGTGATCACAGCAACAGGCAAGGTCTACGTATTCTACATCAAGGCCTTGGCCGAGACGTACGTTCAAGCATACGGCGGCAAACTCATCGAAGCCAGTATCCTTACGCAGCAACGGGTTATTGCTTGACAAGAATTCATTTGATGTTATACTTAAGACATAGCAAAAAGGAAACGATATGAACAAGTTGATTCAAGAAATGGCATTCGTAGCAGCCCAGAGCACAGGCACAAACCTGATGGCAATTAACCCAGAGTTTGTAAATGCCTTGGTTGGCTTGGTTGTGGGGCGTTGCGCGGACATCGCAGACAAGAGCGACATCTACCAAACATATAATCTGGGTGTTGAAATCTGCGAAGAATTTGGTTTGTCGGAATAATTAATAATGGAGTTTGATATGGAAAAAGTTTATATTTTGATGGTACGGGATTTGGAATTCTCCGAGACAGTAATGATGGTTTTTGGTGCTTTCAGCACTATGGAAAAAGCTCAAGAAGTAGAGCAAGAATATTTCGATAGAATGATGGCAGAAGAAATGGAAGAAGAAGACGCATACACCGAGATTCAAGTGATTAGAATGGATTCTACACTATTCTAAATAACAAGAAAACGTGATTTTTAGGTTATTTTCCTTTTGTAAATCAATAGGTTACAATGCCAAAAATCATGTTTTTGCGTGTCCGAAGGGGTAGCATAGCCGCAGTAACCCTTCAGACCAAAGGGTCTTTCACAAGGTGCTTGACAAGAATTCGTTTGGTGTTATACTAATGGTATGGTAACGAAAAAAGGAAATGAAATGCAAGTATTCTCGCTGTTAGGTTTCAACGATTACGAAGGTTCCGATTTGGTAGGTGTGTTTGGATCCGTAGAAGATGTGATGAAGTGCGTGGAATCCTCCGAAAAAGGTTGGTTCTACGAAGACATGGGTTATGTGGTGTCTGAGATAGGTGAGCAAATAGACGATGTACTGGGTGTGATAGAGTACGTTGAATTCAAGCGTTACTATTGAAACAAGGAGAACACTATGGACAAGAGCACGCACATTCCAGGCGCCAAAGAGATCACCTTAGGCCCAAGCGCGATGTTGACCGCTAAAGAGGTTACCGAGCATGCCATGAAACAATTTACAATGGACGAAAACCTGGAAAAAGCCCAGCGCGAGGTGGATCTAGTTAATCTGGCAATTAAAACTCTAGAAGAATGCGCGCGCGAAGACCGAAAGATTTACCATAGCAAACATCAAGACAAGTATTATCTAGAAGCGCTAGATCGTCTGGAAGTAAAGAAAGTCGGAGCAGAAGCGTATCTATTTCGCGTTAAAATACTGGGATATTAATCATGAAAGCAGAAATCGTAATAATGCTAGTAATCGTCGGAATAATCATAATCGGCCTGGGCCTGGGTCTTGTTATAATGGGTAACGCGTTAGGTAGAATCTGTTCATGATCTCAATCGCAATACTGATATATAATTTCCTTCTAGTTGCAGGAACCACGTACGTAATTATTCAATATGATTGGAGTATGTGGACGTATGGATTGGCGATAATGTTCTTAATGAATAAAGAGGATTAACCATGAATATATCCAGAGACGTAATACTTGCTGTTAAAGAGATGTATGAGCGATATCCCGATGTAATCACAATCGCGACAAAGTTGGGAATATCCGCGGATAAAGTACAAATGGCAATAGATATAATCAATAACTTATGTTAGAATATCTTATAGCAAACGCGTTACTTAATGGACTCGCTACGGCATATGTATATCCATGGAAAGATAGTAGCGACTTAGGTAAAGCGTTATTCAATATAAACGGAGTATTCACAGCATATTACGTTATACGAATAATAGATGCCTTATTTATATAAGAGATTATAGCGAAAATCTATTGCTAATCGAGCCTATTAGTAAACGGCTATAAATAGCATACTACAGGAAAGACCCGGCCAGCGTCAGGGTTACTCCGAAAGTGCTTGACCAGAATTCATTTGATGTTATACTTATGGTATGGTAACGAAAAAAGGAAGTCAAATGGAGTACACAATCGAGCGCGCATATGGCATAGGCCGCAATGGTCTTGACAAGCAAATAGGGTGGGATGTCGTAGCATCAGACGGTTTCGTTGTAGACCGTTACACGTATCTTCGTGATGCCAAGGCGACTCTCAAAGCGTGTGTGCGTGAGGAACGCCGCAAAGCATTCGCGGCTCAGATGGGCAACCCCATGGAAGCCCTCAACGCATTGACAATACGATAACCATACAGACTGAAGGGTCTTTCATGAAAGTGCTTGACTCTTTTCTGTTTGGTGTTATACTTATGGTATGGTAACGAAAAAAGGAAACGATATGAAAAATGGTGTGTTCTTCAACGAAGCGCAAAATCGCTTCGAGGGTTTTGTGAATGGTCGTAAGGTGTCGCACAGCGCTCACAAAGACTACGTCGAGAACAAGGTCGCTATGCTTGTAGGTCGTACGCAGGCTGTGGCTGCTCAAGTAGCTGCTAAGGTTGACGAGTTTGGTATCAACAAGCGTTTTCAATTCGTTGAGCAGATGGTTGAAATGGTTGCGAAAAAGACCATCGCTTCTGCAATCATCACAGGTCAGGGTGGTCTGGGCAAGTCCCACACTGTTATGAAATCGCTCAAGTCTCAGGGCTTGACTGACGTAACAGATCTCGCTTCGTTCGAGGCAGGTTCTGTAGTACGTGCGAGCAAGTGCTTCAAGGTTGTGAAAGGCTTCTCTACAGCAAAAGGTCTCTATCGGACGCTGTTCGAAGGCAATCGCATGGTGCTCGTGTTCGATGACTGCGACAGCGTGCTCAAAGATCCCGTAGCGTTGAACTTGCTCAAAGGTGCGCTTGACTCCTACTCGGATCGCTACATTTCTTGGAACTCGGACATGAAAGATGACGAGTTGCCCCGTAGCTTCAAATTCGAAGGTGCAGTAGTATTCATCTCGAACATGGAACTCGACCGTGTAGACCAAGCGATTCGTTCGCGCGCAATGTGCGTTGACTTGTCGATGACACAGATGCAGAAGCTCGAGCGTATGGCAGTGATTGCTGCAGAAGCAGAGTTCTTGCCCGAGTACAGCACGAAGAACAAGCAAGACGCGCTGGACTTCATCAAGAGCATTCTTGATCAGGTGTCGAATTTGTCTCTGCGTTCGTTGATCGCAGTTGTGAAGATCGCTCGTGATGGTGGCAAAGACTGGAAAGACCTCGCGAAATATGTGTTGACTCAGGGCGCGTGAGCGCTTTTTATAAAGGAACTGATATGCTAGTAATTCACGATATGACCGAGCACGACATGGCCAATCTTCGATTCCTTCTAGAGGTGGAAGATCTGGGACCCTGGTGTGACCAAGCAGATGAGGATGATTTTGCATACGCGCGAGAGCTCTTGCAGAAGGCAGAGACCGCCCTGGAGTTGGTGGCTCTAGAGATTCACGATGAGGCAGAGGCGACTCCTGAATCGAATGATGTGTGGACATCTATTATAGCACAAATCAAGGGAGAAGTCAAGCCTCCAGTTGGTCAAAAGGGCAAGGTGAAGCGCTGGAAGTAACCCTTCACAGTAACGGGTCATTCCACAAAAGGCTTGACCAGTTATCCAAAATGTGCTATAATAGAGACATAGCAACAAGGAACAGGAGAAAAAGATGACCAAAGTAGAAGCTCGTGAACAGTCGGAAAAAGCAATGGCAGAGTTCTTGGCCCGCGGTGGACAGGTAGAAGTGCTGAAGGGTCGGAAGAACCCGAAGCAGACGACTGCTAACGGTAAGAACATGAAAGGCGCGATGCGC
>Ga0114979_10002662_pt1 | contig 12027 bp, 8 predicted proteins | sample S_140625_EF_Meta_FD_87315 | JGI IMG/M metagenome (GOLD analysis project Ga0114979, IMG submission 87315) | Freshwater microbial communities from Lake Simoncouche, Canada to study carbon cycling - S_140625_EF_MetaG | ecosystem: Environmental > Aquatic > Freshwater > Lake | place: Lake... | reverse complement strand
TACAAAAATCGATTCTATCTGATGTTCACTACCTCTACGTATCAAATTATCTAAATCAGTAACAAAATCACTACTAATATTATGTATTTTTTTCAATATATCATATTTAACAATTGGTGGTAAGAAATGTTTCCATTTTGAAATACTATGTTCATCTGGCGCTATTAATTCAGGATTTAATAAAATATATTCGCGTTTTTTAACATAGAGTTCTTCCATTTCAGGACGAGTCATGATATTATTTTCTAAAAGTGTTTTGATACGTGTTGTCAAAACTTCTGGTTTGTATTTATTGATTGATAACCATGGGTCTTGAGATAATTTCATTTTACTTAAAACACATGCCAAATATTGAATACCTGTAATATCTTCAATTCCACCCATTGGATAACCGCTAAAAGAACGAACACAATTAGGAAAAGTACGGTTTATTTTGAAAGAAGGTGTTGCAGTTTGTATAGCTATCAACAAAACACCAGTTATTATCGTTATCATTGTTTCATTACGGTAGTCTTTGTAGGTAGTTTTGAAATATTTACCCGTTTTTTTGAATTGTTGTTCTGATTTTTTTTGATACATTTCTTCACTATATATTTCTTTTTCAATGATAATATTCGAGTTTCTCAATATAAACTCACTAATGGCATCAATCGGCATGTCGATATTTTTACATATGGCACTCATAATATTATAAATCGATTCGATAGTATCGCTTTCAAATATGGGTTTTTGCTTCTTTCCTATGGCTTCCATAAGAACTGCACCCAAATCCTTTTCTAAAATATCATGCGTAGTAATACGAAATCCAGCTTCATTGAATCCCTCTTCCGCACTGAAATCGATTTTTCGAATGACAAAACCACTATGTTTATCAACAATCGAATCACCATCGTCACTCATAATTCCAACAGTATGTCTAAGTTCGTCTTGTTTATGTCTATAATCACCTCCGGATACAAAAGTCTCGGCTAGTTCATGAATACTGATAGGGAATAGTTTTGTATTCGTTTCCTTACAATAATGCCAATGAGCATCCTCACTTAGTTGTTCGACCATCGGTTTACGGCAAAATTTATCGACAAAACGACATATATCACTCTGTTTTTTTGGAAAATCATCTTGCCCTAGTATCATATCACGTAATTTTAAATACGGAGAATAAATAAAATCATCATTCGAATTTGACATTTTACCTAATTCATAAGCCAGGTTGTTTGGTTTATATAATTGTATTTCTTTTAGTCTTTCCGATTTTTTCAATAATTTCAAATAATATTCAATATTTTTTTCCAATTCTTGCTCAAGTTCTTCAACCGTAATTTCATAACGCTTATCGAATTCTTGTATCATGTTTTTTTTGGTTATTTCTTTAAAACGACTACTAGCGTCGTCATTGGTCTCACAAACATTGTTTTTTTGATTTTTAAAACAATTAGCACTTATATTACAAAATAGTGTATTAGTATCCAAGAATGCATCTTGGTTGATTTCATTGTCAGCAACCCATACATCCTTAAGTCTACGATAATAACTAATTTTCTTACGAATATCGGCTTCCGAATCGATTGCTTCTTTTTCTTTATCAGTTAATTTGGTTTCATCCATATCCCTGGGTAAGGTGGGTTTTAATTCTAACATGGCGTAGTCTCCATCTGCTATGAGTTTTTTCTTCGAAATCAAAGTATTAGCCAATGATTTCGCAATCTCTTTTGGACAATCATGTTTTTGTATCAAATTTTCTACCAAATATTCGTAAAATAATTCAGGTAGCATTTCTTTTTGTTGTTTTTCGTATTTTTTTAATATACTATATGGGGTATCATCAAAATCTTTGTCATAATAAAGTTCCTCGTTATTGTTGTCATTTTGAAGAGCCTTGATAGACGAGTATTTTTTCGCCAAATATCGGCGGGTACAATCCGTGGGTTTGATTTTTTCATTATCTGTCAAGTCATCAATATTCGGTTTTGAAAGAGCATCCATCAAATTGTTTGGTGTCATTAATGTAAGCATAATTGACGTCAAGACATTTGTATACAAACTAATATTATCCATATCATACATGCGACGTAGTATTTCTGGAGGAGTTAGTTTAGTATCCATTTTCTCTTTTGATAAAAAATGATAGGTTTGAAAGAATGCATCAGTGAACTCTTTTTTTTCACTCAATAATGTCAAAATAGTATTTGCTTTTGACGAAACATCGTATTTTGTATTACGTAATATTCCGAATTCGTTGTATTTGGTTTCATAGTTTTTTTTGATTTCTATAATAAGTTCTCGAATCATACGATTGATTTCAACGTATTGTTTATAACTTACATCCGATGGATAAATCATAAATGGCTCCAATTGATTGACGACACTAACAAAACTTATTTTATCTTTTATATATTTACGTATCAACCGAATCAAAAATCTGGTTTTTGGAATAATTGTTTCTAGAAATTTCTCATATTTTTCGTCATTTTCAACATAGGTTTCCTTGTTCAAAACAAATTCTTGTATGCCTTCTAAAAAGTTGATTTTATCTTCCTTTTCCATACGCTCATAATCAAATTCTTTCGAAAGGTCATCGATAACATGAGGAATAATATCGGTATTTTTTCTCAAAAGTCGAAATAACATGAAATAATTATGATGTAGGGTTGCTTTATCCAATATATTCGTAGCAGGGAGCTCTATATTGGAAAATCGAACTACTGGTTCAGGCATCATTAAAAACGATTTAATACAAATTTGGTCATTTGGTGTCATTTCTACTTGTTTGAATGATTTTTTACTAGTTTTCGATATTTCTTGTGATAATTTACTAAGTCCAAGATTATAACGTTGGATAACAAACCTACGTTGTTTCAGGTCGGTATTAATAACAACATTACTTTTGAAATCTTCCAAGTTATCAATAATAGAATCTATATTTGCCATGACTCGTGTATTTGTCAAACATGATAATTCATTATTTGGATTTTCCATAGGGGTCATAATAGATTGAACACGGTTATAAATTGCACTATAAGTCAATGTTTCTTCTTGACTCCTATTTGCATCCTTTTTTGTAACAAGTGATTCTAATTCACTTAATTCAGACCCTTGTTTTTCACTAATAATTACATCTTCAGTTTCTAATAATTGTTTTATATTATAAACTTTACGACGTAATGATACAACAGGAACCAACCATTGTAATTTTGTATCTATCTTTACTAAGCGTTCTATAAGTGGTTTATAATAAGCACCTAGCGTTTTGATATCATATACATTTTCATTTGTATCAAACATAGAAAATCGTTCTCGAAGTTCCTTGAAACGTTCAATTAAATTATGAATATTATCCATTACCATTTTATTACGTTGACTATTTGGAATTGTAGAAAGCAATTCGTCCATCATATCATTCACTTGTGCATCAATGCCGAAACGTTTTTGACTCTCTGGGACTTCTACCAACTGTGTTATTTTTTCTAGTCTCTCACCAAATATAATAGAATTAGCGTCTATGTACATTTCGTGTAATGCTTCGCGTATATTGGAATCTGGTTTGGAACCTTCTGGTATTTTAATGATAGATTCACCTACATCTGTAAATTCAACTGAAGCTAATTCACTATTTGTTGCTTCTTCAAAAAGTTCACCTTCTTCTAATTGGTCACGCAGCATAGACAATGCTCCTACTTTTGATAAAGACGCGGGTTTTTTACGAATAGTTATTTTTTCAATAGGAATATCATCAGGTATTCCTTGATATGCAAAATCAATATAAATGGTTTTCAAATCAGGATAAGTAATCATCTCAATCATGTCTTCATCTAAATTCGAAATCTCACCACTTATCATGATAGGAATTTCACCATTGAATTGTATATCAATCCAAGTACCTACTAATAATCCATTTTGTCTAGCATAACCTTTTTCTTCGGAACGATTCAATAAAACAATTTGTAAAATAGATTCATCAGTGAATGTTCCGTCGGGATTAATATTGAGTTGAATTATCCTATAATTGGCAGTATCGATTATACGAATTTTAGTTTTGTCAATATAATCAATAATAAATGTATTTTCATGAAGTTCGTCATTTGGTGGTGCTACTATTTCGATGATATCACCTAATTCTAAAGAAATATTTTTTTTATTGATACTTGGTAAAGGTTGGTTTTCGATGGATTCTGAGTTGTCATTGTTTTCTACAGTTTCAATATTTTCAATTATATCTATGTTTTTTTTATCATTATTATTTTCAATCAAATTTATTGTTTCCATATATATATTAAAAATATATATAATCTATCTAAATTATATTTGTTATCAAACTATAATTCAATAATAATTCAATAACTACATAAAAATTATATTTATAGTATTATATGATTCAAAAAATGACTCCTGTTAGATATAATGTAGACATGGATTTATGTTCAACCAAAATAATTAAGAAACCTATTTATAAATCATATGCTAATTATTTCATTTTACAATATGATAAAACAACCATATGTTTTGATGATAATATAAATGGATTGTATCGGTCTGTTGTTTTTTCAAATCCAGAAAAAAAAATACTCTGTTTCAGCCCAGTAAAATCTATTCCACCATATGTTTTTATCGAAAGATATCCTGAAATAAATGATGAAATCATAATAACTCAACACATTGAAGGAGTAATGATAAACTTGTTTTATGATAATCGTATTAATTTATGGAAAATAGCTACAAAAGGAGGAATCGGTGGCAATTATGGATTTTGTGATAAAAAAAATTCAAACTCCAGTAAACCAAAAACATTTTATGATATGTTCTTAGAAGCATTGTATGGAAGCGATAACCAAACTCTAAATGAATTAGAAGTTATTAAATTATTACCCAAAAATGTTTCCTATACATTTATATTACAACATCCTGAAAATATCATTAGCAAACCAATAGATAGACCGCATTTATATTTGATTGCCATATATTTTATAAATAGTCAACTAAATAACGTAGAATATATACCATCATCTATCTATAAAAGTTGGCAGTTATTCCAGGATATCGATGGCATCATAGAATTTCCTAAACAGTATTTCGTTCAAAACTATGATGCCATTATGAAAACAGATTATGGAATTGATTACATAATTACAAATATTCGTACCGGAGAACATTGTAAAATCGTATCATATTATCATAATTTATTGAAAAAAACTATTCATATTGATTCATCAATTCAATATCAATATTTTTGTATGAGACGTATTGGTAAAATTAAAGAATATATAAAAATGTTTCCAAAACATAAAAAGGCATTTTATACAATTCAAGATGATTATGAGTATTTTATATCGACTATATATGAATTTTACTGTAATTGCTACATTTACAAAACAACTAACAAAAATGATATCGAGCCAGAATATTTTACACATCTTTATAAATTACACCATCACATATATCTAGCCAGTCTTTCTAAAAATTCTCAAAAACCACAAAAGATTTATAGAAAAACAGTTCTTAGATATTTTGATAGTATGGAACCAAGGGATTTGTTGTTTTTATTGAGTATGGATAAACGGTGATTATTTTTATTATTGTAACTCTATATAAATAGTAGAAAGTTTACTCAAATTTTGAATATATTTTGCACAATGGCCTTTGTTGGTGTCATCCATTTGACTAATAGGTTCTCGAATGCTATTTATTGTGTTCATAATTTTTTCAGCATTTGATAATTTTTCCAAATCTTTACTATAATCTTTCTCAAAAAAGAACGTAATGTCACCTGAATCAATAACATCTTTGTATTTATTATAAACATGTTTATTCCATGCTTTTACGATAGCAGTAGGATTTGCTCGTTTGATTATTTCGAATGACGTTTTTGCATTGACTATTTCTTTTTTTTCAGGATAAATAGTTATTATGTCTTCTAAAAAATCAAAAAAATGTTTATTGAATGCTCTTAGCGTTGTTGATTTATCTAAATTTGTAGTCATACTTATTGAATATATGGATATATCTATAAACGTTTATGTTTATTTTGTTTTATATTTATATTTTTGTGTTTGTGTTTTTTTGTTAGTTTTGTTTTTTCTTCCTCCTTTTTTTGTGGTTCTACTTGCGGGTCTACCTCTTTTACGTGGTTTTTCGTCAGATGGTGAATATTCAGACTCTAGAGAATTCGATTCGTTCAATTGTTCATTATAATCACGTGCTGCTTCTGCAATAGCTTCAGAATTATATAAAGGATTAGTCGGTGGGTCTGGTCTTAAAAACATGTTTGTATAATATATATTACGGTTACGATTGAAATAATCATCGATTATAGTATAATAATCAATATTGTTATCATCATCCGATTCGTGGCTTGATTTTTTTGTTGATTTTTTATTTTGTTTTTTTGTTTCTTCTTCAAAAAAACTCAAATCAAACATTAATGCATCATCAATATCATCATTTTCATCAAGGTCTTGATTTGATTCAACAGATAATGCTCTAGTAAGCGGAACCAAATCATTCTTTCCCAATTTTTTCTTTTTGTTTTTTTGAGCTGACTCTATTGGCTCTTTCATACCATATTTTGTGTAAAATCCTAAAGTTTCCTCATTATTTAACGATTTCAAAATAAATTTTCGTTCATAATTATGTGTTTTTTTACATTTTTCAATTCCACATTTAATCGCATTTATCAAAAAATTAAATATAGTTCCTCCACCAGGTTTAGAGCAAAATGCATCAATTTCAATACATTTTTTTTCACTGTTGAAATAAAATGTTAATAATGTATGAATTTCATCGGTATTATCATCAATACAAATCAATGCGCTGGTATTTTTACGCATATACGAATTATATAAATAATCACGACTCAAATGTCCACAATCCATTTTTTCTATTTCTGTTTCTGTTAAATTTCTAGTTAAATCTTGAAAAAATATATTAGTTGAAATACGATTTCGATTTTCAGTATGTACTTTAGACCTACCATAATTACCACTCGTACAACAATCATAAATTGCACTCATCAATGTAGTGCCACCATGAGCATCTGATGTTCTATTTTTTATATAATAAGAAAATGACATTTATATATAATAAATAGAAAAATTATTATATAAACCCCACTCCCTTATTAGTTTCTATTTCATTCAAACGTTGTTGTTGTAAAGTTTCAACGGTTACACTATTCGATAGTTTATCTGGACGATAATTATCTGGCGGTGTATCAATCAATTTAATATCGTCACTTGCAGAGACATAATTATACATTTGTCTATTATTACCTTTCCCTTTTGCACTCAACTCGTCGGGCGTCATATTATAAAAAGTATATTGTTCTGACATAATATTAGAACCACCACTAGATGAATTCAGGCTATAACTAATTGGCTCTCCATTGAAATTCGTTGCAACAGCATTAAGTTGTTTGATTTGTGGATGAAAATGTTGCAAAATATCGTCACCCATTAAAAGTCGATAATTTTGCTTGATTAATAGGAGAGCTGGAACACTATGAATATTCGGTGGCATGATTACTTTCGAACCATTTTCTAAAACAATATATTGCTGATTGGTTTTAGGGTCACGTACACGCTTATCAATACAAATAAAACTTATTTTATCAGATAGATTACCTTTTACTAAAGTTTGTACTAATCGTTGACAATGTTTACAATAATTACTATAATATAAAATATCCATTTGTAGTTTATATTATATATTTGAAATCTGTTTTAAATAGTTTTCCGCGTTTATTTTGCAACACACATAGAGTGTAATAAACGATTTTGGAAATAGAATACTAAATATCCTAATGAAAGACCGATTATTTGGATGTAATAATCAAGTCCCTTTCTTTTAGTAAGTCCATAAAAAAGAGCTGGAACAATAAAAAGAATTAGTAGAATGAATCCAAAAATGGATAGGAAATAAAAATAAAGACAATATTCGATAGGTAGAGGACCGAAAAGATTATCGACTAAACCAGCCATTATAGTATAACAATAGATATTTATTTTTTTGCTAAAGATATTTACGTATATTTATTTTTTGATAGATTATTTATTTTGGTTCAATATTTTTGATTACATAAATAGTATCTGTCATTAGAATTATCACGATATAGAGCTTCCATGTGATATACTGATGGGTTATCAATTAGTGGTACAAAACGGTTTTGGGATAGCTGTTTAGTAATAAGTTTACATGTATTTTCAATATTATTATGGTCAATTTCTATCTTTGAAGCAATTATTGAATTTCTTAGTTTGTTTCTTAGTTTGTTTCTAGTTCTTGGCATTTGTTTATACAAAAATATATATAAATATTTTTTTATATTTTTTTATATATTATTATATTAACACTAAATATACACTCGATAAATGGAAGGTAAATTATGGCAAAACATAAAATGCAAAGATAAACCCAGACAAAAAGACCAAGAATTATTGAATGCTTGTTATTTTGGTAATAACATCGGAGTTAAAAAATGGTTGAGTATGGGTGCCAATGTAGAATACATAGAGGAGCGTGATGGATGGTTACCACTCCATTATGCTGCTCGTTGGGGTGACTTAAAAATGATGGATTTATTAATAAAAGCGGGTGCTAATATAAATGGTAAGACAAATAGTCGTGAAACCGCGTTACATAAATGCGGGCGTTGGGATAGAAAAGAAGCCGCTATTGTTTTATTGAAATTGGGCGCTGACCCTAGTATAAAAAATAGTGATGGAAACCGGGCATCAGATATGACTGTTGACCTTGAGTTGAAATTTTTATTAGATAATTTCGAAGAATATAAAGAAATTATCAAAGAAAAAAAAATATAAATAGAGAACATTATAGAGAACAATATGGACGAAGAAGAATTTTTACAAAACATAAATTGTATCGATAATTATATATTACAAAATGATTTTGAACATGCATTTATAAGTTTTATATTTCTTATTGGTAAAGTAGACGACGAAGATAAAAAAAGTCTTATAATTTATTATAAAAAAATGCTTATAGAAATGACTAAGGATGAGTGATATTATATGTTGTAACCGACCCAATATTTTTCAAAAACACATTATCCTTTTTTTTAATATGCAAAGGTCTATCAAACTCGATTTCCGCTAATTGTTCATAAATATGTCTGCTCATTTGAATCGTATTTATATCCGCAGTGCTTTGTAACCGAGCTGCGACATTTACTGCGTTTCCTACAACACATAATCTAGGTATTTCATTTCCTAATATTCCGATACTGACATTTCCCATATTTATTCCTATTCGAATCGACAAAACACTATCGTCGGGAGTTTTTATGGTTTTTATTTCATTCAGAAAATCAAAAGATAATAGGATAATTTCCTCTATTACTTTTTTATGATTATTTTCAGTTCTATAAATGTCACCTACTACCATATATGCATCTCCTATAGTTTCTACTTTTTGTAAACAAGGATATTTTTTTATAACACTATCAAATTTTACATATATATCATTCAATAATTTGAAAATAATTTTATCATCATATTTATTTGCCAATTCTGTATAATTAACAATATCAGTAAAAAGAATACATATCATATCATAATGTTTAGTCGCAATCTCATTCTCATTTGTAATCTCATTCTCATTCGAATTATTAATATAATCATTTTCTAATCCAAATGGTAATAACTTTTTCAATAACTCTACTTGTAATCCTAATTTATTTTCGGGAATAAATTTGTTCAAATTATTTATTATATATTTTATCATATTTTCACATGCTATTGTTTGCTTGACATTGTTTTTTTCATATTGTTTGATTTTATGTAACATATATGTGATAAAATTGATACATTGCAAATCAGTAAAATGCCTAATATTATAACTATGCTCTTTATCATCATGTATAACAAAATTGGTCGTAACCTTTCCTATCATATCCGCTGTTAAAAATAATATATTTGTATCATATTTACTCATTAATCCCGTAATTTCTACCAAATGTAATAATATAAACATAAACCATATGCAATAAAATATTTTTGTAAATTTTTCTTGTTGAAAAGATATTAATTTTGCCATAAATGCATATATAGGAACCAATGATAATCCAGTATATGTATAATAAATAACCAAATTATTCTTGAATGGATATATAATAACATTCAAAACACATGGAACGTAATGATTATAAAAACGAATATCATTTAATTTCAAATTATTTGTTTCACAATACATTTTCAACATTAAAGGTGTAGCAAATACCCACATCACCGCACGACTATATTCATAATCAAAAAGATTAATTTTATCATTCAAAAATATAGTCAACGTATATTTGAAATAAATAAAAGCTAAAATAAGTGAGTTCATATTTTTCATTTTGCTAACAAATAAGTAATAAAATATATAAAATGCATATATTGACAGTATAAATTGGTTTATTGTAGTTAATGAATAATAAAATTGTTTATTATGTTGAATATCTATATGATATGTATCAAACGAAGTGATATCAAAATTAGATAAATAAAATCTATTCAATAATCCATCAATATTACAATATAAAAATAAATAACATACATAAAAAAGCATATCTTCTTATATTATCTAGAGTTATTTCTAATTACAAATATTATAATACTGAATTTGTATTTTAGTATTATTCACAATAAAAAATCTATAATACAATATAAACATAATATATATTTATATTTATATCAATGGATAGTTCCACTGTATGGAAAATAATCAATAAATATTTCGAAGATAATCCACAAGCTTTAGTAACTCATCATGTCGAATCATATAATGATTTTTTCAAGAATGGTATATTTCGAATTTTCAAAGAGAAAAACCCTATCACTATTTCTAGTCGTTTTGATAAAACACTCAATGACTACCGTTCTAAATGCGTAATGTATTTTGGCGGTAAAGATGGAAGTAAAATATACTTTGGAAAACCCATTATTTATGATGACAAAGACAATTCCCATTATATGTTTCCAAACGAAGCTCGTCTTCGTAATATGACATATGGCATGACCGTTCATTATGATATTGAAATCGAGTTCATTACTTTATTAGAAGAAGGTGAACTCCCAAACATAGTAGGTATAGATGAAATCGATGAAACAGAAGAAATAGTGATTGGTGGTGCTGGTCCTGCTGGTCCTGGAGGTGATGACCAACCAAAACGTAAAGGTCGCAAAAAACGTATTCCAGTTAATATGACTCCTGCTGAGACCGCTATTTTCCGTGAAGCTACTGCTAAATCTATGATTACACCAAATACTCAGAAAGAAACCATCGTTCTTGAAAAAATATTTTTAGGAAAGTTTCCAATAATGATTCAATCGAATTATTGTGTTTTATCTGGATTACCACGTGAAATCCGTCATACAATGGGGGAGTGTTCAAATGATATTGGTGGTTATTTTGTTATCGATGGTAAAGAAAAAACAGTAGTTTCACAAGAAAAATTTGGTGATAATATGCTTTATATAAAACAATCAACAGAAGAATATCTAGTATCCGCTGAAATCCGCTCGGTAAGTGAAAACGTTTCAAAACCAATTCGTACATTATCGGTAAGACTGATGGCTCCTACACCATCGTTTACTTATAAAAACATTGTAGTCAATATTCCAAATGTTAGAAAACCAGTCCCACTTTTCATTGTCTTTCGTGCTCTTGGTATAATTTCTGACAAACAAATAATCACTATGTGTCTACTCGATTTAGATAAACATGAAAACATGCTCAACCATTTCATCCCATCGGTACATGATGCAGGTGGAATTATGACACAATTGAATGCTCTTAAATATATTGCTACTTTTACTAAAGGTAAAACTGTATCACAAGTTCTTTATATTCTCAGTGATTATTTCTTACCGCACGTAGGTGAAACGAATTTTATACAAAAAGCATATTATTTAGGATACGTGGTTTTTAGGTTATTGTCTGTTCATACTGGTATTGAACTACCAACTGACCGTGATAATTTCAAATTCAAACGCATTGAATTAGTAGGGTCTCTCATGTATGACCTGTTTCGCGAAT
>Ga0114979_10002660_pt1 | contig 12035 bp, 13 predicted proteins | sample S_140625_EF_Meta_FD_87315 | JGI IMG/M metagenome (GOLD analysis project Ga0114979, IMG submission 87315) | Freshwater microbial communities from Lake Simoncouche, Canada to study carbon cycling - S_140625_EF_MetaG | ecosystem: Environmental > Aquatic > Freshwater > Lake | place: Lake... | reverse complement strand
TTTTAATATAATAAATGAAAAAAATATAAAATCTTCGTAATATATTATTTAGGATGTCAAGAGAACCATTATTAGCACCAGACGATAATCGATTTGTTATGTTTCCAATTCAACACGATGATATATGGCAAATGTATAAAAAACAAGTAGATTGTTTTTGGAGAGCAGAAGAGCTCGATTTAACGAAGGATTTGGATCATTGGGACAGCTTAAATGATAACGAAAGATATTTTATTTCTATGATTTTGGCATTTTTTGCCGCAAGTGATGGAATTGTCTTGGAAAATTTGGCTTCGCGTTTTATGAATGAAGTTCAAGTTTCTGAAGCAAGAGCATTTTATGGTTTCCAAATTGCAATGGAAAATATTCATAGCCATACATATAGTCTTTTAATTGAGACCTATATTAAAGATAAAGTAGAAAAACATAAGCTGTTTCATGCTATTGAAAATTTCCCATGTATTAAAAAGAAATCAGATTGGGCACAAAAATGGATCCATGATAACCGCAGCTCATTTGCCACCAGATTGGTTGCATTCGCCTGCATAGAAGGTATCTTTTTTAGTGGTGCTTTTTGTAGTATTTTCTGGTTAAAAAAGAGGGGTCTCATGCCTGGTCTCACCTTCAGTAACGAGTTGATTTCACGTGACGAGGCACTTCACTGCGAATTTGCTATCTTATTATATTCTAAATTGATCAAAAAAATCGACAAAAATCGCATCCATGAGATCATTAAAGAGGCAGTTGAAATTGAAACTGAATTTATTTGTCAGGCATTACCATGTAAGCTTATTGGAATGAATTCCGAATTGATGACACAATATATTCAATTTGTTGCTGATCGTTTATGCGTTCAACTTGGTTACAAAAAAATTTATAATGTTGAGAATTGCTTCTCTTGGATGGAGACCATATCACTACAATCTAAAACAAATTTTTTTGAAAAACGTGTGAGCGAATATGCTTTGGCAAATAAGAATTCAGAAAATGCTTTTGAATTTAGCGAAGACTTTTAGAGAATTTATTTATTTTATTTTATCATTTTATTTTAAATTTGACTTGCGTATAATCTAACTTACCTCTTTTGTTTTTATTAGCAGTGGAAATTCTACCAAGAAACTGAGGAAATTTTATTTGACCCTTTTTATTACATTTCATTGTTGCTTTTATGGTATTAAAAGCAACATATGGAGACAATTCAAAATCAAACGGAGCATCTATTACGTCCATATCCGATAAAGCGTTTGCTGAATAGACAATATTTTCTAGCTTGTTGACTTCATCTTTAACACCAAATGTGCTGCCAATATAATTTTCATGGACCAGCAATGGATGAATATCATGCGCCATCCAATAGGTGCTCCATTTATCGTTAAGATCTGTATCCATATTTAAGAGGGTACCTGTTGTATTAAAGATATTAGAACTTTGTATATTTTTTCTAGTGTCTGCTTTTGAAATATTTCCAAGCTGAAGTGTATTTAAAATATATCGAATATCTCCATTAGATTGTTCATATAATTTATCTACTTTTGATTTACCAATTTTTATTTTTTCCTCTGTCACTACTTTATAAATGAGTGGATATATTTCTTTATATGAAGGTTTCGATAATTTGATGTCAAAACAATAAGCTAATATTGGTTTTATGTTTTGACAATATCTGTCATCACAAATGCAAATAACTGGTATTTTAGTTTCTTTAATACATTCCACTAGACTGGAAATAAATCCATAGTCTCCACCACTTGAGTCAATATCACTTACTACTAAGACATTTTCTTGTCCGCTAAAAGTTCTTCTTATTTCTAAAATTGGTTTAATAGTATTTATCATATAATCTTTATCTCGCTCGTCATCAATAGATATATGGATCATATGATAGTCGTGTTTTTTAAGAATAATGTCGACTAATAGTGATTTACCAATACCATTAATACCTGATATAAGAGCGCATTTGGTCTTTTTACTTTTACTATCCCACTCTAAAAGCCATTTTATGAATGGCTGAATAGCTTGCTTATTTCCAATAAAATCTGCTAACTTATTTGGTCTATATTTGGTTGTGAACATTGTATATATTATAGTAAATACTCTATATTGTTGGGTTATACTATTTTGTAGATCGATTTAAAAATTAATCAATTTTAAATTTTTACTACTAAAAATAATATAAAAAAATAATATAAAAAATAATATAAAAAATAATATAAAAAATAATATAAAAATAATATTTAAATATTTATTTTATATTTAAATATATAATGATAACATGCGATTTGAGAGGAGGTCTTGGAAATCAATTATTTGAAATATTTACAACAATTTCTTATGCTATAAAAGCCAAGATATCATTTAAATTTTTAAACATTAAGTCTATGGGTGGAGGAACATGTACTGAACGATATACTTTTTGGGAAACTTTTTTGTCTAATTTAAAACCTTTTTTAATAAACAGTCTAACACATCCAATACATATTATTAAAGAAATAGGGTTTTCTTATAATGAGTTATCAATTAATGAAATGAAAAATAAAGATACAGTTATATATGGATATTTTCAAAGCTATAAATATTTTCAACAACACTTTACTTCTATTTGTAAATTAATTGGAATAGATATAATGAAAAGCAATTTGCTAGAAAAATTACAAACTATATATGGAATAAATATAATACAGGAAGCCAAAACAATTAGTATGCATTTTAGAATTGGTGACTATAAAAATGTTCCTGATTTTCATCCAATATTAAATTATGAATATTATCATCAGTCTTTAAATAAAATAAAATCTATTTATCCAAATGATAGTTTTACCGTTTATTATTTTTGTGAAGATCAAGATATAACAGATGTTTCAAGTAAAATAACTGTTTTAAAAATCAATTTTCCAAATTATTCTTTTATTAGAGGAGATAATTCGTTGGCAGATTGGGAACAAATGTTATTTATGAGTTGTTGTCACCATAATATAATAGCAAATAGTTCTTTTAGTTGGTGGGCAGCATATTTTAATAATAAAGGTGATAGGATTGTTTGTTATCCTTCTGTATGGTTTGGAGAAAGGGCAAATATAGATACAAGAGATTTATGTCCACCAGAATGGATTAAAATAGATGTGTAAAGCAATGTGCATATAATTTTTTCAAATCTTTTATTTAATAGTCATCTTTATTTTATTTACAAACGGTATATTAATTTTTGATGGATTTTGGACAATTGATTCTTTGCGAGTTTTATATCCATGACTAATTAATAGATTATCTACTTTAGAACCATTTCCTTTGGCATTAAATGCTGAACCATTATGTATTCTATGTTTTAATAAAATTTGTTTACAATTGTAAAATCTTTTTTTCTGTTTTTGTAAGCGTAACCATAAATCATAATCTTCTAAACCGTTTTCATTCCAATGACATAATTCTTTTTTAATAATTGAACTAGAATTAATAATTGGATTTTGTAAACTAAAATTATAATTGCTAATATCACCGACAGGTAGATTTGGTATTTTATATTGTTTATTAAATCTATTTCCAAACCATACACATTTACTTCCAACCACATGGTAACCTTGAATTACTTTTTCTAGTTGAATTTCTAATTTTTGTGGATGCCATATATCATCTACATCTAAAATAGCAACATGATTATACGAGCAATGCTTTATCATTTCATTCAAAGTATTTGATTTTCCTTTGATAGTATAAAAATCAAATACTTTTATTTTATTTGATTTATTTTCATATTCTTTTGCTATTTTATATACGTCGGAGTTTTCAGGGTGACCATTAATACCAATTAATAGTTCCCATTCACTATAAGTTTGATTCAAAACAGATAAAACAGATTCTTCTATAAATTCAATGCCATTATAAATAGGAATTAGAATGCTAATCATAATATATTATACCTTTAAAAAAGGTATAGCCAAACTTTTTATAAAAGTAAATTTCTAATTGTATATATTTTGCTCCACTTTTTCTAAAAGTGGAATATACATTTTGCTCCACTTTTTTTAAAAGTGGAATATACATTTTGCTCCACTTTTTTTAAAAGTGGAATATACATTTTGCTCCACTTTTTTTAAAAGTGGATACGTTGAAACATAAACCAATTATCAAATGTCTTGTTGTTCTCTCTAAATAAAGTAAACCTATCCATATTAGAGAGAATACAATCGGCTAAAATTATTTGGTCATCTTTAACTAAATAATTATATTTAAAATATAATTGTAGTTTGCTATCATATGTTTTTGACCACCAGTCTATTTGATCTTTGTATAAAATAAAAAATCCACCAGCAATAGATGATTGGTAAGCAGGAATTTCTTGTTCAGGCAATCCGTAAATATTTTTTTTATTTACTAACTTAATTAAATAATGAATATATCTTTCATCATTATTTATACATGCGTAACAAATTTTTTGTCTATCTAATTTTTGAATTTTGTTTTTGTCTGGCCAATGAGAGAGAAATTTAGTATGTATATCGTCTGGTCTATTTCTGAAATACCCTATATCACACCATCCATAATAATCGGTCTCAAAATAGTTTCTCTCTATAGTTTCTTTTACAAACCAAATTTTCTCAGACCATAACATATTTAATTCCCACGAAGACTTATTATTTAAAAGTATATTTTTTGTATGGTTTTCAATCCACTTGTCTTTATATTTGTAGTTATAAAATTGCTCTAATGGTTTTACAACAATCTTAATTTTAGGGTTTTCTCTCGTTATAATAGGTATATATTTTACACTATTTTCATCAGTATAAATAACTAAATTAAATTGGTTAACAATAGAGAGAAAATTGTTAATCCATTCAACATATTTGCTAGGGTCAAATTTAGATTTTATTATATAAAAACAACTTGAAAATGTAATGGACATATTCATTAATTTTAAATATAAATTTAAGTATTAATTTAAAATTATATTTATAAAAATATTTTATTGAGATATGAAATTTTTAAAAAAAATTCATCATTAAAATTATAATCTTCATATTTTAAATCATTTATATTTAAATCATCCCAATTATTTAATATAACAAGTGGTATTTTATTTTTTTCTAAAATTGTTGTAAATTCACTTTGAATAACAATTGGAACAATTTTTAAATATAAAGCCTCCCAAAGTCTATGTGTATCAACACCATTTCCTTCAGGACATATACAAAATTTATATTGGCTTAATCGTATAATGTTTTCTTGTGGTGAAACAGTATTTAACCACTCTAATTTATTTTTTAAACTATTAAAACATATAGATCGTTTATTTTTATTTGTATCAATATTAAAATTAAAATAAATATCTTTTGACTTATTTAATGAATTATATAATATTATTTCATCATTATACATATTAATATTTCCATGTTCCCATTGGCTATTTGCTATTCCTATAGGTAAAAAAAATAATTTAGGATGTTCGAAACATAAATTTTGTGCATACCATTTATCTAGATTAGGAAAATTTAAAATTTTAAAAACTTCTGGTTCATCTCTAATTTCACCATCAGAATTATGTGTAATTAAAACAAATTTATTCTTTAATAAATGAATTTTATTAGATAAATCTTTTATTCTATGAGAATAACAAAAAATATAATAAGGATTATTAAATTCTATATTTAAATTATTTAAGTTTAAATGTTTATCAGTTTGTTGTTTTATAAGAGGATTGAAATCAAAATCTTCTGGAAATCCAAAATAAATATTACATAATTGTTGAATTTTTTCTCCTGTAATTATTTGGTTTATCATTTATATTATTAATAATTGTTAATTATTAATAAATTATACCGCAATATTATATATTTTTTTTAGTATTTTTTTTGCTATAAAAATATCTCTTTCACTATTTGTATTTTTTATTCTAAAATATAATATATCATCGGTTTTTGTATTTTCATTTATTTGTAAATTATGATATATATGATGTGGAGAATCTATATTAGTTTCATTTTCATCCAGTATTTGATAATTTAATTTATATTTTTCTAAATTTTCAAGATGGAAAATTGGAATATTTTTACTTTCTAAAAAATGTGAAATAGCCTGATCTTCATTTAATTGACCAAATGTAGATGGATTAAGTGTTAAGAGTATAGGCATTAAATCATTTGAAAATATTATACCTGTTCCTGTTATAAAACTATTAAATATAACATGTCCTCCAAAAAAATTGTTTCTAGGAATATTATTATATAATGATAATAACACTGGAATATTCCAAAATGTAGATAAATTAGTGTTAATAATATAATCAAACTTATAATTTGTTTCAATATAATTCATTGCCTTTAATTTTTTAACTAACATATTAGGTATTATAGGTTCCTCAACGCCTTTTATGTATATAAAATTATCTACTTCTAAAATATCTTCGGTTATATTTTTGTTGTATTCAACAAAAAAAAATTTTATATCATCTTTAAAGATGTTTAAATATAATTTATTTAATTCTTTCAATATGTTATATTTGTTTACAGAATTATAGTAAACATTTGATTTATCTAAATCTGAGCTTGATAATATTACAAATATGAATTTATAAGCCATTATATATTTATAACAATACATTTAATTTATTTAATACAAAAATAATACATTTAATATTTATTATTTTTATATTAAATTAAAATATGGATAAAATACTTTCAAATGCTTTAATTTTAGGTGGAAGTGGAATGATTGGCAATAACTTTGATTTTGGAATAAAACCAACTTCAAATGAAATAAATATTGTAAATTCAGTTTCAATAGAAAATTATATAAATAATTTAGAAAATAATATAACATGCATAATTAATTTAGTTGCTTTAAATTTACGTGATTCCGAAAAGGATATATCAAAAACTATAGATATAAATATAAATGGTACAATAAATTTAATAAAAATTGCAAAAAAATTTAATATTCCATTTATATTATTATCATCAGGAGCAGTATTTTCATCAAAAAATAACAGAAAATCTTTTACTGAAAATACAGAAACAAATCCAAACTGTATATATGGTTATACAAAATCTACTGCAGAAAAAATAGCATTATTATATGAAAAAACAATTATAATAAGAACCGGATGGGTTTTTGGTGGTTCTCAGAAAACACATTACAAATTTGTAGAAAATTTTATAAATAATTTTCTAACAAACACGCAAATTTATGCAAATAATGATTTTTTTGGTTCACCTACATATGTAATGGATTTAATTGAAAAAATAAAATATTTAATTTTAAATAATATATATGGTATTCATCATTTGGTTAATTCAGATATAGCTTCTGGATATGATGTAGCTATTGAAATTGCCAGATTAATGTCTAAAAATATTGATTTAATTTATCCAGTTAGTCATAATATGATCCCTAATCCAGGACCCAAACGAAGCATGAGCGAAATATTAGAAACTAATTTTGAAATAAATAAAATGAGAAATTGGAGAGATGCTATTAAAGAATATTTATTTAATTATTTAAAATTAAAAAATATTAATTGTGTTGTTAAGGATGAAAATTTAAAAAATTCTATTTGGCAAAATCGTGAAAAATGTAGATTATGTGGTTCGAATGAAATTAATATTTTTTTTAAATTTAATCCTACACCTCAAGCAAATCATTTTGTTAAAAAACCAATAAAACAAGAAAAAATACCATTAGATATATGTATTTGTAATAAATGTAATCATATTCAACTTTTACAAATAGTAAACCCATCTTTTCAATATTCAAATTATTTATATATAACATCTGCTAGTAAAACTATGATAAATCATATTTTAAGTAATATTGAATTATTTCTGAATATATTTAATATTAAAAAAACAGATAATATTTTAGAAATTGGTGCTAATGACGGAACAGGAATTAAATATTTAATTGAAAATGGATACAATAACAGTATTGGGGTAGATCCCGCTAAAAATATTAATAATGTTCATTCACTACCTATTATTTGCGATTATTTTAGTTCAAATATATTTAAATATGAAAATATTAATAAAAACTCATTTAAATTAATTTATGGTTTCCATTGTTGTGCTCATATTGAAAATATTCAAGATGTTTTTTCAACAGTTTATAATCTTTTAACAAATGATGGTATATTTATTATGGAAGTAGGATATTTTTATGAGGTTTATAAGAATCGTTTATTTGATACTATTTATCATGAACATATTGATTATCATACATGTAAAGCAATGAAACAATTTTGTGAAAAAAATAATCTATTATTATTTGATGTTAAAACTAATAACATACAAAGTGGTTCGATACAATTTTACATATCAAAAGATAAAAATATTACTATTAATAAAAGTGTAGAAAATTTTATTAAACAAGAAGAAGATGTAAAATTGTTTGATATTAATAATTTATATAAATGGAAAAAAGATATATTATTGAATAGTAGAGATTTAAATTATTTATTAGATAGCTTAATAAATGAAGGAAAAATAATATTTGGTTATGGTGCTTCAGCTAAATCAACAACATTTACACATCAATTTAATTTGTCAAATAATATCATCAAATATATTATTGATGATAGTTATTTAAAGCAAAATTTATTTACACCAGGATATAATATACCAATAGTTTCTATAGATATTCTGAATACTGAAAAATGTGATTATTTAATTATTTTATCTTGGAATTTTTTAGATGATATTTTGTTAAAAATAGATCAATATAGAAAATCTGGATTAAGAGTAATTGTTCCTTTTCCAAATATTTGCATAATTTAGTTATAAAAAAATTTATATTTTAAATTTATCAGAAAATAAGAAATCATTATGTGTTCCATCCCAAATAGGTGAGTCAATATGATTATAATTACTAAAATTAGAATGTAAAATATAGTTTTTACTTTCTAAATAAGTTAAAATATTAATAAATTCACTATTATAAATTTCAATAAGTAAATATTTTGGTCTATATTTGTCTAAATTTAATCCTTGCAAAATAGGTAGCTCATAACCTTCAGTATCAAGTGATAAAAAATCAATTTCTACATCTATATTATTTTCATCTAATATTTTTTCTAATGTCAGCGCTTTAACCTCTGTTAATTGATTTGAATTTAATCTTTCACCATTTACAGATGACATAAGTGTAGAATTAAAATCGCCGAATATTTTAGTGTCAGTATAAGTATTTGAAACACAACAACAATTTACAACAGTGCTATTTGGTCTATTTTTACAACATAAATCAAATGAATTTTTTGAAGGCTCAATTAATAAACCCTTCCAGTTTCTATTTAACTCAAAAAAATAAGTATTACTCTGTGTTATACCATCAAAAGCGCCTAATTCAATAAAAAACCCATCTTTTTTATGGTTAAATAAAATATCTAATTTCTTATCTAAAGGAATACCTTTACTATCACTTAATGAATAAGATTGTTCTTGCATAATAATAATAATAATTTACTTTTAAATTATTATTTAAGTTCATTAATTTTTAAGCTAACTCTAATATATAATTAAGATAATAATTCTAATAACTCTTCCCTTGAACATTTTTCAAAATCATATAATATAGTATTTTGAATAGGTTGTTTAAATGTTTCATGAATTCTATCTGGATTATTATAATTTGGCATATACACTTTTTCTACTGTTTCAGATAAAAATGAAGCCGCCCAAGAAAGGGTTGAGCATGAACATACAAGTATTTTGGATTTTCGCATAATTGTAAAATCTGTTATTACATCATTAGACTCTATTTTTATATTATTTAAATCTTTTGTAAGGTAATCTATATATTTTCTCTCTATATCTGTATTGGGATTATTTAAAACTAAACAAATTTCTTCATCAGGATAATCATTTCTAATTTCAAAAAGTATTTTTTTTATAGATTTTGGATTAATAACATGCGATATTTCTATAAAATCTTCTAATCTTAAATGTACTACAATATTATATTGTTTAGTAATATCGAAGTTTATAAGATCAGATGCTTTGTAATTTTCATTAAAGTGTGTAACCAAAATAATTTCAGGATGATTTTTAATAAAATTAATAATATTATTTTTAAACATTATATATATTTTGTCATGTTGAAAAAACCCATCAAATAAGACAATTGCGTTTTTGTCTATGTTTTCTATAGAGTTTTTATTTATAATATTATTAAAAAAATTAATAAAATAAGCATCATTTACTATTATATTTGGCTGATAATTAATATTTACAATTTGTGAGTTAATATCATAAATTATACAAAATATTATATTTGCGAATAATCTAAAAATAGAGTTTCCAAGCCTTCCTTTATTATAATTACAAATTATCATTTATAATGTTTAATAAATTAATGTTTATATTGTTATTTTAACTTAAATATCATATATTTATATAATATATAATGGAATTATTTGAAGCACATTTTAATAGTTTACCAGAGAATGGTTCTTTATATTATGATGAAATAACAGAAACATATGAACAATTTTCAAATAAAGGTGTTCCTAAGCATATAAATTTTTTAACGTTTAAAGAACTATTTAAAAATATGGATGGTATAAAAAACCCTATAATTTTAGAGTCTGGGATAGCATCAGCTGGAACAAATAGCACATATTTATTTAATGAATATGTCAGAAAATATGGAGGATTTTTTTGGTCAGTAGATATAAACCGTGATTTAGTTATAAATCATATGGGAAATATGTGTCCTGCTACTAAATTAGTATGTGATGATAGTGTAAATTTTTTTACTAATTTTGTAAAATATAATAATAATGGAGATTTTAAAGCCAATGTAATTTATTTAGATAGTTATGATTTAGATTTTTATAATCCTACACCTTCTGCTGAACATGGATTAAAAGAATATAACGCTTTATTGCCTATTTGTAAAAAAGATACATTATTATTAATTGATGACACGCCTATTAATCCATATTGGTTACCTTTTAGAAATAATATGTATAATGATATGATTAAATATTATGATATTAATAATTCTTTGCCCGGCAAAGGAATGTTTGTTTTAAATGAAGAAAAAAATGCTAGTTTACTTTTACATAATTATCAGGTTTTATACAAATTTAATTAAATAATTAAATAATTAAATAATTAAATAGTTTAAAATTAATTTATTATATATTGAATAAACATATAATGAATATTGTTTTATGTTGTTTACAAAACTTTCAAGAATACATATTATCTAATGTTGAACAATTAATTAAATTAGGTTATAAAAATATTTATATAATAACTGATCCATGTTTTAATACCCATTTTGAAAAATTTGCATTAAATATTAAATTAATAAATGTAAATGAATTAGAAGAATCGTATAATTTTATTCAATATACATCATTAGACAAGGATTTTAGAGACGGATTTTGGGCTTTAACATCATTGCGTTTTTTTTATATATATGAATTTATAAAAAAATATGAAATAAATGATGTTATTCATATTGAAAATGATGTATTATTATATTATAATTGTAATGAGCTAATAGATAAATTTGATAAAAATTACATGTATATACCATTTGATAGTTATACCCGAAACATAGCAAGTATAATGTATATACCAAATGCTGATATATTTAAAAAAATAATGGATGAATATAATTTTAATAAAAATGATATGGAAAATTTTTCAAAAATTAAAGAATTAACAGGATTAATTAAAAATTTACCAATTTTTGTTAAAGATAATAATCTTACAAATGAAGAATTATTTGTCAGTGATAATTTTGACATATTTTCTTGTATTTTTGACGCAGCAGCAATGGGTCAATATTTGGGAGGAATTGATCCTAGAAATAATCCTAATAATACTATAGGTTTTATAAATGAAACATGTGTTATCAAATATAATAATTATCGTATATGGTTTGAAGAAGTTGATGATATAAAAAAACCATTTATTCAAATAGGTGATCAAAAAATACCTATATTTAATCTTCATATTCATTCAAAAAATTTAATAAACTTTGTATAACAAACAAAAAAGGCATAATAATAATAATAATAATAAATTCAATGTACTCTT
>Ga0114979_10002657_pt1 | contig 12037 bp, 10 predicted proteins | sample S_140625_EF_Meta_FD_87315 | JGI IMG/M metagenome (GOLD analysis project Ga0114979, IMG submission 87315) | Freshwater microbial communities from Lake Simoncouche, Canada to study carbon cycling - S_140625_EF_MetaG | ecosystem: Environmental > Aquatic > Freshwater > Lake | place: Lake... | reverse complement strand
GTTAAGGAATTGAGAAAGGAAGGGAAGAAAAAATTAAAAAAATCAATCAGTCAATTTTATTTCTTTTTCAAAAACACATGGTTATCCCAGTAAGATTTACAGGCATCAAACTGTGCTTTCGTCATTTTATAATCGGGTATTGGCATTGCAGAAAGTCCCGAAAACGCGGTAATAAAATTATACCCTGCTGAGCTTGGCCTTAGTACAATATTGCAATTGTTGGTTACCGGCAACTCATCTATCATTAAATGTGCAAGCAAAAATTTTCGATTCTTCTCATAAAATATTTGAGCTTGTTTTTCTTTCGAAATCTCATTTAGAGAAACAACGCCTTTGGTGCCAATACCACTTGGAAATGCTTCAAAAGGAATTGTCGTTTCAATAATGTGGGTACCGTTGATACTGGTTGATTTTTTATAAGGATATGCCAATACTTTTTCTAACAGTTCTTTTATATCGTTTGCAAAATAGGAGAAGAATGTAGAACCGGGTAACGAAAGCGTTTCTTGAATTTGACCTTGGGTATAACCATGATTGAGGAGACGCATATGTAAATTTTCATCCAACTCTTCAAAATGTCGGAGCATGTGAAATTCAGATTTGAGGTTGAAATGAATGGCGGAGAAGTTGATGCTCAAATTTTTGAATTTTTAAAACTAATCAATTTCAATCAAGGGCATTTTAGGAGTTTGGTCATTAACTGAAAAAAATAACCGTCCCCCATAAACAAAAAAGCCTTGTAAACTTTTAATTTACAAGGCGTTGCTTTTGTTGGTTGCGGACCGGACGGGACTCGAACCCGCGACCTCCGCCGTGACAGGGCGGCATTCTAACCAACTGAACTACCGATCCAAAAACTATATTTCTAAGCTTAACCAATCCCGAGTCAACCTCGTTTCTCGGGACCTTGAAAATTGACGCTCGTTGCCTCGCTTCATTTTCTACGGCTGAACTACCGATCCAAACTTTCTTTTATTAATTTATTATAAAACTCAGTATTTCTCTGAGCTTTTAAAAATTTTTCTCTTTTTAGTGCATCCGATTTTGAATTATACTCTTCAATATAAACCAATTTCCAAGGCATCTTTCGTCTGGTATATGTTGATTCTCCATTATTGTGAGCTAATAGCCTTTTATGAGGATTCTGAGAATATCCCACATAAAAAGAATTATCAATTTCACTTTGAATCAAATACACAAAATACATTAAGAACTAATTTTCATTATTGAGGCTCGAACCCGTCCCGAGCATTCGGGATGATAGGGCGGCATTCTAACCAACTGAACTACCGATCCAAAAACTATATTTCTAAGCCTAACCAATCCCGAGTCAACCTCGTTTCTCGGGACCTTGAAAATTGACGCTCGTTGCCTCGCTTCATTTTCTACGGCTGAACTACCGATCCAAAAACTATATTTCTAAGCCTAACCAATCCCGAGTCAACTTCGTTTCTCGGGACCTTGAAAATTGACGCTCGTTGCCTCACTTCATTTTCTACGGCTGAACTACCGATCCAAAAACTATGTTTCTAAGCCTAACCAATCCCGAGCCAACTTCGTTTCTCGGGACCTTGAAAATTGACGCTCGTTGCCTTGCTTCATTTTCTACGGCTGAACTACCGATCCAAACTTTCCTCTCTAACAAAAAATAATTATCTCGTTTTAAAGGACGGCAAAGATAAGTATTTTTAGTTTTTATAAACAAAACTTTTATAAAAAATTCGTATCCCCTAATTTTACATTTATTCTATTGCCATTTTTACTAACATAACGCTTAATCATAGAGCATGCCAGCATTAAAAAACAGACAATTCCTCGATTTCGAAAAACCCATCAAAGAGTTATACGATCAAATTGATCAATTGCAAACAACGCAAGAAAAATCAGAAACCGATATGAGTTCGGCTATTTCCGCACTCGAACAGAAAATTGAAGAAACTAAAAAAGCACTCACCGATAACCTAACCCCATGGCATCGGGTTCAGCTAAGTCGTCACCCCGACAGACCCTATACCTTAAAATACATTGAAAAAATGTGTACCAACTTTGTTGAGTTACACGGCGACAGAAATGTAAAAGACGACAAAGCCATGGTGGGTGGATTTGGTCAACTGGATGGTAAAACGGTTATGTTTATTGGTCAACAAAAAGGCAACAACACCAAAACCAGACAACTCAGAAACTTCGGCATGGCCAATCCCGAAGGTTATAGAAAAGCACTTCGCCTGATGAAGCTTGCAGAAAAATTCAACAAACCCATCGTAACACTTATTGATACGCCAGGTGCTTATCCCGGTTTAGAAGCAGAAGAAAGAGGTCAGGGTGAAGCCATCGCACGCAACATTTACGAAATGATATCCCTAAAAGTTCCTGTCATCTGTGTGATCATCGGCGAAGGAGCCAGTGGCGGCGCGTTAGGTATTGGTGTGGGAGATAAAGTAGTGATGATGGAAAATACCTGGTATACCGTAATATCTCCTGAAAGCTGTAGCAGTATTTTGTGGCGCAGCTGGGACAAAAAAGAAGTTGCAGCCGAACAACTCAGACTAACGGGTACCGATATGCTCAATTTCGGTTTGGTTGATGAAGTACTTCCCGAACCACTCGGAGGCGCGCATTGGGATTACGATCAAGCAGCACAAAACCTAAAACAATTCCTCATCCCCACACTGGAAGCACTAGAAAAAATTCCAGCTCAAGAAAGAGTTAATAATCGCATTCAGAAATTCGGAAACATGGGCTTCTGGGACGAAAAATCGATTTAATTTATTCATCAAATTCAGTTAAAACGTCAACATACACAATGCTAAAAATTGCGGTATTTGGAACAGGTCATTTAGGAAAATTTCATTTAAACAACTGGTTGGAAATCGAAGGCGTTGAACTCGTTGGGTTTTTTGACCCCAATGATGAGAATGCAAATGCTGTTATTGAAAAATACCATCTCAAAAGATATACAGATGCCGAAACGTTGATGAATGAATGCGATGCTGTTGATATCATTGCACCTACCATCTACCATTTCCAATTGTGTGAAATGGCATTGAAAAAAGGCAAACATGTATTTGTTGAAAAGCCGCTTACCAACACCATGGAAGAAGCCAGGGCTTTAGTAAAACTGGCTAAAGAATCTAACCTCAAATTTCAAGTAGGACATGTGGAGCGATTTAATCCCGCTTTCCTTGCGTTGAAGGGTTATCATCTTCAACCCATGTTCATTGAAGTGCATCGCCTCGCAGAATTCAATCCTCGCGGTACAGATGTAAGTGTTGTGTTGGATTTGATGATTCATGATATTGATATTATTCTGCACCTCGTAAAAAGCAATGTCAACTACATTTCTGCAAATGGCGTTGCTGTAATGAGTGATACACCAGATATTGCCAATGTGAGAATAGAATTCGATAATGGATGTGTTGCCAATTTAACCAGCAGCAGAATTTCGCTTAAGAAAATGCGAAAAATACGCCTCTTCCAAAAAGATGCCTACATCGGAATTGATTTCCTCGATAAAAAAACCGAAATCATTCGACTCAACCAAGCCGATGATAAAAACGATTTTTGCTTTGATATTGAAACCAACAATGGTACAAAATCTATTGGCGTTTCTACACCAAAAATAGAAGCTTCCAATGCCATCAAAATGGAGCTAACCTGTTTCAGAGATGCCATCCTTCAAAATACAGAAACACCCGTTACCATCATGGATGGACTCAGTGCAATGGAAATCGCACATCTCATCCTCGAAAAAATAAATAGCAAACAGCATTAAGCCGCTTTCATGCATTAATTTAAACAGGTGAAACAACCAAGAATACATATCGGCGGGTTAATGGGTATAGACATTTTCATTTGCTGTCTTTCTTGGATTTGTTTTTACTACCTGCGTACCCTCATTTATCAGTACAATTTTAGAATACCACCAGGTTTTTATGCCGGCCTTTTTTTGTATGTTGCTGGATGGCTTACCCTCTATTTTTTGAGTGGTGCCTATGATTCTATCTATCAAAAATCGAGACTCTCCGAAATCATTCGTGCTTTTTTCATCAGCTGTATCGGTTGCTTATTCTTATTGTTCTTTTTTATTTTGAAAAATCCGCACGAAAACAATCAGTCTTATTATCTCGAATTTTTCAGCCTGCTGGTTCCACTTTATTTCGCCAATAGTATGGTGCGATTTTTTACCATCAGCTATGCTAAAAATCAGATACACAAAGGAGCCGTTTTTTATAACGCTTTAATCATTGGCTCTTCACAAAAAGCTGTAAATTTCTTAACCGAAATCAACAAAGCCCCTACTTCCGCTGGTTATCGTTTCGTTGGATTTTTAACTACGGATAAAACACAAAATCAGCCCCTACCCATTCACGTTAACGTATACCATGATTTGTTTCAGCTGGAATCCATCATTGCAGAAAATCAAATTGAAGAAGTATTTATTACAGTTGATAAAACCGACAGAAACTTAATTACACAAATTTTGCAAGTCCTGAGCAATAAAGCGGTAAACATCAAAATTACCCCTGATACCGTTGACATCTTAACTGGTGCATTACATACCAATAATGTGTTGGGTATTCCTTTAATCGACATCCATGCTGGGATACTGCCCACCTGGCAACAAAACCTAAAAAGAACCATCGACATCATTGTTTCCATCAAAGCGATGATCTTGCTATCTCCACTATTTTTGTACAGCATGATTCGGGTATTTTATTCATCAAAAGGGCCCATCTTTTTTAAACAAGAAAGAATTGGCTACAAAGGAAAACCCTTTATGATGTATAAATTTCGATCCATGTTTGTAGGAGCAGAATCCAATGGACCGCAATTGAGTTCTACAACAGACGCGAGAATCACCACATGGGGAAGAACCATGCGCAAATGGCGTTTTGACGAGCTGCCGCAGCTCTGGAATGTGTTGAAAGGGGAAATGAGTTTGGTTGGACCACGCCCAGAAAGACAATTTTACATCGACTTAATACTAGCACAACACCCCGAATATAATTATGTTTTTAAAGTTAAACCCGGCATCACCAGTTGGGGAATGGTGAAATTTGGATACGCTGCTTCAGTAGAAGAAATGCTGCAAAGAATGCCTTATGATTTACTATATGTTGAAAATGTATCGCTTGCCCTCGACTTTAAAATAATGATCTACACACTACAAATTATTGTTGCTGGTAAAGGCAAATAATACCATCAACAAAACACTTGAAATTCGTACATTTGAAAAAACTGCAGCGATTGAAAAAAATATTTTTTAGTCTGATATTGCTCTTGTTCGCACATACTACTTTCGCTCAACAAAATCATTATTGGCAACAAGAAGTCAATTACCGTTTGGACGTCTCATTAAATGACACCAACAAAACGTTGGATGGTTTTTTATCCTTGGATTACATCAATCACTCTCTAGACACACTCCGTTTTATTTGGTTTCACATTTGGCCCAATGCATACAAAAACGATCAAACAGCTTTCAGTGAACAAATGTTGACAAATGGCAGAACAGATTTTTATTTTAGCGATGAACAAAAACGTGGATACATTAATCAACTGAATTTTAAGGTTGACCAGATAACCGCGCAAACCGAAGACCACAAACAACATCAAGATATTATTCAATTGATTTTACCAAAGCCTTTGGCGCCCGGCAGTTCGTGTAAAATTGAAACTCCTTTTCATGTAAAACTACCGTACAATTTTTCAAGGGGTGGTTATATAGATAGCAGTTTTCAAATTACACAATGGTATCCCAAGCCTGCTGTTTATGATAAGGATGGCTGGCATGAAATGCCTTATGTTGACCAAGGTGAATTTTACAGCGAATTTGGAAGTTACGATGTGAAAATAAATGTACCAGAAAAATACATCGTTGCAGCAACAGGTAAAATGATTTCAGAAACAACCCTCGACAAAAGAAAAAATATCCAATTTCAAGAAAACAATATTCATGATTTTGCGTGGTTTGCGGATCAACATTTCTTTGTGGATCACGATACAATAAATATCGAAAATCGCGTCATCGATGTTAATCTATTTTATTACAACAGGGAGTTATTCAAGAAAATAAAAGCAACCGATTACATCAAAAAAGCTATTCAGTCAAAAAACGAATGGCTCGGAACTTATCCTTACAGCGTTGTTACAGTAGTTGAAAATAATCAGTATGGGAATGGCGGAATGGAATATCCAACGATATGCTTAATCGACAAAACAAACGACATCGTTGATTTTCAATCCATCGTATATCATGAGGTAGGACACAATTGGATGTATGGCATCCTCGCTTCTAATGAGCGACAACATCCATGGTTAGACGAAGGAATCAACAGCTACTATGATAAAAGATACAAAAAGCAGCTATTAGAAAATGTGCCGAAATCATTGAATACAAAAGGCAAATGGATAAAGCAAAAACTACCCGCCGACATTGAAAATACGTTAACAGATGCCATGATCAGAGTAAAACAAGACCAGGGAGTTAAAAGCACATTTGTAGACTGCACAGGACGAAACTATGCACTTATTGCATACAACAAGGCTGCAAATTGGATGCAAATGCTTGAAGACACAATGGGAAAACATGCTTTTGATGCAGGCATGCACCAATATTTCAACGAATGGAAATTCAAACATCCTCAACCATCGGACTTTCGAAAAATCATGGAAGCCTCCTCCGAAAAAAACCTTTCCAACATTTTTGATCTTCTAAAAACAAAAGGCAGCTTGTCATCTACAACTGCCAACAAACCAATACATCCAACCCTACTCTTCAACTTTAGAAACAATGCAACCCACCACAACGTTGCCTTTATGCCTTTGATGGGGTATAACTTTTACGACAAATTTATGCCTGGCTTTGCAATTCATAATTACGACATCATTGCTCACGATTTTCAATTTCTCGCCGCGGGCTTCCTGGGCCTTAAATCCAAAGAATTAAACGGGATGGCCAGAGCTAGCTACACGATTCGTAGAGAAAACAAAGACAAGTGGATATTTTCTATTGCAGGGGCAAAATTCAGCAACAATATTTTTACCGACAGTACGCAAAAAAATCATTTCTTTCGTTATCAAAAATTCACTCCGGCAATCAAATACGTTTTTCATAATTCGAACCCACTAAGTAAAGTGCGCAAATACATTCAGTGGAAAACATTTTTAATAAATGAAACTACTTTGCAATTTTTCAGAGACCCCATTGACCAAAAAGATTACATCAGTTATCCAACCAAACAACGATACATTAATCAATTGCAATTCGACATCCGAAACGACAGGGTGCTTTATCCATATCACTTTAATGCGAATGCAGAGCAATCGGATTATTGGGTAAAACTTGGATTAACCGGAAATTATTTTTTTAATTATCCTAGTGGCGGCGGATTAGCGGCCAGGGCTTTCGTAGGTAAATTCATTTATACAAACAAGTCCAATTTCTTTACCAAATATGAAACGGAGCGATACCATTTAAACATGAGTGGTGCCAATGGATTTGAAGACTACACCTACAGCAATTATTTTGTTGGTAGAAATGAGTTTGAAGGTTATTCGAATCAGCAAATCATGATCAAAGACGGAGCATTTAAAATAAGCACCGATTTATTAAGCAGCAAAATTGGGAAGTCGGACAAATGGCTTTCGGCCGTGAATCTGGTCTCAACCATTCCAAACAAAATCAATCCGCTTTCTATTTTACCTGTAAAAATTCCATTGAAAGTGTTTGCTGATTTTGGCACTTACGGTGATGCTTGGGGCATCAACCCTCCTACCGAAAAATTATTGTATGATGCTGGTTTGCAATTGTCAATGTTGAACAACATTGTCCAAATCTACATACCGCTGTTTTACTCAAAATCTTTTGCATCATATCTTCAATCTACAACAACAGAAAAACCATTTTTAAGAAAGATTTCATTTAGCATCGACATACAAAACTTCTCACTCAAATCTTTACCCGTAATTGGTGAGATTCCTTATTGATATGCAAATTTCATATTTACCATATCACCAAATTGATAAACAGAAATGGGATAGCTGCGTAGCGCAATCAAAAAACCGATTAATTTACGCAAAGTCTATTTACCTGGATAATATGGCAGATCATTGGGATGGTTTGGTGTTGAATGATTACGAAGCTGTAATGCCATTGACCTGGAGAAAAAAAATGGGCACTCGCTATTTGTATCAACCCGCATTTTTTCAACAAGGAGGAATTTTTAGCGCAACCAACATAACCGTCGAAATCGTTGATGCATTTCTGATGGAAGCAAAGAAACATTTTTCTTTTGCAGAATTTACGTTGAATTACGGAAACCCAGCACCTACAGTTGTTTCATTCGAAAAGCGAAACAATTATTTGCTGCAATTACATCAAAGTGATAACATACAAACAGAAAATGAATACCTCAAACAAAGAATCAAAAGATCCGAAAAATTCAATTTAAGGTATACCATTTCTGATGATATTGAAGCTGCGGTTGCTTTATACCAACAATTATATCAGCACAGAATTGATGGTTTTAACAATGATGACTACCATCGGTTTGTGATGCTATGCAAAATATTGCAGCAAGAAAATAAAATATTGATCAGTACCGTTTTTGATGAAAAAACTTTGCTGGCAAGTGCTTTATTTATTTTGGATGATGACAGATTGTATAATCTCGCTTCATGTTTATTGCCAGAAGGCAAATCCAAATTGGCGAACCATTTCCTAATACATCATTTAATAAAAACGTTCGAAAATACCAATACCATATTGGATTTAGAAGGGTCCGACATTGCAAGCATTGCTTATTTTTATCAAAAATTGTCTACTGGAGAGCAGCCCTATCTTTTCATTCACTGGAATCATCTTCCCATACCTATTCAAATGGCTCGTCGATTATTTTCTAATTTCCAAAAAACACTCGCCTTTCTGAATAGCAAATTGATGAAACGAATCTAATGCTTCATAGCGCATAACCTTCACCGTGAATAGATGTTGTTTTAATTTTTCTATGTACTGCTCTAATTGATATATTCTGACATGGTCTTTTTGTCCATACAGCGCCGACTGTTGGCTGGGATCTAGTATTTGCGGGGATTCCAGCGTTGTTGGTATTGTTTCAGAATATGGCACTTGCAATATGGCAATACCATTTTTCTTTATCACCCGATATATTTCTTTTATGGCTTTATCATCATTTGGAATGTGTTCTAAAATATGGTTGGCAATGACCATATCGAAATGTTCATCATCAAATTGAAGCTTCGTTACATCTTGTTGTTGAATTTTATTATCGACGTTTTGATAAAATCCAGGATTCAAATCAGCGGTAATTACGTTGGCATGTTTAGCCAAAAACTGATAAACATATTTTTCAGGAGAAAGGTGCAGAATGCTTATGTTATCAATAGAATAAAATGTCTCAATGGCTGCAATCACCAGCCTTTCTCTGTTGGTGGATAAACAATTGGGGCAAATCGCATTTTCCCCGTAACCTGCTATCACATGGTACTTTTGAATAGCACCGGCATTTTCATTTGTGGGATATGATGCTACAAAATGGATGTAGCTTTTAAAACACACATTACATTGAAACCCTTGCCCTTGATATTTTTTGTACCTCATTTGATACAAGCGTTTTCGGCACGATTGTTTAAATATTGTATACTGCATCTGCAACGGATGGTAAATGCGCAGCCGTTTTAAAATATTGAGTAAAGCGGATTTGATGTACATTGTTTAAACAGACAAATATTTTTCTGCAATGAGTAAGTCAATCGGATGGGTGATTTTGATATTTTGTGTTTCTCCTTCTACTAACGTTATGGAGTGGCCGCAACTTTCCACCACACTGGCCTCGTCCGTAAAAGCAGACTGATAAGGCTTTTCGAACGCAGACAATAGCAAGCTGCTTTCAAATACCTGTGGCGTTTGTACAAGCATAATGGTACTTCTATCCACTAATTTGCTTGAATGCTCTGTTTTAATTCTTACACTATCACTGGATGCAATTACAGGAATCGCCGACCCCGTTGAAACAGCCTTTTCATAACACCTATGTATAAGTGCTGCTGACAACAAGCATCTTACGGCATCATGTACAAAAACGATAGATTGTTCTTTTACCAATGCCAATCCATTTTGTACAGAATGAAAACGGGTTTCACCGCCAAGCGCTATTTGTATCTTGATGTGTGGAAAATATTGTTTAACGATGGCCTCTCCTGAATTTTTATGTACTTCGGGAAGAACCAAGATGATGTTGATATCGGCGAATGCTTCTACAAAGCGTTGAATTGTGTAAAATAAAACTGGGCGATTGTGCAACAATAAAAATTGTTTTGGTACAGCAGATTGCATTCTGGTGCCCGATCCGCCTGCAACAATCACCGCATATTTTTTCATACCATTTTGTTTACTGTGTATGGCTAATGTTAAATGAGTGACGCGTTGTCTTCTTTATAAATGCCTACAATGGATTCTCCCTTGCTGTTCATCATTGCTCTGTACATACCGGCACTATTAAAAACCATAGCCGTATTGCCTTGTGCATCTACACCAATCATCCCACCCTCTCCGTTGATTTGCATGAGCTTATGATTAACCACTTCATCCATGGCTTGCTGCAATGTATAGTTTTTGTATTCCATCAACGCATTTACATCATATGCAGCAACTGCTCTGATAAACAACTCGCCATGACCAGTACAACTGATGCCACAGGTTCTATTGTTGGCATAGGTACCCGCGCCAATGATTGGGCTGTCTCCTATTCTTCCATATTTTTTATTGGTCATACCGCCGGTGCTGGTTGCCGCAGCAATGTTACCCATTTGATCACAAGCCACTGCACCTACAGTTCCAAACTTTTTATCCTTCATCAATTCTGCTAAATCCTGGTGTGTATGATCTAAAGAATAGTTGTCGCTGTCTCTTAAATATTTCCATTGGTCGTATCTGAATTGGGAGAAAAAATATTCATCTGGCTCCAATTTCAATCCTCTTTTTATGGCAAAATCATTGGCACCCTTTCCGCTTAAAAACACGTGGTTGCTGTTTTCCATCACCTCATAAGCCAATTCAATTGGATTGCGCACATTTCGAACGCCTGCAATAGCACCAGCTTTTAAATTGGCCCCATTCATGATAGCAGCATCCATTTCCTGCACGCCTTTTTTGGTAAATACAGATCCCCTTCCCGCATTAAACAGTAAGTTATCTTCTAGCATTTTGATGGAAGTAATAATAGCGTCTATGGATGTACCTCCATTTTTAAGTATTTCATAACCAGCTTCGATGGCAACCGTCAAACCGTTGCGATATGCTCGCTCTAGCGCTGGCGTCATATCTTCTTTAACTATTGTTCCCGCACCTCCGTGTATTGCTATTGAAAATGGATTCATGAATTTTATTAAATGATGATAGATTTCTGCAAATTTATTTAATTCATACAAGTATGTTGTCAAATAATTTTATTGATGTACAATGATATCATTACACCAACAATCGTTTGCATTCTTGTAATAATTTTTCTTTGTTGATGGCTACTGTACCTACTTCTTCGCAAACCAACCCGCCTGCTATATTTGCCATTTCAGCCATTAAAACAACATTTTTTGTTGCGGCATATACAACAGCTGCAACTGATATAACGGTATCTCCTGCGCCACTTACGTCTGCTATCGAACGAATATGTGTAGGTATCAAACGGCAACCTTCTCCGTTCTGATAAAACACCCCTTTTTCTGACAAGGTGATAAATGAAACCTGATGGTGCAAAACCTTATGCAATTGCTGGTGAATGTCTTTCATGGTTTCCAATTGCACATCATCCAAAATTAAGTTTAAGGCTTCTTTTGCTTCTTGAAGATTGGGTTTAAAAATATCTACGCCTTGGTATTCGAAAAAGTTTTTTCGCTTTGGATCCACGGCAATCAACACTTGGTATTGTTTGCACAATGCAATAAGTGAAGGAATTGCGGTTGAGGTCAGCACCCCTTTGTTGTAATCTTCCAAAATAACCAATTGTGGTTTTACTTG
>Ga0114979_10002655_pt1 | contig 12041 bp, 10 predicted proteins | sample S_140625_EF_Meta_FD_87315 | JGI IMG/M metagenome (GOLD analysis project Ga0114979, IMG submission 87315) | Freshwater microbial communities from Lake Simoncouche, Canada to study carbon cycling - S_140625_EF_MetaG | ecosystem: Environmental > Aquatic > Freshwater > Lake | place: Lake... | reverse complement strand
TTTCGCCCTGACCAACATCTGGCTGCTGCGCTTGCACCACGCGCCCGAGACGGCGCGCATGGTGGCCATGTTTGGCGGCGGCGCTTTGATGGCTTTGGTTTGCGCGGTGCTGGCAACTTTGGCAGGTGTGATTCCAGCGGCAGTGGCAGCTTTTGGGATGGCGACCCACGAGGCCTCTTTGGCGCAAGCCGCTGTGATTTGGGCCCCTTATGTGCTGGGTCTGAGTGCCGCCTTTTTGGTATCGAACTTCACCCTCCAATACGGTGCGGCACGTTTGAGTGCACACACCACCGCCATGGTGATGATGTCAGAAGTGGTGTTTGCCAGCGTGTCCTCAGTCGCACTAGGGGCTTCGACGCTGAGTTGGCGCATCGGCCTAGGTGGCGGCATGATCGTGTTGGCGGCGCTACTGGCCACTCCATCCCACTCCTCGAAAGACACCCCACCATGACGGCACTCTCCCAATTCACTGCCACGCAAATTGACGGCACGCCTATGGCCTTTGCGGACCTGCAAAACAAGGTGCTGCTCATTGTCAACACCGCCAGCGCTTGCGGCTTCACACCGCAGTTTGAGGGCTTAGAAGCCCTGCACATAACCTATGGCCCACAGGGCTTGGCTGTCATCGGCTTTCCTTGCAACCAGTTTGGCGCGCAAGACGCGGGCACCAACGCCGAGATTGGCGCGTTTTGCCAACGCAACTACGGCGTGAGCTTTGCGATGATGGAAAAAGTGGAAGTCAATGGCGACAGCGCCCACCCGTTGTTCAAGTGGCTCAAGGCCGAAGCGCCGGGGCTGTTGGGCAGCGAAGCCATCAAATGGAATTTCACCAAGTTCTTGGTGGGCAAAAACGGGCACGTTCTCAAGCGCTATGCCTCCATGGATGCGCCCGCGAAGTTGGCGGGTGACATTGAGGCGGCGTTGGCGGCACCCACCTAAGTTCGACTGCGCTAGCGCTTGGCTTGAAAGCCGATGCCCTGGCCTTGCCTGATGACGCCCGCATTCAGCACATCCAGCATGGCCGCAACCGTCTTCAGCGTCGGCACTGGCACGCCTGTGAGGTTGGCCATCTCCACCACGGCATTCATGATGGCATCAAACTCGATCGGCCGTCCCGCGCGGACGTCTTGAAGCATCGACGGTTGTTGCGCCAAGTTGCTTCGCACCCGGTCTATCTCGGCCTGCGGGTCGGTCTTGAGATCAATGCCGACACTTCGGGCCACGGCAGCTCCCTCGCTCAGCATCAGGCCCACCATGTCAGCGGCCAGCGCGCTTTGAACAATATAGCCCGGCGACGACTGCGTGATCGAGCACAAGGGATTCCAGATCAGATTCATCATTAACTTCTGCCACTTGGCGCGGCGGATGTCCTGCGTCACCTCCGTGGGCAAGCCGGCGCGACTCACCAAATTCGCAATGGTCTGCAGTCGCTCAGAAACCCGATTGTCAACTTCGCCAATTTGCAATCGCGGTGGCATGACTGTGGGTAAATAAATTTTTCCTGGCGCTGTTTGCGTCACCGGCCGGTAAATGACCGCCCCTACGACGCTGGCCAAGGGTATCTCGCGCTGGAGCACGCCCTCACGGTCTAGGCAAGGCAGTCGGGCCCCCTGATGGGCCGACTCGATGCCGTCAAAGTACCACCATGGCAATCCGTTTTGAATCATGACCATCACGCCGTTGGGTGCGAGCAATGACACGATGGACTTTGCAGCGTCTGCCAACTGGGTGGACTTGAGGGTGACAAAAATCAGATCAAAGCGCCCGCGGCATGCTTCGGCCGACAACGCATTGACCGGCACCTGACGGCTCGGCTGCCCTTGGTACTCGACAGTTACCCCATTGGCCTGCAAGGCCGCCAACTGGGCACCACGAGCCAACAACTGAACGTCCTCGCCGCTTTCGCTCAGCAAGGCACCCAAGTCGCTGCCAATGGCACCCGCGCCGTATATCAAAATTCGCATGATTTCAAACTCTGGTTGTCTGCTGTTGTGGGCTTAGCGCTGACCATCGCCGACGCTAATCTGATCAACACGCAAACCCCCGAGTCGCTCATGAACGCGAGGTCCCGTCGACATGGCCAGTGCAAAAAGCAACTCATTGGGCCTGGGTGAATCGGACACACTGACCTCGGCGGTGTTGAAGTGGCTGCGCACATAACAAGCTTCGATGTGGTGCAGCGGCACATGTAAGCGGCTGCCCGCCGAGCCCACAAATTTGCTGGCTGGCACAATCGACTTGGCGTTAGTCAAGACGGCCCGCATGGCCCACCCCCCCGCCTCATGCCAGGTCGCGCCATGCTCGAGCTCGCCATTGACGCCCACGATGGCGCCTTTGCCGTAGGTCTCAATATGGCCGGCACCGCCCAAAGCGGCCACCAGCTGGGGCACCATCTCATTGGCCAGGTTGCGGGCTTGTTTGACGAACTCGGCCAATTCGCTCGCGTCAGCGAAACGCCCTGCAAATGGGTTGTTCACAACCACGGCAATCACGCCAATCTGCAATGGCGTCTGCGCTGCTGCGCCACCTTCGTGGTGGGTGGTTTCAATGTTCAGAATTTTTTTGCGAACTTGGATCATGGTCAGAACTCCTCGGTTGAGATATCAGTGAATAACGCGAATGGCTTTCAAAATACGATCTGGGGTCACGGGCAAATCTGTCACCTGACCATTGAGCGGGAACAGCGCGTCATTGACAGCGTTGACCACCGCCGCAATGGCGCCAGTGATCCCCGCTTCGCCCACACCTTTGGCGCCAAGCTTGGAAGACTGGGTGGGCGTGACCACATGGCCCACGCAAATATCTGGCATTTCGCCCGCCATGGGCGTGAGGTATTCCGCCATGGTGGCGTTCATCAGCTGACCCTGGTCGTCATACAAACAACCTTCCAGCAAAGCCTGCCCGATACCCTGGACCACCGCACCACGCAACTGCTCATCGGCCAGTGCTGGGTTGATCACCACACCGCAGTCGTCGACGATCCAGTGTTTGAGCAGGCGCACACAACCCGTGCGTATGTCGACCTCGACCCAGCTGGCCTGCACACCGTTGGTGTAGATACCGCCATCGTAGTCACGCTGGGCATAAAAGCGGGTGATGGCCAATTGCGGAACGGGCCCTGACTTGAACAAGTCTGGCCGCACATAAGCCGCTTGGCAAAGCTGCGCCAAGGTGCCAAGACATTGCCCATTGAGTGAGTCGACCAGTTGACCGCCTAGCAATTCAATGCGGCCCTGCGGGACGTCCCACAAAACACTGGCGCAACGCAGCACCTCATCTTTGAGCGCCAAGCTGGCTTGTAAAGCAGCTTCGCCAGCCACGCCCGTGCCTCTGGAGCCCCAGTTGCCGCCTCCCACGGGTGCTGACGCGGTGTCCCCCAACTGCATGCGAACAGCCGACAGCGGCAGGTCGAGGGTGTGGGCAACGATTTGCGTCAGCGCCGTTTCGGTGCCTTGCCCCGTATCGGTGGCGCCGCTGCTGCACAGCACGGTGCCATCCACCTGCAATTGAACGGTGCATCCATCGTTGGCGGCAATCGGCGCACCGCCTCGGCCATAGGTGGCAGAACCATGGTTTGAGTTTTCAACAAAGGTGGCCAAGCCGATGCCTTGGTAACGGCCCTCAGCGCGGGCTTGCGCTTGGGCTTGGCGCAGCGCAGGGTAGTCCATCAGGCTGACCAGCTCGCGCAAACAGGCCTCGTGCGAGAGGGCTTCCAGCTTGGTGCCCGACAGCAGCTCAGCCGGGTAATCCGCGTCTGCCCGATAGTTATGAAAACGAAACGCCACGGGGTCAACGTTCAGCTGACGCGCCGCGCACTCCACGGCCATTTCTGTGAGCAGACAAACAATGGGGTGCCCCACACCTCGGTACATGCCGTAAGGCGTTTTGTTTTGAAATGCGACCCGCACATGCGCGTGCATGGCCGCAAATTGATAGGGTGCACCCAGCAAGTTGACCACGTGGCGGACCTCGTTGACGCTGCCGCGAGGATGCTTGGAATACGCACCGATGCCGAGCAAGCCATCGACACCGAAGGCGCGAATTCGATGGTCTGGCGAGACCGCAATTTCAACCCGCGCCGCATGTGCCCTCGCGTGAACATCACTGCTGAACGACTCAAGTCGGTCGGCGATGAACTTGACCGGACGGCCCAGCCATCGCGACAACATCACTGCCGCAAATTCATCGGGGTACGCGTGAATTTTCAAACCAAAACTGCCGCCAGTCTCTAAGCCCACCACACGCACTCGGTTTTCTGCGAGCCGCAGATGTTTGGCCAACACGCTTTGCATCATGTGCGGCACTTGGGTGCCGGTCCAAACCGTCAATTCCTCGCGACCAGCATCCCATTCAGCCACCAAACCACGGGGCTCCAGCGTGACCGCTGTGACACGGGTGGTCGAAATGTTCAAGGACAAGCTCAAAGCCGATCGGGCCACTTCACCCGCATAGTCACCGCGGTCGACACGGGCCTCATAGGCCAAATTGGCTTTTTCCAAAGCGGGGTGAATGGCGATGGCGCCGTCAGCCAAAGCAGCCTGGGGGTCGACCACGGGCGTCAGCGGCTCCCAGTCCACCTCAATCAGCGCCAGCGCATCTTCGGCCAGCGCGCGGGTCTGGGCCGCGACCATGACCACTGGCTCACCCTGCCAACGTGCCGTGTCTAAGGCCAAGGGCCACTGGGGCGCCGACACCATGCCGGGCAAGTGATGCAGGACGCCTAAAAAAGGCTCGCAGTGTGCTCGCAAGTCGGCGCCAGTCAGCACACTGACAACACCCGGCATGGCACGCGCTGCTGCCGTGTCAATCGAGGTGATACGCGCATGGGCATAGGGACTGCGCAAAAAGCAGACATGCACCATGCGCGGCAGTTCGATATCGTCGCAGTAGCGCGCATGTCCCTGGACCAATCGCTTGGCGCCGACACGCGGCACCGCAGCGCCGATGCCCTCGTCCTTGTGGGTTGTAGACATCTCAGCGCGCTCCACCGCCGGCCTTTCGCAAAGTCTGAGCCGCATCCATCACCGCGTTGACGATGGACTCATAGCCCGTGCAACGACAGTAATTTCCCGACAGATACTCCCGCACGTCTTCGCGGCTTGGCTCAGGTTGAGCTTGCAGCAACTCTGCAGCCGTGAGCACCATGCCTGCTGTGCAAAATCCGCACTGCATGGCATGGCAACGAACAAAGCTGTCTTGTAGGGCCCGAACCACGGGGTCATCAGTCAGCCCCTCGATGGTGAACACCTGCGCGGCATCGGCTTGCACGGCCAGACAAAGACAACTGCGTACCGCTCGGCCATCAACGCGCACCGTGCAGGCGCCACACACGCCATGCTCACATCCGATGTGTGTGCCTTTGAACCCTTGTGACTCTCGCAAAAAATCCCCCAAGTGTTGGCGGACTGAAACCTGAGCCAGCACCGGCTGGCCATTGAGTTGCAATTCGATAGTGCGCCCAGTGTCGGGCGCGAGATCATTGAAATAGGTCATGAATGACATCCTCGAGCACCGAGCGCCCAATGTACTTTTTGGCTTGGCTTGAACACCACAAATCTGCCGATGGTTGCATCTCTCGCTCATACACCTCAAGCGCCATCGTCACGGCTTGGGCTGGCGTGTCGGCAGCTTCGATGGCCTGGGAAATCTGGGTTGCCAAAACGGGGTAATCCCCCACGGCAAAGAAACTGAGTCCGACATCCGTCAAGCGCTGACCACGGCGCCGCGCTTGAGCGGCAAGCCCGACCATGGCATAGTCACCCCGACGGCGGGCCACCTCTTTGAAGCCCGTTTGCATGGCATCCATGCGCGCAAATTCAACGGCCACGATCATCTCGTCGGCGGCACAAGCATTGCGGAACATGCCTTGATAAAAAGACTGGGCGGGCACGCGCCGCAAGCCTCCTGATTTACTTTGAAGTATGAATGTGGCGCCAGCGGCCACGGCACAGGCCGGCAACTCGGAAGCGGGGTCTCCCAACGCTAAGCTGCCACCAGTCGTGCCTCGGTGCCTGATACCCGGGTGGGCAATCCAAGGTGCCGCACGGTGCAGCAAAGGCAAATAGGTCTGTACGACTGGCGAGGTGATGAGATCGGCATGACGGGTGAGCGCAGGCAGCCGCACCACATCGGGGGTCACTTGGGGCTCGCCTGACAGCTCTTGCACACGATTGATGTCAATCAGCAAAGCAGGCGCGCTGAGCCTGAGGGCCAGTGAAGGCAACAGACTCTGCCCGCCTGCCAAGAGCCGCGCATCGTCCCCATGCTCACTCAGCAATTCGAGGCAGTGCTCGAGAGATTGAGCCCGCACGTATTTAAAGGGTGCCGCCTTCAAGTTGGTTGCCTGCTAAGTCCGATTTTTGACCGCCCGAGGGTTTGCCCATGGCGAGAAAACATTGATTGATTCACCCTAATTACTATATAGTAATTTGATTCTGATGTGAACAAGGTTTTCTGCTGATGACCATGACTTGGCGAGCGTGTGTTTTGCGACAGCTGAATAAGCCCAATGCAGGCACGCCTAAACACGGCGGCCTTTTTGAAGGCTTTGTTGAAGCGATCGAGTCTGGCGCGCTCAAGCCCGGACAAAAACTTCCCACTGAAACGGCGCTGGCCGAACTGCTTCCCGTCAGCATCGGCACTATTCAGCGCGCCCTGGGCTCCTTGGTGCGTGCGGGCTTGGTGGTTCGTCGACGCGGGGCCGGCAGCTTTGTGTCACATCCTCAACATTTGCTAGAGCAACCCTTGCACTGCCGCTTTGTGGGGCCGAATGGTTTCTTGCCGGTTTATTCGCAACTCATGGGCAAGAAGTTAATGCGGGCGCGCGGCCCTTGGTCTGTTCCTTTGAATCAAAACGGGCAAAGTGTTTTGAGGATTGATCGCAAGATTTCAATCAACCGAGAGTTCCATGTTCTCAGCCGAATCTATGTGGACATGCTTCGTTTTCCGCTGCTCATGACGCGTCCCCAGGCTGAGCTGGCCAGTGCCAACATCAAGCTGCTGCTGACAAAGCACTACCGTGTTTGCATTTCGCACATTGAGCAGTCGATGAAGATTGAGCCATTCGGCGCCACATTACAACGCCTGATGGAGTTGCCACCCGATGCCGTTGGCGCCAAGTTAGAACTGCTGGCAGTGGAGGCTGGCGGCCAGGCTGTGATGTACCAAGAACTCTATGTCCCCACCAACCCCTATCGCTTGGTGGTGTCTGACAAATTCAGCGCAACGCAAGATGCCTCTTCGCCATCCGAAGCGCGATCCGATTACCCGTTCAGCAGAACTCTAAACCTCAAAGGAGACACGTCATGAAGTCATTGAAATTACTCACTTCTGCACTAGCCGCAATGTGCGCGTTGAGCTTAGCCGGGCCAGCGCAAGCCCAGAGCGCTGACCCTTACCCGAACAAACCCATTCGTTTTGTGGTGCCGTTTGCCGCTGGCGGCCCCACCGATGTGATCGCTCGGGTGATTGCCACCCACCTCAAAAACTCGCTGGGACAACCTGTGGTGATTGAAAACCGCACGGGGGCGGGCGGCAATATCGCCATCAAGAGCGTGGCCACCGCGCCAGCCGACGGCTACACCTTGCTGTTTTCTAGCTCGAACATTGTGTCCAACCCTGCCATGCAAGCGCCTTTTGATCCCATCAAGGATTTTGCGCCCATCACCTATGCAGCGGTATCACCCAACATCATTTACGTGCACCCTTCGTCGCCCATTCAAAACGTCGCCGATTTGGCCGCCCACCTGAAACAAAAACGCACACCAACCACCTATGGCACGCCAGGTGTGGGCACCACACCCCATATCGCCTGCGAAGGCTTGAAGTTGGCCGCCAACGGCGAAGCCGTGCATGTGCCCTACCAAGGCGCAGCGCCAGTGGTGAATGCGGTGCTGGGCAATCAGCTCACTTTTGGCTGCTCCGCCTTGCCCCCCACCACATCGCACGTGAAGGCTGGCACCTTGCGCGCCATCGCTGTGACCAGCGCACGCAGAAGCGCTGTGATGCCCAATGTGCCAACCTTGGCTGAGTCGGGCTTTCCAGACGTGGTGGCTGATAACCTCCAAGGCCTGCTCGCCCCAGCGGGTACACCGCCAGCCATTGTTGACAAACTGCACAAAGCAGTCGCCGCCATCTTGAGTCAGCCTGAGGTGCGCGACCAATTGCAAAACATAGGCTTTGACTTGTACGCCACAACGCCCGCTGAATTTAGCCGCATCATCGCGGTGGAACTCGAGCGCTACACGCAGATCATTCGACGCGCCGGCATCAAGGCAGAGTAAGCAAGATGAGCCGGCTGGCTCATTAGCCAATCGCCTCATCCAACACTTCGATCCAATGGCGCACCGGCACCTCGGTGCCGCTTTGCAAATGGGAGATGCAGCCCACGTTGGCGCTCAAAATGGCCTTAGGTTTGAGCGCATCGAGGTGGCCTAACTTGCGGTCACGCAAGGTGGTGCTGATGCCAGGGTTCAACACACTGTAAGTGCCCGCGGAGCCGCAGCACAAATGCGACTCTGTGTTGGCCACTTGAATGGCAAAGCCCAACTCGGCCAAATGCTTTTCAACACCGCCTTTGAGCTGCTGGCCGTGCTGCAAGGTGCAGGGCGGGTGAAAGGCTTGCATGCCTGCGTTGGCGAGCACTTGGGCTTTCAACTGAGGCTTGAGCACGGGCACCAACTCGGGCAACAACTCACTCAAGTCTTGCGTGAGGTCACTGATGCGTTGGGCTTTGGCGGCGTAAGCTGGATCGTCTTTGAGCACATGGCCGTAGTCTTTGACCATCACGCCGCAGCCAGAGGCGTTCATCACAATGGCCTCCACACCTTGCTCGACAAACGGCCACCATGCATCGATGTTGGCGCGCATGTGGGCCATGCCACCCCTTTGGTCGTTCAAGTGAAATTTCACCGCACCGCAGCAACCCGCATTGGGCGCCACCAGTGTTTGAATGCCCGCCGCATTCAACACACGCGCCGTGGCAGTGTTGATGTTGGGCAGCATCGCCGGCTGCACACAGCCTGCGAGCATGAGCACTTTGCGTGCGTGGGTTTGGGTGGGCCACACAACCCCGTTGCGCTCGGCGGTTTGAGGTGCGGGCACTTTGTTTTTAAGCTTGACGGGCAAGATACCGCGCACCGCTTGGCCCAGCTTCATGGCAGGCGCAAACAGTGGCGAGGGCAAGCCTTCTTTCAAAGCCCAACGCAACAATCGCTCGCCCATGGGGCGCGGTACTTGGGCGTCCACCACTTGGCGGCCCACGTCTACCAAATGGCCGTATTGCACGCCGCTGGGGCAGGTGGTTTCGCAGTTGCGGCAGGTCAGGCAACGGTCCAAATGCAGCTGTGTTTTGCGGGTCGGGGTGACCCCCTCGAACACTTGTTTGATCAAATAAATCCGCCCACGCGGGCCATCGAGCTCGTCACCCAGCAATTGGTAAGTGGGGCATGTGGCGGTGCAAAAACCGCAGTGCACGCACTTGCGCAAAATGGCTTCGGCTGCTTCGCCCTCAGGCGTGCCGACGTATTGGGGGGCCAGGTTGGTTTGCATGTATGGATGTGGGTAAGAGTCGGTGTGTCAAATGCGCCCGGGGTTGAAGATGCCCGCTGGGTCAAATTGTTTTTTAAGTTCGTCTTGTATGCGTTGCTGCACCCTGTTGAGTGGGGTGTACACGCCCGCTTGCTTGTCCACATCGCCAAAAGTTTGGCGGCTGGCCGCACTGGTGCGAAACAAAGTGGCATGGCCCCCCGCACGCACGGCGGCCTCTCGCACCTGGGCCGCGTCGGCCGCTGGTGCCCACAACCAACGCTGTGCGCCATGCCACTCAACATACTGCGCACACGTTGCGCCGTTCGCGCGCACGTCCAACACGGGGGTGGTTTGCGGCACGCTCAAGCGCCACAAACAGTCTTGCTCGGTGGGCGCGTTGAAGAAGTCCAAGCTTTGCTCGCCACTGGCTTGCCAATCGTGGGCCGCATCAGCACGGTTCATGCGCGTGACCTGCGCGCCCAAAGCTTGCACCTGGGCGCTCATCTTGATCACGGCTGCGTCGACGGCGGCCACAGCACCGCGCAGGCGCACAAATAAAAAGTCTTGCGCAGGCGTGGCGGTGGTGTCATGCACCCACGCGCTCGCGTTCAAAGGCAAGGGTTGACCGCCCCATTGGTTAAGAAGTGTCAAGGCTTGCGCTTGTGACACCCCCGCGCACACCAAGGTGGCTTCGCCAGGGGCGACGGGCAAGACTTTCAAAGACACTTCGGTGATGAGACCCAGTTGGCCCCAGCTCCCCGCCAGCAATCGCGACACGTCGTAGCCCGCCACGTTCTTCATCACTTGGCCGCCAAAGGTGAGGTGCTCGCCTTTGCCGTTGATCACGCGCGCGCCCAAGACAAAATCGCGCACCGCGCCCACACTGGCACGCGCAGGGCCGCTCAGGCCCGCCGCCACCATGCCGCCCAGGGTCGCGCCCGCGCCAAAGTGCGGCGGCTCAAACGCCAAAGACTGCCCGTGTTCGGCCAAGGCGGCCTCGACCTCGGCCAAGGGCGTGCCGCATCGCACCGTGATCACCAACTCGCTGGGTTCGTAACTCAAAATGCCGCTGTACGCGCGCGTGTCCAACACCTCGCCTTGCAACGCTTGACCTAAGAAGTCTTTACTGCCACCGCCACGCAAGCGCAAGGCCTGACCTGTTTGAGCAGCTTGAAGAATGCGATCGGTGAAATGCTGAAGGGTGGCTTGCATGAGGCTCATGGTAGCCGCAGAGGCAGGCTGAGATTTTGAATTTTTTGCACAGCCCCCTCAAATTTCACTCGGCCACAAAAAAGCCCGCCCTGATCGCTCAGGTGCGGGCTATCAAGTCCAAGGAAAACTTGAAACGCTTGAAAGATTTAACGGTGGTAGGCCGTCTCGCCGTGTGAGCTGATGTCCAGACCCTCGCGCTCGTCTTCTTCGCTGACGCGCAGGCCCACCAAAGCGTCCACCACTTTGAAGCCAATGAAAGACACCACACCCGACCAAACAATGGTGGTGATCACGGCTTCGAGCTGAATCAGCACTTGGCCGCCGATAGAGTAATCAGCGCTCGCGGCATTGGCCACGTAATCGAAGATACCCGTGCCGCCGAGTGAGGGCGCTGCAAACACGCCCGTCAACAACGCGCCCACAATACCGCCGACGCCGTGCACACCGAACACATCGAGTGAGTCGTCAGCACCCAACAGGCGCTTCAGACCGTTGACACCCCACAAGCAGAGGAAGCCGCCTGCTGCACCGATCACAATGGCACCCATGGGGCCCACGAAACCGCAAGCTGGGGTGATCGCCACCAAGCCCGCCACCGCACCAGAGGCCGCGCCCAACATCGAAGCTTTACCTTTGGCCAAGGCTTCACCGGCAATCCAAGCCAAAGTCGCAGCAGCCGTGGCCACCAAGGTGTTCACGAAGGCCAGAGCGGCCACACCATTGGCTTCGAGGTTAGAGCCGGCGTTGAAGCCGAACCAACCCACCCACAACAAGGAGGCACCCACCATGGTCAAGGTCAAGCTGTGAGGCGCCATGGATTCTTTGCCGTAGCCCGTGCGCTTGCCGATCACATAAGCACCCACCAAACCAGCCACCGCTGCGTTGATGTGCACCACCGTACCGCCCGCGAAGTCCAGCGCACCCTTGGCCCACAACCAGCCCGCAGCGGCCGTCACAGTTTCCAAAGTCGCCGCATCGGTGATGGCGTCAGGGCCGTCCCAATACCAAACCATGTGGGCCACGGGCAAGTAGCTGAACGTGAACCAAATGGCCGAGAACAACAACACCGCCGAGAAGCGCACACGCTCCGCAAATGCACCCACGATCAAAGCGCAAGTGATGGCCGCGAAGGTGGCTTGGAAGGCGGCGAAAGTGAACTCAGGAATCACCACACCTTTGCTGAACGTGGCAGCAATCGAGTCAGGCGTGATGCCTTTGAGGAACAGTTTGTCAAAGCCGCCAAAGAAAGGCGAGCCGCCACTGAACGCCACGGTGTAGCCGTAGATGACCCACAGCACATA
>Ga0114979_10002651_pt1 | contig 12046 bp, 11 predicted proteins | sample S_140625_EF_Meta_FD_87315 | JGI IMG/M metagenome (GOLD analysis project Ga0114979, IMG submission 87315) | Freshwater microbial communities from Lake Simoncouche, Canada to study carbon cycling - S_140625_EF_MetaG | ecosystem: Environmental > Aquatic > Freshwater > Lake | place: Lake... | reverse complement strand
GCGATCACCGACACCAGCACCGGATTGATGTCCACCGATGCGAACACGACGTAGTAGAGGATCAGCAGCAACACCAGCACCGGAATGCCTCGCAGCAGGCTGATGAACCCGATGGCCGGCAGCCTGAACAGACCCCGCTTCGACATGCGCATCCAGCAGGTCAGGGCGCCCAGCACAGTGCCCAGCGCCGTGGCCAGAATCGAGATCAGCACGGTGGTCTTCAGCCCGTCCCAGATCAGCAGGTAGCGGTTCTCCGTCAGGAGGTTGTCACGAACACTCGATTTGATTCGCGCCAGCCAGTTACCTGACCCGGCCTTCGGGCCTTCTTTCAAAGCCTGTCCTGCCAGTCGCGTCCTAAGGGCCAGCAAGACCGTGGTCTCTTCAAAATAGGGGTCGGAAAAGTTGATGCGCTGCTTGCGCTCATCCGTGATGAAGATGGAGGCTGCGATCAGATCGACCTTGCCGGTGACCAGTGCGGCGATCAGGCTGCCGAACTCCAGGCTGACGATTTTCAGCGACTTGCCCTGGCTGTTCGCAAAGCGTTGCGCCATCTCGATGTCGAACCCGACCCAGCGATTGTTCACCACCCCGCCAAAGGGCATGCCGCCGTCGCTCACGCCAACGGTCAGGACCTGCCCGCTTGGCTGCGGGCCGAGTTCGGGCATGGCGTAGACGCCTTTTTCGATCCATCGATCGATCATGTCGGCATAAGTGCCATCGCGTTTGATGGAGGCCAGAAACGCGTTGAACGCGGTGAGCAGGGCCGGGTTCTCCTTGTTGAATCCCACCCCCACCGGAATTCGATGCAGCGGCTGCGGCAGGATCGCCAGACTTGGGTCCTGCCTGAGGATGTCTTTCAGCGGCTGCCCGTCTGACAGCGCAGCGTCAGCCTTGCCGGTCTTGATGGCCAGCACCATGTCGGTTGGCGAGCCGAACTGGAGCACGGTTGCACCGGGCCAGCGTTTCGTTGCTTCGCTGGCCTGCGCCGAGCCGAGCAACACTGCGATGCGCTTGTCCTTGAGGTCTTCAGGCGAGGCGATCAGAGCGGTCTCGCTCATCGGTTTGACTGCGCCACCCGATTGCGCGATCGCGCGGCCGGCGTGTGCCGCGGCAAGCATCATCAGGATGGACAGGAGCAATCGGGCGGCGATCATGGCCGTCAAGTTATCATCTGCCTGACAAGGACCGTGCGAAGACGGTCATGCACCGAGGAGATTCGCCATGGGTACACGGCTACAAGGCAAGCGTATTCTGGTCACCGCGGCCGGGCAGGGCATCGGTCGCGCAAGCGTGATGCAGATGGCTGCAGAGGGCGCGCAGGTCATCGCCACCGATGTCAATCCGAAGCTGCTCGAAGCCTACGCCGGCGTTGCCAACGTCACCACCCGCTCGCTCGACATGCTCGATGATGCGCAGGTTGCGACCGTGGTCGGCGCGCAGCCGCTCGATGTGCTGTTCAACTGTGCCGGCTGGGTTCATCAAGGCGGGCTTGAGCAGTGCAGCGATTCCGACTGGGATCTGAGCTTCAACCTGAATGTGCGGGCGCAATGGAAGGCGATTGCCGCAGCCCTGCCTGCGATGCTCGCGCAGGGCAGTGGTTCGATCATCAACATGGCGTCGATGTGCTCGAGCCTGAAGGGGTTTCCAAACCGCTTCGCCTACGGTGCGAGCAAGGCTGCGGTGATCGGTCTGACCAAGGCGGTGGCCGCCGACTATGTCGGTCGCGGCATTCGCTGCAATTGCATCTGTCCGGGCACCGTCGATACGCCGAGCCTGGGCGACCGCATCAAGGCCTTTGACGATCCGGTCGAGGCCCGCAAGATGTTCATCGCCCGCCAGCCCATGGGGCGCCTGGCAACCGCAGAAGAGATCGCGCCGATCGCGGTCTATCTCGCCAGTGATGAATCCCTGTTTGCCACCGGCCAGCCGTTCATCGTGGACGGCGGCGCGATGATCTGATCACCCCACCAGGAGACCCCTGAATGAAGCTCGTTCGTTATGGCAAGCCCGGCAGTGAAAAGCCCGGTCTCATCGATGCAGAGGGCAAGGTTCGCGATCTGTCCGGCATCGTTCCGGATATCGGCCCGGCCCAGTTGTCGCCCAAGTCGCTGGCCAGGCTGGCCCGGGTCAAGCCGGCCAATCTGCCGCTGGTTCGCGGCAAGCCCCGATTCGGTGTGCCCTTCAGTGGATCGACCAAGTTCGTCGCCATCGGGCTGAACTACACCGATCACGCAATTGAAACCGGCAATCCGATCCCCAAGGAGCCGATCGTCTTTCACAAGACCCTGACCAGCATGCAAGGCGCCAACGATGACGTGATGCTGCCCAAGGGCTCGAAGAAGACCGACTGGGAATGCGAACTGGGCATCGTGATCGGCACCCTGGCTCGCAATGTCTCGAAGAAGGATGCGCTGGCGCATGTGGCCGGCTACTGCATCGTCAATGATGTCTCCGAGCGGGAATGGCAACTTGAGCACGGCCCGACCTGGGACAAGGGCAAAGGTTTCGACACCTTCGGCCCGATCGGCCCCTGGCTGGTCACAGCCGATGAAGCCGGCAATCCTGACAAGCTCGACATGTGGCTCGACGTTAATGGGGAAGCCCGTCAGCGCGGCAACACCAAGACCATGATCTTCAACTGCGCAACGCTGGTGTCCTATGTGAGCCAGATCTTCACGCTGCATCCGGGCGACATCATCACCACCGGCACGCCTCCGGGTGTGGGCTCAGGTATGAAGCCGCAGCAGTTCCTCAAGCCGCGCGATGTCGTCACCCTGGGCATTCAGGGCCTGGGCGAGCAGCGCCAGCTGGTCGTCAAGTACGCCTGAACCTGATCATCCCATCCCCGCCATGAATGCAATCGATCTGAACACGCGCTGTGCCGTCATCACCGGCGGTGCGGCCGGCATTGGACTCGCGATCGCGAAACGGTTTGCAGCCAGTGGCGCGCGGGTGGCGATCTGGGACCTGGACGAAGCAGCGGCCCGATCGGCCGCGGCTTCGCTGGGTGATGCGGGCCATCTGGCCATCACCGTTGATGTGACCCGCGAAGATTCCGTGCAAAAGGCCACGGATGCAACGCTTGCTGCGATGGGCCGGATCGATGCCCTGGTTTGCAGCGCCGGCATTGCCGGCCCGAATGTGCCGACCGTCGAATACGCCACCGATGCCTGGCACAAGGTCTTCGACATCAATGTGCATGGCCTGTTCTACTGCAATCGGGCGGTCGGCCGTGCGATGCTCGAACGCAATTACGGGCGCATCATCAACATCGCCTCGATTGCCGGCAAGGATGGCAATCCAAATGCGCCGGCGTATTCGGCCTCAAAAGCGGCCGTGATCGGCCTGACCAAGTCGCTGGGCAAGGAGATGGCGAAGACCGGCATCCGCGTGAACTGCGTGACCCCGGCCGCCGTGCGCACCGCGATCTTCGATCAGATGACGCCGCAGCACATCGACTTCATGCTCTCCAAGATTCCGATGGGACGCTTCGGAGAGGTCGACGAAATTGCGGCACTCGTGGCCTGGCTGGCCAGCGAGGAATGCTCGTTTTCAACTGGCGCGGTCTTCGATCTGTCCGGCGGGCGCGCGGTCTACTGAACTCGAAATGCCTTGCGCGTGCCTGAGGTCCTTCAGCGTGCGCCGGCAGACGCAGGCGGACGTCCCAGCGAAAAACCGGCGTCCACCACCATCAGCTGGCCGGTCATCACGCAGGCCGGGTCCAGCAGCCAGGCGATTGAGGCAGCGATCTCCTCGTTGGTGCAGATGCGATTGAGTGTCGAGTGTTCCGCGAACTGCGCGCTGACCCGCTCGAATCCGTCTTCGCCCATGCCGCGTCGCATCCAGCGGCCATCAATCATGCCGGGCAGCACCGCATTCACTCGGATACCGGGACCGAGCGTGCGGGCCAAGCCCAGGGTCAGCGCATTGACCGCCCCCTTGGACAGCACATAGGGAAAGCTGCTGCCGCTGCCGAGTTGACCGGCGATCGACGACACACAGACGATCGATGAGCCTTCCGGCATGTGAGGCGCCACCGCACGGGCCATCTGAAAGGGCGCGATCGCATTGACCCGGTACAGGTCGATGAATTCATCGGCGCAGACTGCCTCCATCTCCGACATCGGCACGAAACGTGTGGTCGCAGCGCAATTGACCAGACCATCAATCCGACCCCACTTCGAGACGGCCTCGGCCGCAAGGCGCCTGCAGATCGCATCGTCGGCTACATCACCCTGGACCGCGAAGGCCTGTGCGCCGGCATCGGTACATGCCTTCACCACATCCTGCGCGGCCTGTTCGCTGTGGTGATAGTGGACCAGCACATTCCAGCCCTTTGTTGCGAGCAACAGTGCGGTGGCTGCCCCAACGCCACTGGCGGCTCCTGTGATGAGGGCGACGCGGCGCTGCTGACCGGACTCGTGCGCGGGACTGTGGGTGGATGGATTCATGTTGGGTGGGTTGAATCGAAGCGGGTCGCGTGTGGCGTCCATCATGGCGTCATTGCGGTATCTTCGCCTCCTTCCGAACCAATTTCGACCAGGCCAATCCATGTCCAGCCCGATTCTTCTGATGGCTCCATTGCATGAACCCACCCAGCGCGAACTCGAGTCGACCTGGACGGTTCACCGTTTCTATCAGGCCGACGACAAATCGGCGCTGCTGGCCTCATTGGCCGGGCAATGCGAGGTCGTTGTCACATCGGGCGGTCGGGGCATCGATGCAGCGACCCTCAAGCAGTTGCCCAAACTGAAGCTGGTCTCGTGTTTTGGCGTGGGCATCGATGCAATCGACAGCGGCTACTGCGCGGCCAACGGCATCGCGGTGACCAACACCCCGGATGTGCTGACCGATGACGTTGCCGATCTCGCCGTGGCTCTGATGCTCGCTTCCTTGCGCCAGGTTGTCAGCGCCGACCGGTGGGTGCGCGAGGGCAACTGGGTGTCGCGTGGTGGAATGCCGATCACCGCCACCGTCAGTCGCAAGAAGGTGGGAATTGTCGGGCTCGGACGCATCGGTGTTGCGATCGCAAATCGTTGCGCCGCGTTCGGCACCGAGATCGCCTATCACGGGCCCAACCGCAAGCCGGTCGATTGGGCCTATTACCCGGATCTGCTCGAGATGGCCCGTTGGGCCGATGTCCTGATTGCAGCCTGTCCCGGTGGTGCCGCGACCCAGGGCATCGTGTCCCGAGCCGTGCTCGAGGCACTGGGCCCGAACGGCCATTTCGTGAACATTGCCCGTGGCTCGGTGGTCGACCAGACCGCGTTGGTGGAGCTGCTCACGGATGGCAGGCTGGGCGGTGCCGGACTGGATGTGTTCAACGATGAACCACGCGTGCCCGCCGAACTGATCGCCATCCCTCGCGTGGTGCTGCAGCCCCACCATGGCAGCGGCACGCACGACACCCGGTATGCGATGGGCCGTCTGACGATCGACAATGTGGCCGCCTATTTCGCCGGCAAGCCGCTGCTGACGCCGACCTGAGCCTGCCATTGCAGCCGACCGTCCAAATGGGCCGGTCGGATGTGGTCAGGGTTTTGCGGTGTTTGCGCCTGGGCCGGGGTGCGCGATGTCAGAGGCGATGACCGTCACGGTGCTGCTGGCCGGTGCGGCTGCGCGGGTAGCCCGCTGTAGCCCATCCTGGCGTCCGAACAGATGGCGGGACAGTTCGTTGAGTGCCTGCTCATAGACCTGGCGCTTGAATTCGATAACCGTTTCAAGCGGAATCCAGAAATCGTTCCAGCGCCAGGCATCGAATTCGGGCTGCTCGGTGGCCCGCAGGCTGACGTCGCTGTCCTGGCCGATCAGCCTCAACAGGAACCAGATTTGCTTCTGGCCGCGGTAATGGCCGCGGAACTCCCGACGGACCCAGTTTTGCGGCACGTCATAACGCAGCCAGTCGCGGGTGCGACCGATGATTCGTACATGCTGGGGCAGCAAGCCGACTTCTTCGTGCAGCTCGCGATACATGGCCTGCTCGGGTGTTTCACCGCGCTTGATGCCGCCTTGCGGGAACTGCCATGAATGTTCCCGGATGCGCTTGCCCCAGAAGACTTCGTCTCGCTGATTGACCAGGATGATGCCGACGTTAGGGCGATAGCCTTCTTTATCCAGCATGGGCTACCCCTCGATACCTTAGAATTGTGCCGATTATATCGACGATGCGCCTTTTTTCGCGCGCTGCCAAGGACCCCATGAAAGCCTCCCAGTTCCTGATATCCACGCTCAAGGAAGCGCCGGCCGATGCGGAGGTGATCAGCCATCAGTTGATGACCCGCGCGGGCATGATCCGAAAGCTGGCGGGCGGCGTGTACACCTATATGCCGATGGGCTTGCGGGTGATCCGCAAGGTCGAGGCCATCATTCGTGAGGAAATGGCCCGCGCGGGTGCCATCGAACTCCTGATGCCGGTGATCCAGCCGGCCGAACTGTGGCAGGAGTCGGGACGCTGGGAGCAGTACGGCCCGGAATTGCTTCGCATCCGCGATCGACACCAGCGCGACTTCATCGTGCAGCCCACCTCCGAGGAGGTGATCACCGACATCGCCCGTCAGGAAATTCGCAGCTATCGGCAGATGCCGAAAAATCTTTTTCAGATCCAGACCAAATTTCGCGACGAGCGTCGGCCGCGCTTCGGCGTGATGCGGGGTCGTGAGTTCACGATGAAGGATGGCTACTCCTTCGACCGCAGCCGTGAGGCGGCGCTGGCCAGCTACCAGGCGATGTTCGAGGCCTACTCGAACATCTTCTCGCGCTCGGGGCTGGCCTTTCGCGCGGTGGCGGCTGACACCGGTTCGATCGGCGGGTCGGCGAGCCACGAGTTTCAGGTGATGGCCGAGACCGGCGAGGACGCGATTGCCTTTTGCCCTGATTCGGATTTCGCGGCCAATGTCGAATTGGCTGAAGCACTGCCCCTGCTGAGCGTGCGGTCAGCTGCCACTTCGCCCATGACCAAGACCGCGACGCCGGATCGCTCGAAGTGCGAAGCCGTCGCCGAACTGCTCGGCTTGCCGCTGTCACAGACCGTGAAGTCGCTGGTGCTGGCGGTCGATGTGATGGAACCCACGAAAGACGGCGACGACTCGATGCGCACGCCACGGATCATCGGAACCCGCATCTGGTTGTTGCTGGTGCGCGGCGATCATGAGCTCAACGAGATCAAGGCATCCAAGGTGCCGGGCCTGAAGGGCTTTCGTTTCGCCACCGAGGCCGAGATCGTCGAGCATTTCGGCTGCCCGCCGGGCTATCTGGGTCCGATCGGCATGGCGCGTCCGGTGAGCATCGTGGTCGATCGCACGGTGGCCAACATGAGCGATTTTGTCTGCGGTGCCAACGACATCGGATACCACTTCACTGGCGTGAACTGGGGGCGCGACCTGCCTGCGCCCGGCGGATCGGAGATTGCGATTGCCGATCTCAGAAACGTGGTTGACGGCGATCCGTCCCCCGATGGCAAGGGCCGATTGATGATTCAGCGCGGCATCGAGGTCGGTCATGTCTTCTATCTGGGCACCAAATATTCCGAGGCGATGAATGCCAGCTTCGTTGATGAGGACGGTAAGTCAAAGCCGATCGAAATGGGTTGCTATGGCATCGGCGTAACCCGATTGCCGGCGGCCGCGATTGAACAGAATCACGACGAGAAGGGCATCATCTGGCCCCGTCCGATCGCGCCGTTCGACCTTGTGATTACGCCGTTGGGCTATCTGCGCTCCGAAAATGTCCGCAAGGCTGCAGACGATCTGTACGATCGTTTCAGGCAGGCGGGCATCGATGTGATCCTGGACAACCGCGACGAGCGGCCGGGTGCGATGTTCGCCGATTGGGAATTGATCGGTGTACCGCTGCGGGTCACGGTCGGCGAACGGGGTCTGAAGGAAGGCATGGTCGAACTCACCGTTCGACGCGGCCTCGTCACCACCACCGTCTCGCTGGACGGTGCACTCGAGGCGGTGAAAGACAGCCTCGAGACGTGCTGAACAGCCACTACGCATCCCTCTCACCTCGGTCTCAACACCGCGCGCGCCCGACCCGACGCAATCGCATCGGCTTCGCACTGGTCTCGGCGGCGGCGGCCTGCGTGCTGGCGCTGGTCAGCGAGCCATCGCAAGCCGGTCAGCAGCAATATGAGCCGCTGTCGGCTTCGGTGCGTTCGGCGCTGTCTGCGGCGCTGCTCGATCGGTCTGCGCCCGAGGCGCGATTTGCTTCAGGCTTTGAAAAGCGAGATTGGCTGGCCACCCTGTCCGAGCGACTGCCGGTGCGCCATAAGCCGAGCGATCGCGAGCGCAACGACTTTCTGCAGATGGTCCGCTACGAAGCCCAGCGTGCCGGGCTGGACCCACACCTGGTGCTGGGCCTGATTCAGGTTGAAAGCAATTTTCGCCGTCATGCCATCTCCAGTGCTGGTGCACGGGGCTACATGCAGGTCATGCCCTTCTGGACCTCGGTGATCGGCGATGGCGACCCATCCGCCCTGTTCGATGCCCGCACCAACCTGCGGTATGGCTGCGTCATCCTGCGCCATTACATCGACATCGAACGCGGTGATCTGTTTCGGGCATTAGGTCGCTACAACGGCAGCCTGGGGCGCCCGGAGTATCCGAATGCGGTCCTGGCGGCCTGGAAGCGCTGGAGCTACGACAACACGCCGGTGATCCAGCAGGTCTCGGCGCCCACTGTGATCGTCGGACACAGCGCAGGCCGCTGAATCGGCTGACTGACCCTGGGATCACCCCGGGGTCGACATCAAATGCCGCAAGCGTCAGGTCAGGTGGTCAAAACCGCCATGGTCAGCCGGGAGATGCAGGTCAGGCGACCCGCATCGTCTCGGAGTTCGATCTGCCACACATGGGTGCTGCGCCCGATGTGAATCGGTGAGCACACGCCGGTGACCCAGCCTTCGCGGGTGGCACGGATATGGTTGGCATTGATGTCCAGGCCGACCGCATGTTGCTCCGGTGGCAGGCACAGGGTTGCCGCAACGCTGCCCAGGGTCTCTGCCAGCACCACCGATGCGCCGCCATGAAGAATGCCCCAGGGTTGTTTCGTTCGCGCATCGACTGGCATGCGGGCGCGCAGCACATCCGGGCCCACCTGAAGGAATTCGATCCCCATGTGATGCACCGCGGTGCCCTGGTGCATGCGTTCGAGGTCGGCCAGACTGACCGGACGGATGAAGGGCGAGGCAACCGGGAGTTCCGACATGAGCGAATCAGCCAAGACAGAGTGGGTGTGAAGGGTGCAGTTTAGCGCCGAGGCTCGGGTGTGATAATCGGGCCTGATTCGTGCGGCCGCTGGGCCGCCTTTTTTCTGGACATGCCTGATGAGCTCACCGATCTTTCGAGGCTATGACCGTGCTGGTCTCGATGCGCAGTACAACAATCGCGCCAAAGTGTCCGACTACGAGACCCATGTGGCTCGCTGGACGACTGCGGCCCAGATTGCCCGCGACACCTTGTCGCCTCAACTGGATGTGCCCTATTCAAGCGGCCCGGACGAGACCCTGAACATCTTTCCAGCCCGCAGCACGAGTGCAGCGCCGGTGCTGGTCTACATCCACGGTGGCTACTGGATGGCCCGATCCAAGGCCGACACCGACGGTATTGCCTTGGGTCTGGTGCCTAAGGGCATCACGCTGGTCAATGTCGATTACTCGCTGATGCCCGGGGCGCGGATGGACGACCTCGTGCGTCAATGCCGTGCGGCGGTGGCCTGGACGCTCACGCATGCCGCATCGTTTGGCGGCGATCCGTCGAGTGTCTGGATTGCCGGACACTCCGCGGGCGGGCATCTCACTGCCAGTGTGGCGGCCACTGATTGGTCGGCCTATCCGATGGCCTCACAGGGACGGGTGCCTGCGGGCGGATTTGCATTCAGCGGCCTGTATGACCTGGAGCCGATCCGGCTGAGTTACCTGAATGAGGTGCTGCTCATGGACAGCGCCGAGGCGCAGCGCAATGCGCCCATCGGCATGACGGCGCCTGCGCGCGGTGACTGGACCCTGCTGGTCGGTGGCAACGAAGGCCCTGAGTATTTGCGTCAGAGCTTCGATCTGGGCTCGGCCTGGGGCACCAATGAAAAGCGCCGCGTGCAGGTCGAGGTGGTCGAGGGGGCCGATCACTTCTCGATCGTGGCGCCACTCTACGATCAGAGTTCCGCGCTGATCCGCCGGATGGTGTCGACCATCGGCTAAGCACCTCGGGTTGTGGCGTTCAAATCAGCTTGCCCGGGTTCATGATGCCCAGCGGATCGAAGGCCTGCTTGAGCGTTCGCATCAATGACAGCGCCACCGGCGACTTGTAGCGCAGCAGTTCATCGCGGCGCAGCACGCCGATACCGTGTTCGGCCGAGATCGAGCCTTGCGCGGATTCAACCGCGTCATGGACCAGCTCGTTGAGCGCGGGCTGCCAGTCGAGGAAGGCCTGCTCGGCCATGCCGGGCGGCGGCGAAACGTTGTAGTGCAGGTTGCCGTCGCCCAGATGACCGAAGACCACCATGCGCACGCCCGGGAATGCTGCGGCGATTGCGGCATTGGTCGACTCGACGAAATCGCCGATCGAGGAAATCGGCACCGAAATATCGTGCTTGATGTTCTTGCCCTCGGCGGCCTGTGCCTCGGAGATGTTCTCGCGCAGGCTCCAGAAACGCTTCGATTGAGCCATCGACTGCGCGATTACCGCGTCGGCGATCAGGCCTTGCTCGAGTGCGCGCTGCATCAGTGCATCGAAGCGCTCGGTGGCATGCGCCTCGCTTTCGGAATCCGATGATTCGAGCAGGACGCTGTAGGGCTGAGGCGTGTCGAAGGGGCGAGCGCACTCGGGATAGTGCCGTGCGACCAGCTCCAGACAGAAGTCCGACATCATTTCAAAGCCGGTGAGCGAGGGTCCGAGCATCTGCTGTGACAGCTCCAGCAGGCGCAGGGCGTCGTGCGGGGAGGCCAGCGCGGCCAGCGCGGTCACCTGTGCGGCCGGCCGCGGAAAGAGCTTGAGCGTGGCGGCGGTGATGACACCGAGGGTGCCTTCGGCGCCGATGAACAGATCGCGCAGGTCATAGCCGGTGTTGTCCTTGCGCAGCCCGCGCAGGCTCTCCCAGATTTCACCTGAAGGCGTGACCACCTCAAGCCCCAGGCACAGTTCACGGGCATTGCCGTAGCGCAGCACACCGGTGCCCCCGGCATTGGTCGAGAGATTGCCGCCCACGGTGCAACTGCCCTGTGCGGCCAGAGACAGCGGAAACAGCCGGCCGGCCTGGTGTGCCGCCTCCTGAACACGGGCCAGCACCACGCCCGCGTCTGCGGTCAGCGTGTTGTTGATCGTGTCGAGTGCTCGAATGCGATTCATGCGGGTCATCGAGAGCAGCACCGCCGTGCCGCTGTCGTCCGGCGTCGAGGCGCCGGTCAGCCCGGTGTTGCCGCCCTGGGGCACCAGCGGGACCCGGTGTTCGGCGCACCAGCGCACGAGCCTTGAGACCTCGTCGGTGGTGGACGGCTGCACCACGGCGACGGCGCGGCCCAGATAGCGTTTGCGCCAGTCGAGCAGAAAGGGGGCGGTGTCGGCGGGGTCGCGCAGGACTCGACCGATGTCGTGGGGCAGTGTGGGTGAAGTCATGGCCAATTATCCCGCAATCAGCCAGGGAGTCGGAATGGGGGTGGCGTGTGGAGTCCGTCACGTCGGGCGATTTGCCGAGCCCTTCAGGTCGTCCCGTCGATCCGACCCCAAAGGCCGACAGAGGCAGTCGACAGGTCGAGTCAAAAGGCGCCGGTGTGAGAAAGGTCCGCGCTGCAAGGGGCAAAGCTCACAAGCCGAGTGACACCGCGCACTGCTGGCATGGCTGATGCATTGATGAAAGCCCAAGAGGCCCGAGTTCCGGGCTCTGCCCTAAACATGAAGGAATGCATATGAAACTGATGACCCTTACCCAACTGGCAAGCGCTGTGGCACTGACCGTTTCGTCGATGAGTGCATCGGCAATGATCATCGACTTCACGTCGAACGATTGGAGCGGTGCGAATAACCGAAACAGCTTCGAGAGCAATGGCGTGACG
>Ga0114979_10002650_pt1 | contig 12048 bp, 14 predicted proteins | sample S_140625_EF_Meta_FD_87315 | JGI IMG/M metagenome (GOLD analysis project Ga0114979, IMG submission 87315) | Freshwater microbial communities from Lake Simoncouche, Canada to study carbon cycling - S_140625_EF_MetaG | ecosystem: Environmental > Aquatic > Freshwater > Lake | place: Lake... | reverse complement strand
GATATTTGGACTAAGAGAAATATGATGGGATTTAAATCTTCAAATTGTATTGATTATCCTTATATTCCAGTAGAATTGGATCCTTATATTCTAGGCCTTTGGCTCGGTGATGGTACACACTCTCATCCTATTATTGCATCAAATGATTACGAAATTCAGTCATATCTACTAAACTGGTGCTCTATTAATAATTGTGAACTTATTCATGATGAAAATTATAAATTCAGAATCAGAGGCCTTTCAAATAGCAATGGAAAGAATGAAGATCGTGAGGCTATTGGAAAGGGGTCATCTTGTATTAATTGTAAAGGTTGTAAAACAAAAAAGATGATTATTTGTGATACAATTCTCCAAAACCAGGATAATTCTAGTATTAAATCTAAAACCAATCCTTTTATGGATATTCTGAAGAAGTATTCACTTGTATCTAATAAATATATTCCTAAAGATTATCTTATGAATTCACGTGATGTAAGGCTAAAAGTTCTAGCAGGACTTATTGATACTGATGGACATGTTTCAAAGGAACAAGAAGGAAAACGTGCTATTATTATTCAAGTAAATAAGGTTCTTGTAGATAATATTATCCTCTTAGCAAGGTCTCTGGGTTTTGTAGTAAATGTTACAGAAAAAGAGAGGAAAGAAATGTCTATCTTTGGAGGAGAACCAAAAAACTATAACAACGTATTTATCATAAATATTTCTGGTGAAAAACTATATGAAATTCCAACCCTACTCCCTAGAAAGAAGTGTCTAGGAACTATTAGTAATAAGGATTATTTCAGAACTTCAATTGAAGTAATTCCCAAAGGTCAAGGTACTTATTATGGCTGGACTGTAAATGGAAATAAGCGATTCCTTCATCAAGATTTTACAGTACTACATAACTGTGACCAAATGTTTTGTACAAACTGCAATACGCCCTTTAGTTGGCTCACGGGCAAGAAGATTACTAATGGTGCCATTCACAATCCACATTACTTTGAATACATGCGAGTGGCTAACGGAGGTGTTATGCCTCGTAATCCTGGCGATATTCCCTGCGCAGCCAATCTACCAAACGCCTGGACCTTTGAACGTGATCTTCGGCGCAAGTTTCCTACCATTCCAAAGGATGTCTACGAGTTTCTGTATAATGCACTAAACACGGTTTTACACATTCAGCATGTTGAGATTCCTCATGTCACAAATCGTGCCGAGGATTCTGATAACACCGAGATTAACGTGCGTTATCTAATGAATGATATTGACCAGAAAACCTGGAAACAGTCACTACAGCAGAAGGAGAAAAAGCGAATCAAGAAGGATGAACTTCGTATGTGTTATGAGGCCTTTGTAGGCACCTGCGTGGATATTTACGGACGTGTTATTTCTAATACAAATGGTGATATTGTGAAGGTCACGGCCGCCTGCCTTGATGCCTCTGTACAGCTCCAGGAACTTCGTAAAATCTTTAACGATGGTATGATGACACTTAGTAAGCGTTATAAGTGTCAGGTCATTCAGCTTGATGCCAATAAACTAAAACGTACAGTTGATAAGTATAGTACTAAGCGTAAAAGTGGTGTAGAATCTAGTGATGAAAGTGTTGAAGCCTAAAAAACAAGATTATAATTGTTTAGAAACATGGACTCGTATACTCGTGTTTATGATGTTCACCTACTAGATGACATACATAATTTTTTTCCAGCCCTATTATATGACCAGAGACATTTTTTAACTACTGCTGACGTTTTTGCCTATATAAATCGCCAAATGGATTCGCATTTTAATATCTATAATCGTGCGCGCCGTGATTTTAATGCGGCGAATCCCATTGTTAATACGGGCCCAAGAAGACCTGTCCCAGTACGTACACCCACAAGCGCCGTTATTGATATATTACCACTCTTTACTGGAACTCAACAAAATACTATATTGAGTGATTATTTTCTTAATATGCTAAGAGAGCCAGTGGCCCTAGAACCAGTAATTGTAAGACCTTCGCAGATTCAAATTGACCTATCCACAACCCTTCGTCTTGCTACTGAGGCCGAGAATCAGAACTGTAGTATATGTCAGGAGGGGTATAGTGAGGGACAAGCTATACGAACAATTAATCACTGTACTCATCGCTTTCATAAGAACTGTATTGATACCTGGTTTGGACGCAATGTTCATTGTCCAGATTGTAGATTTGATATCCGCACTACATAGATGGACGCAAAGAAATGTCCCTGGTGTGCGCGTTGGTGTTTAAAAGATGATGCCTGTAATTATATTTTTTCTTGTGGCCTAGATTCTAAGGGCAGCTTTCATGTTGGGGCCGGCTGTGGTAAGTCCTGGTGTTGGGAATGTGGCAAGAAATTTTGTGGTCAATATACCGACCCAGCTACTGGTCAACGTTTAGTAAGCGCAAAAGATGTACATACTAAATGTTGTATGAATGAAAATGGGTTTATACAATCAGAATACTGTCCTGGTGGTCATAATAGCCACTGTGAGCGCCGTTGGTCTTAGAACTGAATGGATGAAAGGTCATTTGGAAGAACCTCAACACTTGTGGCATAGAACTGCTCAATCTCCTTCATCTGGCGAACCTCATCACCCGCGATAAGATTAATGGCCACACCCTTACGACCAAAACGTCCTGAACGTCCAATGCGGTGAATATAATTCTCCTGCTGAACTGGAAGTTCATAATTAATAACTAGACTTACCTGTTGTACGTCAATACCACGGGCAAGAAGATCAGTGCTAATAAGAACGCGAACAGCTCCCGTGCGGAAATCATCCATTCGCTTCTTACGCTCAACCGCAGTCATATCGCCATGAATACACTCAAGACTAAACTTGGCCTCCTTCATCTTCACGGCAAGCCACTCGGCACACTGACGCTTATTACAGTAGATAATGGCCTGGTTAATAGGTAGCTGGGCATAAATATCACAGAGTACATCAAACTTCCAGTCCTCCTGGTCAAGGCCAACATAATACTGCTTAATTCCCTCAAGCGTTACATCTTCTGCGGGAATAAGAATACGTACTGGGTCAGTTAGGATACCGTTTGTAAACTTGATAATCTCAGGTGGCATTGTTGCGCTGAAAAGCGCAATGCGTGTCTGCTGTGGAAAACCGAGCTTAAGAATCTCAACAACCTGCTCCTGAAAACGGTCCTCAAGCATCTGGTCAGCCTCATCCATTACAAGAACACGGATATTATCACGCTTTAGCGCTCCACGGTGGGCAAGATCATAAATACGACCAGGAGTTCCTACTAGAAACTGGCATCCGCTCTTAATCGCCTGGATATCAACACGTACAGGGTTGCCACCAATCGCATAGTGCGCCTTAATATTTAGATACTCACCAATACCCTTTGCTACCTTGTAAATCTGCTCTGCAAGCTCGTGAGTTGGAACTAGTACAAGTACCTGAACCTCTTCAAGCTTGGGGTCAACACGCGCAAGGGACCCAATCGTAAAGGTTCCCGTCTTTCCCGTTCCAGACTGCGCCTGAGCAAGTACATCCCGGCCTTGCGAAATGGGCATAATCGCCCGCTCCTGAATCTTTGACGGCTTCTCAAAACCAAAAGAATAAATTCCACGTAGAAGCTGGTCAGGTAGGCCCATGCTATCAAAGGAATTATATACCTCAACGTTGTCGCTAGACTGTCCTTCCATTACTGACATTCCTTTTAATAAATAGTGGTAGGCTTTTAGACTCTTAATTTCCGTCCGTCTATTAGAATTATGAATACGGAAGTTCGTGTAACTGAATTAGTTCCAGGAACAAGATATAAGATATTAAAGGGTGATAGTGTAAGAGCCTTCGGTACAATTGTAAACATGCGTAATATGGTTGGTAGTGGATTATGGGTGGCCGATATTAATATGGATACATATTATGTTGATGGCCGCCCTTTAAATGTACCCTTGCCATTCTATTTAACTATTTATCTTGCTCGTGGCTTTGGTTGGCGTTTTTATACCGCAAGACCTGCTATTGGTATGTATAATCAAGGCTATAGAGGGTTGGCTAATCACATACCAGAGACTGCCGTTATGCGGGTAGAAAATTTTATAAGTGGGCGCCGCCCCGCTGGTGTTCTAAATAATAGAACCTACGCAGCTAGAAATAATATGAATAATCCTACTTATTATGCCCAAAATAGAATTAATACTAATTTATTCAGCAGTCGTAAGAATCGTAAATCTCGTAAGCGTCGTACTTAAAATTGAAACCCATATTTTATATTAGATATATTAAATGGCCGATGATGAAGAGGATCTAGATTTTGAGGATGTAGAGGACGTGGTTGAGGGCCTTGAGGAGGTTGAGCCTGAGGCACCTACAAAGGAAAGTCGCGCAATGCAGTTCTTGTCCATGCATCATCCCGAATGTCGCATTGATTATCTTGAAACTGTCATGGAGGCTCTTCCGCTTAATGCGTATCCTCCAGGTGAACTAGATAAAGCGCACAAGAGTGTTCCTTATCTAACGCTATTTGAAAAAACTAAACTAATTGGCTTTCGTGCCAACCAACTTGCTCAGGGTGCTCGTCCCCTTGTTGATGTTCCATCACATGTCACTGATGTTATTGAAATAGCACGGATTGAACTTGATGAGCGTCGTATGCCCTATATACTTAAGCGTGGCATGCCCGATGGTAGCTTTGAATATTGGCGCCTGACCGATCTTCTTATTCTCTAAAAAATTCTTATACGGTCCGATGGATCTGTATATAATTTATCACCTGGCTGTATATTATAACAATCGTACCATTCGTCAAACTGCCGAACAATATTATTTACACGGGCCGGTGGTGGAGCATGAACATCCATAAAGAGCGACTGCATGGCCTTTTCCTTTTTCTCCTTTGTTCTCCAACTTACTGCATAACTGTGAAAAAAGTCGCACATTTGTTTATGGCGTTCTTTTTCTGATGCCTTTCTGCTGTTAAGACGTTTTTTCAAGGCATTTAAGGCTATCTGGACACCTCCAAGGTCAGCTATATTTTCACTGAGTGTTAGGACTCCATTTAGATGTTGGTCAAAATATAAGGTCTTATTGTACAAGTCTATTAAGGCCTTTGTTTTTTTATGGTACCGCATTTGTTCAGCCCGTGACCACCATGGATTCTTATTTCCATGTTCGTCATAATCCTTTCCATCATTGTCAAAGGCGTGACTGATTTCATGTCCAATTGAGGCTCCAAGGCCACCGAAATTCCAACCATCTGATGCAGCTTCATGGAAAAAGGGCCATTGAAGAATTCCCGCTGGTAGAATTAACCGATTTGCCTCATTATAGTAGTAGGCATTTACCGCAAAAACATCATCATCCCATTCACCTTCTGTTAGCTTTGTATCTATCTTTTTGGCCTCATTCATAAAATCCGATTCTGCCAAATGAAGAATATTTTCCAGAAGTTTTTCAGGATGTAATTTAATCTTCTTATCATTATGAATAACATTGGGATATGCCACTCCAAGATAGATACTTTTTACCTTTGCGGCGGCCTTTTTCTGAGTACTTGGGTCTAACCAGCTTGTTGAACTTGCCACTTCTGACGCACTAAGTTTAATCTCATTCGCTATATTTATTGCCTTGCGTTTTATTTCCTTAGAAACATAGTTATTAATATATACATTGCCCAAGGAACTGCCTAGCCACTGTTTAGCCAAGTGTAGGGTCAAGATATTTTTTGGCCGTTTTTCAGTTTGACCACGCAGTTTATTTTCGTACAAATCAAAATACCAATTGTCAAAGGGTTCATGCAAAACGGGTAGCATGTGTAAGATTATTTGTGAGGCAAATAGAATCTTCCATGTATCAAGCGGAAAGGCTACAAACCATTTATTTAAATTGCTGAAATAACGCTTATTTTTTATGACTATCTTATGTTTTTCAGATGGTGTCCAATTAAAAATAGATTTAAATAATATATCCCAAGGAATATTTTTAAAGGTCTTTTTCAATTCATCTCTAGTCATAACATTATCACTCCATACATCATTATCATGAATGGAGTTTGCGATTATTTCTTCAATACCAAAAACATTTTCTAGTCCAGGTGTGTTAAATTCATATCCAAGGCGCTTTAAAAGAGAACCATAGGCAGATATAATCCGTGTTTTTGGGAATCCTGGATGGTAGTATGTAAGATCAGGTAGACCCAATTTAATATTTGGTGTAAGAATAACTCTTAGATATTCAGAGTCAGTTTCTGTAGGAGAAATATCAAGGTGAATAAGGGTTGGAACTCGGTGCCTTATAAAATCCCCCATTGTAGAAGCTATTTCATCCTTATCACGAATACATTTCAAAAATGAAACCATACCATTTAAGAATTTTAAGTTTCCGTCCTTGTTTTTAGTATTTATAATTGATTCCGTTAAGACACCAAGTAAATATTCATTATTTGAAGGATGCGTATCTGACAAATAATGCTGTCTACAATCATACACAATTTCTAACAATTGTTTATTTACTATAGCCTCTATCTCTTCACTTACACCATAACTGCTTAAATATGATGGCATGCTAGTATTATTAAGCCAGTTAGAGTTAATAAAGGTGTAGTAGTCTTCACCTGGTGGTATTGACATTCCTACAGGTGGAATGTTAGGCTCAGATGGAAGTCTTAGTTTTCTTGTTTTACGTGGCATAGCCACCTCTAATCATTCTTAGTAATTTCTCCGGGAGTGGGCTTTGTATAATGTTGTACTGACCCTAGAATTGATTCCATAAACGGATTTACAAGGCCGATTTTTTTCACACTTGTAATATCATAAAGAGTTTGTTCAGAAAACATGTAAAGGGCATATTCCTTTTCAAAACCTACAAGGCTGTATCCTGAATTTAGTAGGTGGCCTGCACAGTGTGCGGTTGGTGTATGGTCATCAAGGTCTTGTGACCACTTCACTAGGACCAGGCTTGGCCGAAATCCGCTGTCTAAGAACTTGTAAAGAAGCTGGCGTTCCTTGCCTTCACTTAGTTCTAGTTTTAGAATGTGAATCATAGATGATTCATTATTTAGGGCCTTGAAAACTTGTTCAAAGGCATCCTTAATACCTGTCTCTGAATGGGCAAGAAAAGTTTGAGCTTCTGGTCCAAGATGAACCTTGGTTGGTAGTATCCAGGTTTTTGCGAGTTTTTCTAAGACTGGATCCTCTTTGACACCAGGATACTTCATGCGCTCTTTTAGAACAGTTTTGACAGTATCAAACTGTGCCGTGTGAGTTTCTAAATCAGCGTATGGGCAGATAATGAATTCTGAGAAAAAACGCTCAGCTAAGACAAGATCATCACGCCAAACGGCCGGTGTATCAGCAATTGTTACAAAATAACGTGAACCTGTATTATATTGAAAAAATGACAAGGGTTCCTTTGGAATTGGACGACCATTTACAATTTGAAGTTCCATATGGTAGTATAATTTTTATTATTTTAGGCCTACTGTTTCCAGTGGCTGCCACAATTTACACAGGTGATGAACTTTGTCATAGGCTCATCAGCTGAACGCGTCTGAAGCTCATAATATGTACATTCGCGCTTATGACAACGGCCACACTTGAATAGGTCAGTTGCCATGGCCCTATTGCCTTCAAGAAGATGCTGCTCACGAAGATTCATCTGTTCACGTAGGGGACCATAGATGGCTGGAGCATAATCTGTAATAGCCATATCTGCCAGATGTTCAATAGATAGATGGCCTTGAAGAATGCGTGATAGCAGGTGTGTATTTTTTACATAAGAATCCTGATTTAGATTGCTTAGAATTCGGCGAGCTGCGCTCATATAACAAATCTGAAATAGGCTGTTATCAAAATGCTTATTTACATACTTGGCCTTGGCTTCTTTAATTGAAACCGCAAGAATAATTTCTTCTAGCTTTGTCTGAACTGGAGGCTTTAGAACCTTGCCCAATTGTTTCTTAATACACTCTGAAATATGGGTACGATAGGTTTTTTCAGTTGAAGTAGCCTTTGAAATGGGTCCAACCTTATCAAGTTCAATGTAATCAGGACGCATAAGAAGAGTCTGCTGTTTTGCACGGCCGGCGTTCTGAGTTCCCATGAAGCTAGTCTTAGATATTTTCTTCTTTGCCGTACGGGCTCGTACTGGTTTTACATCTTCTTCCTCATCCTCTAGAACTTCCTCTTCCTCCTCGTCAGAATTAGTTTCCTCTTCCTCTTCAGCTTCCTCTTCTTCCTCATCCTCTTTTTTCTTTTCTTCTTCCTCTTGTACTTCCTCTTCTTGTACTTCCTCACCCTCCTCTTCTTCCTCATCTGATTCTGATTCAAAACCACCAAAGGCTTTCTGGTAAAATTTTTCATAGTTCTCCTGTGTGAAATCTACTGGATTATTCCAGGTATTTTCATTTGTACTTGCTACAAGAAGAATATCATTGAAATAGACCGAATCTAGGGGTGGTGGAAGTTCATGTTTATTTTCAGTTCCAGCCTTACCTGTTGTATAACCAAAGAGTGTAAGAGTGTAACTATCATGTACGTATGACCCAAGATTTGTAGCTGGGGTTTTCTTTTTAAGAAGGTCTTGTACGATTTTTTCATTTAGTAGGGATGGAAGTTTAATTTTCTTAACATCGCCCTTTACAGTCAGTAATAGACTGGTTGCCATATACTTAACTGTTTGCTTAAATGCTGGTCAATTTTATACTATAGGATGTTTCGTTTGTATATGAATAAAAATACAAAGGAATCAAATAATACTGAAAATGTTGTAAGGGTTGATGGAGGATGGTGGTTTTCAGAAACGACTTCTGAAGGCCGAGCTGTATACGAAGTTATAGATAGACAGGTTATTAGTCCAGGTCATGTACTGGAGTTCTTAAAACCACTTCCTGAGGATTTTGTTCAACTACCGTGCTGGGAACAGAGTTCACAATTAGTACAGGTTCATCTGATGAATCATCAAGAACATTTAAAATCGGTGGGTGACTTACAGGTACTTCAGTGGGTACCTCATGAACAGGAGTCTTTACCGGCGTGGGTTCAATCGGAAGTGGGCCCCCACAGCACGCTTCAAAAAATAATGAAAAGTATGATTTTGCTACAAGAAGGTGCGCTAGTTGCGCCTTTAACTGAGAAACATATAACGCAAGTTTCACGGCCTCAGAAGAAGTTTGAACACGATCGGCAGCCTTCTCAACAATCTCAAAAAGTAGCTTCTTCTTCGCATCAAGGGAACCTGAAGAAAGGGCAACTGTGTCCGCCAGCTTTTGTCCCAGAGATACAATCTTCCCGAGTTCTATCTTATCAACCTTCAAGGCCTCATAAACACAGTCCACAAGTTGATTATAAGAAGTGTCAGATAGTAATGAGTTAGCCATCGTCGTATTCTATATGTTCTTAATAAAAAGTCTTAAGGTTAGAAAGATGTGGAAAAGGGTCTTGTTCGGAGTATGTTTAGCTGCAGTAGCATATTATGTATTAACAAACTTCTTAACCGACGATTTTACACCTGGAAAAGCCGGCGCAATCTCTGAGCCTGTTTCATATGGTGACCATACAGTAAGTTCAAGTGGGCCTTCACCACCAAATGCTTCGCCGCCTGTAAATATGCCACCTGAAATGTCACACCAACCAGAGGCAGTAGATCCTTATGATACCCAGGTTCAAAATGCGGATTCTCCCGAGCAACTAAGATTTCCTGAAAGAAGTTTCAGTCCTGGTATTATTCCTAAGGAAACTGATAACAATCTTAATGCCGGCTTATCTGGACCCTTAGCACCTACACCACAATCTGTTCATCAGTTTAATCCTGAATTTATTGGTAACGGCGGAAAGTTCTTTGGTGACGTAGCTGCTATAGAAGATGGAAATCCAAATTATTCGGCGTTTTAGACTGGCATAAAATTGAAAACTGTTAAGAACTTATTTAAAACATAAAATGGGCTGGTACACAAACTATGAAGTTGAGTTTGAGGATTGTATTGACTGGGATGACATTGATGTTAAGCTCTGCTTAAAACCCTTTAATGTGGATTATCTCTACCTCAGAGATATGGATAAACCACGTGTCATATTATGTGTCTATTCGCAGAACTCTGTAGAAAATATTCTGATCGCTTTAAAGAGCTGTTATCCTGTTAAGATGTGTTATCGTATTTACAATAGCGGCGATGCGTGGATTGCCTTCACTTAATCTTCCGATTTGAAATAATCACTGGACTAAATAGAATGAGTGCCCCTACTGTAGTAAATAATCCATTAAGAAAAGCTATTAATTTAGAAAAAACTAGAAAGAGAATAAATACTAATATAGAACAACTTACACGTAATTTTCAGAAAGAAAGACAGTATATAATAAATAATCCAGGGGTGCTTCCAAATATGCTTGGTGTCGCGCATAGAAGAATGTTATCATACAATGCGCGGATAGCTGAACTAAAACGCGCAAGAAATAATCTTCACGGAGGTAGAAAAAGAAAAACACGTAGAAAATAGATATGTCTGGTAAACCTCAAGTACGTGTAGGAGCTACATCAACAAGTTATACGGCTGCGCCTAGTGGTAGTAAGAGTAGAATAGGTATTCAAAAAGTAACACCATTTGGGCCAGGGGAAGGCTACTTCAAGCCATACGGAACTCAACCACAACCTAGTTCAGTAGCTGCTTTAGGAGCACAATTAGCTGCCATGCAAATACGTAGGCGTAAAACACGGAAGGCGCGTAAGAGTCGTAAGAGTCGTCGCTAAAGTGTCTAAACGCTTGCCTACTATATTATTTAGTGATAAACGACATGCTAAAACATACTTCTGTAGGTTCTAGCACGCCTCAAGTTCGCAGTGGAGCTGGAATGCGCCCTTATAAGACCGATATGACTCCTTATAATGGATTACTTGAGTCCATGATATTTCCAAGCTATAATATTGTAAAGGAGGTATCACAAAGAATAATTGAGTCAAACTACTTCCATGTTTGGAAACGTCCTGCGCATCTACGGGCTCATTGGCTTATTCTTAGTGAAAGTCCTGCTATTCTTGTTGATATTCGCAATAATGACAATGTGTATAGTTTGAAGTTTCCTTTTGACAGTCATAATGTTCAGAAGCTTGGCCCGATTGTATGTGAGGTGGCCTATGATAAGCAAGAAGCCACCCTATGGATCTGGGACTTGATTGTTTTTGAAAAGAAAAATCTATGGTCAACCTTGCCCTATAGTAAGCGTTGGGACATGCTACAAAAACTAGTTCGCCCCTTAATTTACGAGTCGCATCCAATGTGTGAAATACGTATTTGCTATCCAGAATGGAAGCCTATGAAACAGTTTCTTCTTGAAACTGAAGAAGTTGGATATTCATATGAGTTTCAGCCAGAAAGTGCTGGTCAGAAGCGTCTTCTCTGGCTAGTTCCAAAATCCAATGACACCTTTAAGGCTGCGAACTTTCATGAACGTGAGATGATTTCACACACGACCTGCGCCATTATACCCGATGATGAGCCTCATGCGCCTAAGGCGTCACAGGTTCCTCAAGTTGTACAAGTTCCTCAGGAAAAACAGACTACACAGAAATTTACATTGGGCCATTTAATTAAGGATAAGTTATCTAAACTACCTGACACATACAAACTTTTATCACTAAATGGCCAAGACCTTGGCCTACCGGCTATTCGTAGTATGGAAATGAGTACAAAACTTCGTGCTATTGGACCCGAAGGTTGTAAGGTTGAAATTAAGTGGTATGAATCATTTCAGAAATATGAAATTTGCCGTATAATTAATAAATAGTACTAATAGATGTATAACGCCCGCGTTCAACGCCGCCAATCAAGAAAAAGAAGCTGCCGCAGAAATCGTAGAATATATGGTGGAGGGGCGGGTCAAGGTTACAGTTTTGGTGCTTCTGTTGACCCAAGCAATCCAGGCCTTGGAAGTGCGACAGTTGTACCTTCAGGTGGAATGCACTGCGGTAATGCCGTTTCAGGTGGGCACATACAGGATAGGGGTACAATGGGTGGAGTCCCCGGATTTGGTGGAAAAATGTACGGCGGTCGTCGTTCATCCAGTTCAGATCCTATTGACACTCTAATGAAAATG
>Ga0114979_10002649_pt1 | contig 12053 bp, 3 predicted proteins | sample S_140625_EF_Meta_FD_87315 | JGI IMG/M metagenome (GOLD analysis project Ga0114979, IMG submission 87315) | Freshwater microbial communities from Lake Simoncouche, Canada to study carbon cycling - S_140625_EF_MetaG | ecosystem: Environmental > Aquatic > Freshwater > Lake | place: Lake... | reverse complement strand
TAAAAATAAAGTGGAATAAATTATCGGGGCAGTATGTTGCAGTATATTGCCGCCAATTCCAGATATGTCCAAGTCCTTTAAATTGGTCAATTCTAATATGTTTTTAGAATTTTGTTTTAAGGCTGCAACGTGATTGCGTATTTGTCCAAAATTTAAATTCAGCAAACTTGCATTTTCACTGTTGTATTCTAAATTACTAGGTATTTGATAGTAACCTAAACTACTTGGGGATTTACTATAAACTAATATATCGATTTTATCACCAATAGTTAAAGAACTGTTAATTCTAATTGAACTAATTGAATTAACTTTTACTAGTTCAAAACTAGAAATTGGCAATATAGAATTATTTACATATACTTTTATATTAGGTGATATACTAACTGCTGAAGGATCAACATCAATTGTAAAACTATTAGTAGTTCCAGTATATTTGTTGTTAATAATTTGGTATTGTTTAGTTTTTTCCAAAACTTGATTCCAAACGCTCACTGATATCTTTTCATTCGAACTTAAATTTTTCTTTAATGTGCCTTTAGAAATTAAATTTGATTTGGTTGTAGAATTTTGCAAATAACTAAATTTGTCATTATTAAAGTTGTTCTCAAAAGTAATTTCTGATGCAGTGGAACTAACTGTTGTATAATATAAAGGAAATCCTAAAACTGTATCTTTAATACCACTGCCAAATTTATAGGAAAATATTTTTGTACCAGAAAAATCACTAGCAGGGTACTGAGTTTTTGAGCTCAAACTATTTTCGTTTTCATCAAAAACATCAAATAATGGGGTTTGATTTTTTGATGTTTTTTGCTGAGCCTTTATCCAGGAAATCCCGTTGTACCAATAACTAAGCCCTTTATTGACTCCAGTTTTTGCAACAACTTGGCTACCAGCAGATGCAATATCTAATGGATTGTTTGATGCTATCAATCTTATTTTGGGAGTTTTTATTTTAAATTCAGAATTAACTAACGCATAGCTGGTTGTTTTTTCAAAAAACATCAAAGTATCAGAATGTATCGACGACACTGTACCAATAAGTATATCATCCTTGTTGTAAATTTGCGAACCAATAGCAACTTCACTTTGAAATCGTGTTCCAGTACCTTCAATTTTTGTAACACCATCTTCTAATCTAATTTTGATATTTGCATTTATAAACCTAATAATCGGGACTACAGATTTAAATGTGATCAAATATCTTTTATTGCCAGCAAACTTTACGGAAGTCACAACAGCATCTGGTGATCCAGCAGCTAGTTCTATACCTTCAATGACTTTTGCATTTAACAAATTGCTATGACCAGTCACATACCAACTATATTCATAATCTAAATTTAAATTGGGATTATTAGCATCATAAGATTGTTTTAATGAAATAGGCGCTGAGTTTGATTCAAAGTCAATGTAAACGTGTTGATTTAATAAAGTACCTGTTCCAATTTGGTCATAATAGGCCTTATATGCTGACTCATCTTGTATACCATATTCAATTGTATAAACTTGGTTCCTTACAATTGGATCTTTATCGTTAGCAAATAATATTCGTTGCCCAGACACTAATGAAAGGTTTGGAAGATTTAAAAATTTACCATGCTGTACTTGATTAAATGCATCAGTATATGTTAGATCAATATGATCAACTGCTGGCATTCCAATTGACCCGCTGTTAAACAATTGTATGCTTGGGTTGAACTCTATAATGGGTCTTTTTGCTCTTGCTGATTGGTCAACATTAATATTTGTCCCATTATGTGCGGCAGACAATTCAACTAATGAACTATGATACCAACAATTTTGTCTAGCCCAGGGGTTTAAATCTAAACTTGATCTATTTGAAACTATAAATTCGGGATATATTGGCCCATTATATGTTTGATCTATTCTATCTGTATCAAAATTCATATGATCCCAGCCAACCATAGATTCGTCGATGTTAACTTCTGGACAAACCAATAGTGAATAATCCACTAAAGATATTCCTTCATTTGATCCAACACCCTCAACAATATATGTGTTATTTGCAAATTGTTTTGGCAAAACATATTCACCAAATTGAATTTTCATCCCACTGGATAATGATATTCCGCTAGTCGTGGCCCATTGTTTTTTTCCAAGAATATCTTGTTCAACATTGACTGCTTCTATTTCTCTATCAACTAATCTAATTTTTCCAAAAATTTCTGAATCTGTTGAATCTTGATAATATAATTCTTCCAATTGAGCCGTCAAATTGGGAACTGGTTTTAGATATCCGTCAATGTCTTTAAAAAATTCTTTATGAGCATTTTCAATGCTACCAATTTTTACATATATTCTTGACTCTTCTGTAATATCAGAAAGATATTTTAAATTAATAATTGGGTTCTGTGGATCTGTTTTATCCAATTGAATTAACCAAACAGACCTTCTAAATTTGATATCTATTGGTTTGTTTTGAGTTTTTGATATCCAATCTGCATCGAGGTCAGAATCTAATGCAAAAATTAATGTTTTTCCATCAATATCCAAAGGTGTTTTACCAAAAATCGTTTCGTCGACATTTGTTGCAGTTAATCCATCCAAATTAGTAAATGTGGCAGTGGTTATTACAAAATCAACAACATTGGAAACTGGCATTTTTAAATAACGATCCTGAACATTGGCCAAGGGCACAAAAAATTCAATCACCCCATCATCTTCACCGTTATTGGTTACACCCAATATATCTCTTGTCCCAATTGAGGGGATGAGTTTTTTTGTTCCAGACACTCCTGGTTCTGTTTGTATCCAAAATTTACTTCCAGGCTGAGATACTTTAAATTTATAAACGCCACCGCGCATTAATGTGATCTCTGGATTTTTTGTTGCACGTTGATCAAATGTATATGTGTTATCTAAAAAATTCTTTGCAATAGTGAACGTTTGATGGCTGTTAACAATTTCTGAGCCAATTAAAATTGGATCTGGACCATTGGGTAGCCAATAATACTGGCTAAAATTCACAAATTTATCTAAGTCTATTAATCCGCCAAAAGAATAATATTCTGATGAAAAAAGCCTATCATGATCATTTACCTTAGCGCCATAATATTGAAGTTGATTTATTAAGTCAACATAATCACTGTAGAATTTAATTTCATCAGATTCTGAAACAACCACACTGGGTTCAAGTTGATAATTTGTTCTATTTTGATCAGTTTCCAAAATATAACTGTCATCAGATTTATATGTTGGGGCAAATTTTCTACCGATATATCCATTTAACTTCAAAAGATCAACATCGCTGACCAATTGATCCAGCGTGGCATTTAGAAATTTTTCGTTGGTCTCTGTTTGAAATATTTTTGGTAAAAAATCTAAAGTTTTTCTATTGGCCATATTATGATATATCCAGTTTAATTAATAAGACAAGTGTAATTGATTTGCGGTTAATGTAGTGATTATTTCTACATTTTCCACTGTGGCTGCGCTCACAATAATTTCATTAGGTTCTGAATTAATTTGGTATAAATGACCAAAAGATAATTCAGGGTTTGTTGGCACAATTGTTATAGATGCTATATTTGGTACTAACACTTGATGTAAATATGCACTTAATTCACTAAAATAAAATGTTTCACCAAAATCCCAATTATTGATATCAAAATAATTATTAATTGCGTCAATAACTGATGTTTTAATATCATTATCACTAGTTTCTATTGAAGGGTTTTTAACAACTTTAAATGTGGCCCTTAGATTTTCAGGAGCTTTATTTCCAAATATGGGTTTGAATACTGCACTATGAAAAACCAAAGTATCTGATAAACTTCTTATATCGTTAAGAGATGAAAAATCTGTAGCTAGATCAACAGTTGATGGTGTCAATGGTTTTGGCAAAACCCCACTTGAGTCTAAAATCCAATTTCTATAGGATGATTCATATGAAGATGTTAATACATATATGTCGATGACGTTTGCTATTCCTGGATCTAATCTTCTACTTTCCGGACTATTGTGTTTATATTGAAAATACAAACTTTGTCTGCCAAAGGTAGTTTTATAACTATTGATTTGAACTAATTGTTTATTGTTATCGATCTGATAGAACTTTTTATCTACTTCGGCATAAAAAATTTGTCCAGGCAAATATAGACTTAGATTTTGATTAATTTGCGCAAATGTTTGATAAATTGATTCAATCACACCATCTTTAACGATTTCGTAATCCAAAAATCTATCATTATCTTGTGTATTTTTAAAATATATACGCTTTATATTACTATTAACTAATGGGTTAACTACCCTATTAAAAATTTCTGGGTTGTCTGGTATGCCGTCATTATTAGTATCTGAATATGTGACTAATACTTTGGAATTACTAACATACCCGTCAGCACCTACTGGACTTTTATAAACATACCAAATGTAGTCTGTACCTAATGAGGACACTGCATCTGGTGATGAATTGGTTTTGAATATAACTATTTGATCATTGATCACTTGGCCTGATTTAGGATCATATATTCTCAATTTCTCATCTTTATAGAAGCTAACTTGTCCAGCACTTTCAAAAACATATTCAATGTTTCTATAAAAAATAGTGTAATTTGTGCCATTAAATTGAAATCTAATTAACCAACTGGAATCTTTTCCACTATTACTATTATCATCTTCATTATCTAAACTAAAATTATTGCTGATATTTAAATTCTGGTCACTGATAATTCTCCAAGTTTGGTATTTACTATTGTAAGTAATTCCAAAATTTTTGTAACCCTTAATTAAATTTGCGATGTTTTCAACAAAAGTATTTGAAAAACTATTTTTATATACAGGATATATTTTTTCAACAATTGCACCATTTGGTACTAGGACATTTAAAGTGACTGATCCAAGGCCATTAGATTGTTGCGAAAAGATTCTTCCCGAAACATCAGTTACCCCGGCAAAAATTTCCATCTTGTCAGTTAAAGATAATGGCGGGCCTGGTAACATATTGTTATTTGCATCAAAATGGCAATTAATTGCTGGCCTAAATTTTAAAATTGCTCCTTTTTTGATATAATTAACACCACTACTAAAATTAACATCATTAGTAGCAACACTTGGCAATAAATTCCATTTTTCATCAATGGTGTTATTAATTAATGAATCTGATGGTCCCAAATTTATAACTAATAAAAATGGGGCCGCTGCAATGGAATTATTTGCATCAATCACTGTTATAGTATATGGCGTAACTTGGCCATTTGATACTGGGATACCTTTTATCTCTCCCGTGGCCTGATTTAATACTAGACCTTTTGGCAATTCTGGACTAATGTTGTAACTGTATGGTGCTAACCCATCGGACGCGATTGCCGGTCTAAATGGTATTGCTGCTTGGTTTGAAACTAGCCTTTTGGTTAAACTTTGCACAGTTAACTTTAGGTTAGATGTTGAACCATTAATTAACAAAGATGTATATGCCCCTGGCAAACTATCAGGAACATATGGAGGATTGTATGCTGAGCTTGAAGTATCGGTTGGAGAGAAATAACCAGTAATTGCTGGCACCGATGATGTTTGTAGTGCCCAAACATAATTATTTAGACTATATGTGGGATAATTTTCATAATAAAAATGTCTAAATTCTTTAGAATTTACTATGTTATCCATAACTTTTTCATAAATCAATTTACTGATATTTGTAAAGTCTGAATATTCAAATATAGTGGACGAGATGTTATCATTTTTATATAAAATTCCGTCATCTGCAAAACTATTGGTACTTGAATATTTTCCAGTTGGGTCCATGATATCCAAATATTTGCTAATACCAGAACTAGTTCTATTAATGCTTTTTACTTTGATAACATTACCAAATGAAGTGAATGGCAAGATATTATAATCCTCGCCAGTAATCATTCTATTTTGTGTATAATATTGTTGCGGAGCTTTTTGCTTTATATCATCTAAAGTTTCTCTAGTTGACGCATTAGCAACTGTATATTTCAAACTAGCTTTAAATGTTAACGTTTCCAATCTTCCAGATCTACTGATATAATTCATTGGAATGATAACATTCTGCAATTCATTTGGGGTTATTTTATAATTTAATCCATCACTGGTTCTAAAATATACTCTAAATAGACCTTTTGGTATATTTGTAAAACTGCCATCACCAAATACCAAATCAATTTGATCATTATTTTTAGTATTGACTTGGTATAAATTTTTATCTTTATCTTTGTTGTAGATCACATTGACGCCAGACACTGCTGGGACAGACTTCCAATTATCTTGAATATTACCAGAACTGGATAAACTATATAACCAAACATCTGTTTGATTGATATTGTTGAAATTAACTGGAACAATTCTATTTGGCAGTGAATCACTTAATGAAAAGTCTTGGGATTGCAATGTGCCCTGTTTAAAATAAATGAAAAAACCTGTATTGTTTGAACTATTTCCATAATTATCATTTTTATACAATATATTAAATAGTGCATTGGGTTTTGGTGACTGCTCGTAAATATAAGTTTTTCCCACGCTTGTGGCACTTACTATCTCAAAGCTAACGGTGTTGTTTTCTACTAATGCTTGAAATTGAGCCACACTAGTGGTGTTTTGAGCCAAGTTCAAAGAATATTCGTCTGTTCTAATGGAATTTATTGTTTGACTATTTCCGGGCTTCCCAACGATTTGCGAGCTGACTAATGCAGCATTTATTATGGTGCCAAATTGTTCTAACCAATTACTATTATTTTTATCATCCCAATATACAAGAAGATTGCTTAGATTAAATCCATTACTGTCATAAACTGTTTCAGTTGTGGTGATTGACTCGATTTTTAAAAATCCGGATGCAGATAAATTTCTTTTTGGATTATAACTGACTAATCTAGCCAATTTTAAAATACTATCCCTACGTTCGGCAGTATCAATAAAATTTTCCCTTGCATTGATATCAGTTCTAAATGCTAGACTTTGCCCCATGAAGGCAATTAGATCAATAAGGGCTATATATTCACTACTTTCAGTAAAATCGTTGAAATCCTCAGGATAATTCATCCTGAGGTAATCAATCATACTTTTTCTTAAAGTTTCAAAATCGTAACTGGTGAAATCGGCGTCTTGAAACGTCTGATATATTTTTTTCCAGTCTTCTGCAACTAGCAGAGAATTTTGTCTTTTGTTAATGGCCATTCTAGAAATCCAATGTAATATTATTTATTGATTTCAAAATATATAGTTTTTATGTTTATAATTTTTGATCAAACTGCATATAAAGTGTTTCAACTTGATTTGTTGGAATATATGTAAGAGTTAATTCAACCTGTATCCCGTATTCAAATTGTGTAACAACTACTGAATCTACAGAAATTCTAGGATCATACTTGACAATATTATTAATGTCATTTACTATCATTTGTTTAATTTCTTCAGTAAAAGGCTCAAATAATAAATTCCAAATTTCACTTCCAAAATTTGGATTCATTAACTTTTCACCTTTTCTTATTTGAAAATGATTAAACAGATCCTGCTTTGCCAACTCATAATCAGTAAGTTGGTATTTTTTAAACCTGTTGAATGTGCTAAAACCTTTATAAGTAGTCATAATATAATATTTATCTACTAGATTTTTTAGAAGATGCCAACACTTCGACGGAATATCTACCCATGTTATAATAAGTGGAACCACTAGTTCCATTGGCAGTTGCACCTAAACCCGTTTTGTTCCATTCAGCAGCATCTTTGGCCCCTAATAAATGACTAACCGATAACATACCAGCAACTTTATTTGGATCATCATTGGATTTTAAAGATCCAGATTCTATTAACGATTTATAATTAGTGGACATTAATTTTTGCATTATTCTGTCCTGTGTTTGATTTGCTGACAAAAATGATTCTTTTGAAGTAATACCGTCCTTACCTGTCCAACTTGTTGGATAATTAACCGCATTATTTCCATATTTTGCATAAGCACCTGGTTTTATATAGCCTTGGTCTTGTAAATCTGCTGCACCAATTTGATATTTGCCCAAATTATTAAATTTGTCTACTTTACTATAATTGGAGCCGCTTTCTTTATGAGCTATTTGAGCCATCAATGCTTTGGTTTGTGTGGCATTTAATGTTCCAGTTCCTGAAGTTGGTGTTGGTGTCTTTTCATTCTCTATTGCACTGATTGGTGCTGGGTCATCAACCCCGAGTCCTTTCGAAACTTCTTGACCTTGACTGGGTGTTGATTCTGGAGCTTGTTCAACAGTGTCATTTTCACCTGGAGCAGGACCAGTTGTAACACCATTTCCAGCCGATGATGTAGATTCACTATAATTATTTGTGGCTCCAGATGTTATTGGTGATGGTGGCTTTGTTCCCAAATGTAACCCCCAAGGTTCATGTGTAGGTGCTATTGGCACTATTGTTTCCAATTTAGAAGCACCGCTGGTCCACTGCCCCGATCCTGTTTTTTTAGTATCATCTAATGTATTCGTTTTTAATTCATTAGGTCTGTTAACAGCTTGTGTGCCCCCCTGATTTAGGGTAATTCTTGCACCTGTCATCTTTAATCCGTCGGAACCATGGATGCTTGTAAGCCCTGAAGAATTGATAACTAAAGATCCCGAGCTACCAATACCTATCGATTCACCAAATAGTGTTAATTTTTGAGCACTATTTAGATTAATTTCTTGCCCTTGAATATTTGTTTTTGACCCTGAACTAAAATTCATCTCATTGCCAGCATTAAAATTAATATTTTTATCTGCATGAAAATTTAAATCACCTTGAGCCCTAATGTTTACACTGGCGCCAGTATAGATATTAAGATGCCCAGGACCAGTTAGTTCGACCCAAACACTGCCATCACTATTACCAATATATAAGATTCTATCAGTGTCATTCATTAAAATTTGATGCCCGGCAGCAGTTCTAAGTCTAACTAATCGATCCTTACCGGCCCAATCCCCATCATCCATAACAAAACTATGGCCGCCTTTTCTAGCAGACACAGCATAATCATCTGATGAAATTTTTCCTGATATTAGTTTATCAACTTGTGACTTTGATCCTGCTTGATCCTTAATACTGCGACCCGGTGTTGATATGCCAAATACATAACTGGGACTTTCGCGTTGACTGCTACTTGAGATTATTCCCCTAATGTAATCTTTTTCCAACCCCTGTCTTAATAAATTTTTGTACTGCTCTTCATGTATGGGCTTTTTTAACCCAACAAAGTTTGCCCAATCTAAATTTTCTTGATTTTCATTGAACTCTGCCGCTATCGTTGCTTGTCCAGATTGATAGTTTGATTTAACTTTATCGTTTTCAATATTGGAATCATCAATTTCTGAACTACCTGCAATACCTGGCACCATATGATGCCCAACTTGATTTGGTATACAAGCAAACCAAAAACCTCTATTTGGATCACCACCGGCAAATGTACATAAAACAAAATTATCAATATCCGGAACTACCGCCCACATACCATATGTATGTTGAACTTTGCTAAAAGAGTTTTGTTTATTGGAATCAGGCTGATGTGTACTACCAAAAAATGGACTTGCATAAGAAACTGTTTTCCAATTTCTTGGATTAGATTCGTCTCCTGAACTTAAATTTGGAATATATACTTGCAATCTCCCACTTCTAGTAGCATCAGTATTGTTTTTTATCTTACCAACATATGGCCCAGGATCTAATCTAACAGGAGACTTATCCTTATCATAATATGATGGCAGTTTATTGAGCCTAATTGGATCTATTGTCATTTTATTGCCTATCTTTATTCATTATTTGCTTTACCTATACCTACAGGGTTGACTGACTTTAATTCAGTCATCAGCTTTTGTGCATCACTTGGTATTGGACTTCTTGTAGGTATTTTTCTAGGATTTTTTACAAGCGTTTCTTTATTGGTAGGCGTTTTTGTTGGAACTTTATAGGCATTTTTTAAAGGTTCATCTTCAGGATCTTTTTTTGATTCAGCAATTGTTTTTGGTGCATCTGATCTATTGGCTTGACTTGAATCACTTACCTTAGATACTGTATCATATTTTTCCTGCTTGAACAATCTAATAAGATCTAAATTTTGAGTAAATTGTCCATTTCTAAATTCATTTTCCACAGTTATTACCCTATACATCCCACTAAAAACACTGGTGCTTGCAGGACCACTAAAATTTGCTAATCCAGTCTTTGGATCAAAATCTATAGGCGACCTAAAAGTCAACAATGCATGTATTTCGGCAGCGTCAAATATTAAACTGCCATTTTTATCAATAGCTGAATTTTTATCAAATTTTGTATTTACTGGATTGAAGAATATATCATCTTGTTTAATAAATTCTGGATCTCCAATTATTTTTAATTTGACATTTATCATATCTCCCCTACTGTCTGATAATGAAGCCTTATAAAAATCATTGACCGTTTGGCTTTTTGCATCAGGACTAGTTCCCTGACTTGCAGCTATATCCATTTGACCTGTTACAAATTTGACAGCGTGATCCTGCACACCAACTTCTGGTTTTTGTAATTTTGATTTCCCCGATAAATCTTCCTCTGGAGTAGTCAACACTAATGTTTTTTCTAATTTAGCATTGTCAGATGTTAGTACTGTATAAAACATTGTGTCAAAATCTAAATTAAAATCAATAATACTTTGATTCTGCCCAGTGAACATATAGTGATATTCTTTTGATGCAGTATCTGGAATCGCTATTGGCGCATTTGGAGATTTAGTATTATTAAACTCATATATTTTGACATAATATGTGATTTTTTTACTATATGTATCTCTTACTAGATCAAATTTATCAATCTCAATAATTGGAATGATTTTATACCATTTGATAGTTTTTTTTGATTTATTAGCATAGCTTTCGATATCACTGTCACTAGCAGTTTGTACATCAATTTTAGGATCTTTAAGTTGAGATCTTATAAATTCGCTATTACGCATTACTTGATTTATAACATCTATGATACTAGTACCTGCATTAATAGCAAAACTTTCTTTGGTTTTATCAAATCCATTAGTTTGTATTCCTGCACTGGATCTAATTTCGGCTATGGTTTGTTGTGAACTTTTATCAAGCATGGCTATTTTATTAATAGCCGTTTTGTCAGGAAAAACTATTTTAGATTTTTTTATTTCATCATCAAAAACAAAAGAATATTTTTCTGGAAACTGTTGAAGTTTCTTTTTATTATTGACCAATTGTTCTTGAAAACTGTTAATGGCCGCAGTATAGCTGCCCACTAGATATGAGCTAGTTTGAGCAGCTTGACCCAATTGTTGTTTAGCTTTATTAATTTCAGCAAGTCTATTTGAATTTGGTGATTTGTTTTTTTCTTCTTCTGTAGATTGCTTATTCAATGCCTCAATCCTATCATTTACCGCATTATTTACTTGCATTATTTTTTCAGCTTCCCCTGCCCTGGCGGATTCACTACTAAAAAAATCATCAACAGTTGTTGCAGTTACTTCAAAAGCTGCTGGTGTTCTAACATTTGAATCATTATATGCTTGATGATTGAATGGAACTGCACTAATTTGATATTCAGACCCTTCCTTGCCAACTTTAATCTTACATCCAGTGATTTTGATTGGGATATATTTTGTTTGTCCTATAATTTTGTTATGTGATTCCCCTGTGCTGGTATTACCAAAGAAATCAATTTCTAATAAAAATGGTATTTGCATCCAACTGTTGGCATTGATGTTATTGGCCATTGATAACAATCGATTTATTAACGTAATGCCATAAGGTTCAATGATAGTAAATGAAACTTCGATGGCATTGGTGTTTTTAGTTCTAGCACTTAGACCAACCACTGTGGTCATTTTTAATTCTTTAAAATAAAAATCCTCGTTGAAGTCGGGATGCCTTTTAAAATTAGAATCATTTCTTCTACCGCCACTGGCTATTAAAACAGTCCCAACATTATTTCCCGCAATTGGTATGTATTGATACCCTGGCACCGTCATCATCTTATTATAATTTTCAGGAGGGACAACATGTAGACTTATTCCGTAGGTAAAATTGGCATAATCAAATAAAGGATTTGGCCTAGCAGTGGACTTT
>Ga0114979_10002647_pt1 | contig 12054 bp, 10 predicted proteins | sample S_140625_EF_Meta_FD_87315 | JGI IMG/M metagenome (GOLD analysis project Ga0114979, IMG submission 87315) | Freshwater microbial communities from Lake Simoncouche, Canada to study carbon cycling - S_140625_EF_MetaG | ecosystem: Environmental > Aquatic > Freshwater > Lake | place: Lake... | reverse complement strand
TCCAACTGCCACAGGTTTTCAAATTACTTCAACCAATACTGAAGTTAACACTAATTCCGATACTTACATTTACATAGCAATACGCCGTGGGCCAATGAAAACGCCTACGGATGCGACTAAGGTTTTTAGTCCTACAACCGCTACTTCAGAGCCAACATCTACCCCATTATTAACAGGTGGTGGTTTTCCGTCTGATATGGTTTTGCATCGCCCAAGATACACGCTGACTTCATATGGTTTTTATAACACAGGTAGGCTTACAGGCGGTGGATTAAGTGTTTTATCAACATATAACACAAACGCTGCATCAAGTTATGGTACTACATATTGGAATTTTGATAACAGCACTGCGGCTTATATTCCAGCAAATGGATATTTTAATAATAACGGTGAAGGAAATATTGGGTACGCTTTGTATTCATTTCGCCGCGCCCCTGGCTTTTTTGATGAAGTTTGTTTTACAACACCGGGGTCAATTTCATCCCCAGTTACCCAAAACCACAATCTTGGTGTTGCCCCTGAGTTAATTATTTTAAAACCAAGAAATGGCGCGGGAAGAAATTGGTTTGTAATTGGTAGTTCTGGTTTGACAACCGGCCAGTATATGTTTCTTGAAAATGTTTACGGCGCAACCAATTATGGTGGTGGCGGCACATCAACTTGGTCAGCAACATCTACCACAATAACAATACCGACAGGATATTTTTATACGTCCTCGGATTACGTTACCTACCTATTTGCAACCCTTGCCGGTGTTTCTAAGGTAGGCACATACACAGGTAACGGTACAACGCAAACTATTAATTGCGGTTTCACAGGCGGCGCAAGGTTTGTCCTAATTAAGCGCACAGACTCAACTGGTGATTGGTATACCTACGACACTGCCCGTGGCATGACAACACTGACTGACCCGTATTTGCTTATGAACAGCACAGCGGCTCAAGCCGCAACCCTTGGTTCCGTTACTACAGTCACAACTGGGTTTGCTGTTAACGCTACTATCTTGGCTGCAATAAACACCAGCGCAGCAACCTACATCTTCCTCGCAATAGCATAAGGACACATCATGGAAATCAGAATCAGAGAAACCGGCGCAGTAATGTATGAGGGTGAGTTACGCTCCTACCTGCAAGCCAACAACGGCCCGTCTTATGAAATCCTGACTCCTGAGATTGCTGAAGCCTTGGGCGTGGATGTATTGCTGGAAGGCCCACAAGCAACGGGTACACGCTACCAGTACAGCCAGCGCAGCGGCGTGGAGCAGATTGACGGTAAGTGGTACACCAAGTACACCCTTGGCCCTGTGTTTGTTGATGAGGAAACCACCGCTGCCGAACAAGAGGCTGCATACCAAGCCGCCAAAGATGCCAAGCAATCTAAGTCTATGCGTGATTCTCGCAACGTAAAATTGGCAGAATCCGATTGGACGCAATTGGCTGATAGCACAGCAGATAAAACCACTTGGGCGGCTTATCGTCAGGCTTTGCGCGATTTGACCAAACAAAGCGGATTTCCTTGGGAAGTGACTTGGCCTGATGCCCCATGATTGCAAAATGGAAAATTCTTGAGGTTATTTCCGAAGATGAGGTAATAACCCACGCCAAGTATTATATTTCTGCAACTGATGGCAAAAATACAGTTGAAACTGAAGGAAATTGGGAGTTTGACAAGTTCAATGTAAAAACGCCTTACGCTGACGTAAAAGAAAGCCAAGTGATTCAATGGATCAAAGAAGGCGCAACGCAATTTGGGCAAAATGTAATAGAATCACGGCTAGAGGAACAATTGGCGCTTCTAAGCAAGACGAAATCTGTTGTGCCTCCGTGGAAACCGCCCGTGTTTACCTGGAGTAGCAATGGCACAGCCAATTGACATAGTTTCAAGAGCATTAAAGGATATCGGCGCACTAGAAGCCGGTGAAACGCCTACGCCTGATGCGGCGCAAGATGCGTTTGATATGCTTAACGATATGTTAGATCAATGGTCTAACGAAGATATGATGGTCTACAACTTCACGGAAATTATTTTTCCGGTGGTAAGTGGACAGACCCAATACACAATCGGGCCAGGCGGCACAGTCGGTGCAAGTTTCACCGGCTCAATCACTGGCAACATCCTGACAATCACCGCTATTGCGTCAGGCGCAGTTACGCTTAATCAAACCCTAGCCGGCACAGGAATCACCGCAGGCACAACCATTGTGTCGTTTATCAGCGGGGCTGGCGGTAACACATTGGAAGTTGGCACTTACCAAGTCAACATTTCGCAGACGGTTGCCAGCACCACAATCTCGGGTTACTACCAAAAACCTTTGCGCGTCAATTCGTCATTTGTGCGGGTTAACACAACGTCCAACGGTCAGCCTATCCTTGGTGGTGGCCTCGACTATCCCGTGGCAGTTCTAACCCTTGATGACTACTCATTGATTGGCCTCAAGACCCTTAATGGCCCTTGGCCCAAGGCTTTGTATTACAACCCTGGCGACACATTGGGAAATCTAAGCGTTTGGCCCAATCCGTCTCAAGGTGAAATGCACTTGTTTACGGACACCATTTTTGCCCGTTTTACAACGATGTATGACATTATGCGAATCCCGCAAGGCTACGTTAACGCGCTGCGTTGGTGCCTTGCAGAACGCCTGATGCCTATGTACGGCAAGGCCAGCCCCGTGCAAATTGGCATGATTTCCAAGTTTGCAGGCGAAGCCAAGGCGACCATTAAACGCACCAATATGCGCCCGCAGATGGTTTCGCGTTATCAGGATGCTTTGCTCACTGGACGTTCAAAAGATGCCGGCTGGATTCTCACGGGCGGCTTTTTGCGCTAAAGGACTGTCATGCCCGAATTCGGATTTGTCGGCCCAAGTTACGAAGCACCCTCGATTTATCAAGAATCGCAGGAGTGTATTAACTTTTTCCCCGAAATTGACCCACTCAAAGAGGGTGGCGTTCGGGGCGTTGTGGCGTTGTATCCGACCCCTGGCCTAACCCTTGAGGCGGTTCTAAACAACGCCGAAGTGCGCGGCCTGCGTACTTTGTCGGGCGGCAGTCAGATGATTGCGGTTTGCGGTTCCTACGTTTACGTCTTTACGTCAAACTTGTCTGCAACCGTGGTAGGCATTCTCAATTCGTCCTCGGGTCGTGTTGGCCTTTCTGACAACGGAATTAACGCTTACATTGTGGACGGAGCCTACCGCTACACATGGCGCATTTCAAGCCCAGCAAACGCCGTTTTTACAGGCTCTATTAGTGGGACAACCCTAACGGTTACCGCAGTCAGCAGCGGCACGATTACGGCCCACCAATCGCTGACAGGAATCGGCATCACGGCAGAGACTGTGATTACCGCCTTGGGTTCTGGTTCTGGTGGTGTAGGTACTTACACAATCAATTTATCCCAAACCGTAGCAGCAGAAACAATGACTTCTGCGGCGGTGGGCGCTCGGTTTACCGCAACTATTGCGGGAACAACCCTTACCGTTTCCGCAGTCGCAAGCGGGACTATTTACCTTGGTCAAACCTTACAAGGTGCAGGCATCACGGCTGGAACAATCATTAAAGCATTGGGCACGGGAACGGGTGGAATTGGTACTTATACGATCAGCACCGCCCACACTATCGTCACCGGCATAACAATGTATGCGCTGAATTTCAGCGTTTTACCAAGTTCTGATGGTGCGTTTAGTGGCGGCACATCGGTGGACATTGTGGACAATTATTTCGTCTACAACAACCCAGGCACTCAGCAATTTGGTTCGTCTGATCTGTTAAGCCCAATTTCGTCCTCTACGTCTTACGCATTTAAGGATGGCGCACCTGATAAGTTGGTTGCTCTGATTGTTGACCACCGTGAAATCTATTTGATGGGTGAGGCATCGTCTGAGGTTTGGACGGATGTTGGTTCAGTTCCTTTCCCTTTTCAACGTATCCCTGGAACATCTACCCAGCACGGTATTGCTGCCCAATTCTCGGTTGCCCGCCTTGGCAATTCCTTTGCATACGTTTCCCGAAACAATCGGGGTCAAGCGCAGATCATGCAAATGGAAGGGTACATTCCTAAAAGGATTTCTACCCATGCAGTCGAGAATACCTTAACGAATCAATACATTGACGATGCTATTTCGTACACCTATCAACTTGAAGGCCACGAAATCTACGTTACAACATTCCCGACTTTGAATCTGACATGGGCTTATGATGCCACCACAACCATGTGGCATAAATGGCTCGGTATGGCCTCTGATGGCACATATATGCGTCATTGGAGCAATTGCTCTGCATCCTTCCAAGGCAAGGTTCTAGTCGGCGATTACACCAACGGAAAAATCTATTCGTTGGACAAACTGAACTACACCGACAACGGCACAAACGTCCGCAGACTGCGCCGTGCGCCTCACTTGGTTACGGACTTTCAACGCCAATACTTTGATGAATTGCAGATTCAGTTCCAGCCTGGTGTTGGCACTACGGGATTGTCTGTAAATGCGCCTGGAATTGTGTCATCAAACACCATTTATTTGGGCTTAAATTACACAATTACCAGCAGCGCAACATTAACAATTCCTTTTATTAACACATACGTTATTGGCCCTTTGATTACTTCAGACACAACAACAACCACAAACCCCAAAGCAATGCTGCGTTGGTCTAATGACGGTGGTTCTACTTGGTCAAAAGAATATTGGGTGAGCATTGGGCAATTGGGTCGTTTTAAGAATCGTGCGATTTGGCGGCGCTTGGGCATGGCCCGTGATAGGGTGTTTGAGGTAGCGGTGTCTGACCCTGTAAATGCAGTCATCGTGTCCGCTAACCTTAAATCGTCAAGTGGGGAAAACTAATGGCTCTTTCTAATACACAACAGATCAATCCATATCCACAAGCGGTATTTTTGGATGCAAACACCAATCGCCCCACTCGGGCATGGCAACAGTTTTTCCTCAATTTGCTTAATTTTTCAAGCGCAACCACGGCAACCGCAGGGTCAGCAACCTTGCCAGCCAACCCAGTAGGGTTTATAAACGTAACCGTTAACGGCAACGCTTATAAAATCCCGTACTACAACGTGTAAGGACAAAAAAATGCCTAATAGTGCGGCTTTTATATCACCAGTTACTGCGCCGGTAGCAACACAAAAAACCATAAGTGCGGCAGATTTTACAGAGCCGTCTTGGGTAAAGAACGCCCGTCAAACCATTGGGACAGACGTAGAGCCGGTGTACCCAATGAAAACCGTGCATGGGGGTAATCAAGTTCCTGACACTGAAGCGGCCCCTATTGGCTATCGCTACGACAATGGAAAAAGCCAATATCAATATCTTGACTTGGCTGGCACACCTACCAACTTGGTAAACCGTGGCAACCTTGGTGAAGCAATCAAAACATTGGCTCCAATTGGTTTGTCAATGATTGGCGCTAACTTCCTTGCTCCTGCGCTTGGTGATTTGTTTGGCCCTTCTGTTGGTGATTTGTTTGGCGGTGGCGGTGATTTTGGGATGGGAGCAGGCGCTGGAGGCGCAGGAACTTCAATCAACGAAATGATTGCATCAGGTTTAGCCCCTGGTTCTGCTGGCGCTTATGGTGCTGCTGCTGGCGCATTAACTCCACAAGCACTTGCTGCGGCTGCTGGAACTGGTTTAGGCGCTGCTATTGCCCCTTCTGTAACATCATTAAATGAAATGGTGGCCTCTGGTATGGGGCCAGGTTCTGCTGGTGCTTATGGTGCCGCTTCTGGTGCTTTAACGCCAGAGGCTCTTGCCGCCGCATCGGGAGTTGTAACTTCTGGAAGTCTTTTATCAAATCTTGCATCACTTGCACCTGGTGCAACTGAGTTAGCACCAGTAACTGTATCGTCTCCTCCTTTAGCGCCGGATGTAATTCCACCTCCGTATGTTCCGCCGCCATTGGTTTTGCCACCCGTTATCCCTTTGCCACCCGTTTTGCCACCCGTTTTGCCGCCTCCAGTAGTAGACCCAACGGTTTTACCTCCAGTAACTATAACAACTCCTCCCCTTGTTCCAGACGTTATTCCTCCTCCGTATGTTCCCCCGCCATTGGTTCTCCCGCCAGTTACTCCGTTACCTCCTGTAGTTATTCCTACGCCTCCGGTAGTTCCTCCGGTAGTTCCTCCTCCGTATGTTCCCCCGCCTTTGGTTCTCCCGCCAGTTACGCCTTTAAATCCAATAACTATTCCTGGAGGAACTCCACCCGTTGTTCCTCCAGTAGTTCCTCCAGTTACGCCAACACTTTTAGATACCTTAACTCAATTAACCGGCCTTACAGGAACACAACTTGCCGCCTTGTTGTCAGGTATTACCGGATTGGGAAATTCTGCAAATCTTATAAGTTCAATCAACACCGGATTGGACGCTACAACAGCAGCAAATACGGCATCGCAAGGCGTATTGAAAGACATTTACAACCAGCAATTAGGGTTTCAAAAGCCTTATCAAACAACTGGAACTAATGCCCTAAGTCAACTTGGTGCGCTTGGAACGGGTCAATATCAGCAATACGATCCAGCAACGGGACAACCCACAACAATGGGCACAGGCTCGGGTTACTTGCAGCACCAATTTGACGCTTCAGACTTAGCCAAAGGATTGGCGCCTAACTATGATTTCATGCTCCAACAGGGGCAAATGGCAAACCAACGCGCTGCAAACGTTGGCGGTGGTGCGTTGTCGGGTAATACCCTGCAAGGCTTGAACAAGTACACGCAAGACTATGCAGGCAACGCATATCAAAATGCGTTTAACAACTATCAAACGCAACGCCAAAACATCTATGGCAATTTGTCAGGAATGGCTGGAATGGGTCAAACCGCAAACACTGGCGCACAAGCGGCTGGAACGTCTTACGGCAAAGGCACAACCGATCTGCAAACCGCATTGGCTAACGCACAAGCCGCAGCAGCAGTTGGCAAAGCGCAGGCATTGGCAGGCGGCACAAGTGGCCTTGCAAACTCCACATTCCTTGCGTCTTTACTTGCTCCCCCGAAATAAGGATTAGATATGGCAGACTCTTTCACAGGCTACACCAATCTTGCCATGCCGCAAACATCACTTGCGGACATGATGAACATGGCATCGGGTGTGCAGCAATACCAGCAAGCGCAACAGATGAATCCATTGGCTTTGCAACAACGTCAATTGGAACTGCAAAAAGCGCAAGCCATGTTTAATCCTGACGTTGCTAAAGCGCAGGCTGAATCTGAGCGCTCACGAACAGAAGCAAACGTTGCAGCGGGTACTGCTCAACCTCGAATCAGCGCGGCTAGTTCTCAAGCACAAAAAGCAGAAGTGGAAGCATTAGATTCTCGGTTTAAATACGACTCAGGAATGCACGAATCGTTTGCCAAAATTCTTGATGGATTCCGTACCGACCCACGTTTAAAAGACCCAAAAAATGTAACATCTAGCGATGCCTCAGACATCATGCACGAAATCAAAGTTTCTGCACGAACTGCTGGCATTCCCGAAAGAACGGCAGACGCATTGACTGCGCCAGGTTTGCTTACTGCATTGGGCAAGCCTGGTCAATTTGCTGATTACTTGGCAAACACCGCAGGGCAAACGCAAACCGCATTGGAAAAACGCAATGCCGTTCAGCCTACTGTTTCGGTCGACACCAGCGGCAGAACAGTTACGCAAGTTCCTGGTCGTTTGCCATATCAAACACCTACTGTTACCGTTGGAACTGCTGGTGGTATGCAAGGAGAAACACCGCCTGCTGCTGCTGCGCCAACGCCACAAGGGGGAGTACAACCGTTAGACATGGGCGGCGCATTTGGATTGAGCGCCCCTGTTCCTCCTACTTTCCCCAAGCGCACAACTCAGCAATATATTCCATTGCCAGGCGAGGCAGAAGCGCAAGCCAATGGCATTAAATTGCGAACTGCTTTGACTAATGGGTTAAACAATACCGCAGACATGAATAGAAATGTTCAAGAATCCTTTACTGCAATTACAAAATTAAAACCTGATTCTTGGTACACAAGTGGTGCTCCTGGTACTGTTGTAAGAAATGTAAGTAACTTGTTAGGAAGTTCAGATTACCAACAACTTTCAAAAGATTTGGCAAACCTTCAAATTGCTCAAATGCAATCAAGCGGCGGTTCATTGGATACTGATGCTGGAAAATCATTGCAAGCAAAAGCAATGGGAACGGAAACTTACAACCCTGACGTTTTGCTTAACATCATGCAACGCATTGATGCCAATAAAACTGAACTTCAGTTAAAAGCGCCTGCTGCAAATTTGTTTGCACAAAAAAATGGCGACAACAATTTTGCAAAATTTCAACAAGAATGGTCTAAAAACGCAGATTCCAAAGTGTTTCAAGCAATTAACATTTTTCACAATGTTACAGACCCTCAAGAACAAAAAGCGCAAATCAATAATTTGCTTGGTAAAGACCCAAAAGCCCGTAAGTTGTTTGCTGAAAAATACGATAACATTCAGAAACTCATAACTAAAGGGAGTTTGGATTAATGGCTTTTGATCCTTTGCGCTCTCTTATTGCTGGTGATGAGCAGCCTGCGCCTGCTCAAAATGCGCCTGCAAAAAAAGGTGGTCAGTTAACCAAAGAAGCAATGCTTGGTTATAACGACCTTGCGGACACATTAAAACAGTTAAAAGAATCAACACCTCAGTTTGTCCCTGGAAGCCCATTACATCAGCAAAATTTAGCGTCTATTGCAGAAGCAGAAAAAACGCTTCAAAAAGCAAATTTGCCTGTTACGCAAACTGCACAAGTTAGTGCGCCAGCCAAATCCGCTGATCCATTACGCGCATTAATTTCTGGTGAAGAAGCACCTTACACGCCAGCAAACATAGACGTAAACGCTCAAGCGCAAGCACGTTTGCAACGCCAAGGCGCACAACCAAAACAAAAAAGCGCAGTTGGTCAAGCCTTTCAAGACGCATTTGACAACATTGTTATGCGGCCTAAAGACCCTGGCATTTTGGCTAACGCTATCGGCGCAGGAGAAGCGGGTTTAACTACTGCAAGTGGCGCATTGGCTTACCCAATTGGCGCGGTTGCCGGTATTGGCGGCACTTTGTTAAGCGGCAAATACGGAACACAAGAAGGCATACAAGCGGGCGGTAAAGTTGCTGGCGATGTTGTTTCTGCATTGACGTATCAACCACGCACCCAACAAGGACAAGGAATTGTCCAAAATCTTCAGCAATTGTTTGAGCAAAGCAAATTGCCGCCTGTTGGTTTGCCCGAAGCCGCAGGGTTTGCTCCTGTTGTTGGTGCTGCTTCTGAGCAAGCAAGAAATATAAAACAACCGCCTCAACCATTGGGATTGCAATCTATTGTGCAGCCTGGCATCCGACCAGCGTCAGAAGTGCCCGCAGTCATGCGTAAACCCGCAAATATGACGCCTCAACAGATTGCTGATGTGCAGGCAGCGTTTGAGGCTAAAAAGGCAGGATTGACGCCGCCCGTGGAGCCGGTTGCACCTATTGCTCCTACTGTTGCGCCTATGTCTACTGCGCCTGCTGGTTCTGCTGGTGCTGCTGCTGCAACTGATTCGGCCCGCATTGCTGAATTGTTATCTCGCGCAAGCCCTGAGTTGCAAGACGCAACCAAGCAAATTGTTGCACAAGGCGAAAAAGTTAACCCGCAACAATTGGAAAACCGTGTCAAGGCTGAACAATTTGGAATCAAACTTACTGAAGGTGAAGCATCTCAAGACCTTGGCAAACTTTCAGAAGAATACAACTCAATTAAGCAAAACCCAGCAATGGCTGACCATTTGGCAAGCATTCCTAAAAAGTTGTCAGATGCGTTTAAACAAATTAGAGAAAAAGTTGCGCCTGATGTAAATGAGCCTGACCCTGTTAAGGCCGCAAATATGGCTTTGGAAACAATGGTTCAACAAGATGTTGGAATGCGTAAAAACACTAGCAACTTATATAAAACTGCTGCTGAATTAAATGGTGGAGAACTTCCATTAAGCGGGTCAAATTTTGTTAACACCGCTAACGCAACATTAAAAGAAGCAAATCCAAATCTTTATCGTTTTTTGCCACCAGAAATTCAAGGAATTTTGGACGATCTAAAATCAAATGGCAATATGTCATACAACGATTTTGAATATTACAGAACAATTCTTGGCAATGAAGAAAGAGCCGCTAAACGTGCTGGCAAAGACAATGTGGCGTTTGCAGTTAGCAAAGTTCGTGACGCATTGGAATCCACTCCAATGTCTGATGCAAGCGCACCTGTAAAAACCGCTTACGATTCTGCTAGAAAATCTGCAAAAGACAGATTTGATTTAATTAAAAACAACAGCGCATTTAAAACAGCAATTGCTGACACAAGAACGCCAGAAGAAATAAATTTAGGTGTATTACATCCTGCTGCAAACACATTTGTTGACAAATTTTATAGCCACAAAACTCCTGATGTTCAAGTTAGAAGGTTGATTGACCAAATTGGTCAAAATTCTGAATCGCATCAAGGATTAAACGCTGCGGTCATTGACCAAATTGCAAAAGCAAGCGGCGTAAAAGGTAGCCCAAATGATGTTATTAGCCAAGCGTCATTAAACAAACAAATTCGCACAATTTATAGAACAAATCTTGGAACAATGATGCCACCGGAAGGCGTTGGTTTGTTAAATGATTTGGCTGATGTTTCTGCTATTACTGACCATACAGGGGCAGGAAAATACTCTAATGTGTCTAAGACTGCAATTGCTCAAGAGCCTAGCCCTGCAACTCAATTTCTTAAAAAGAGCGCTGAAACACTTTTACATGGTGCTTTGGTTGCCCATAATCCAGCCCTTGGGTTTGCATACGGCGCAGGCAAAGAAGTGTTAAAAGGTCGTACTGAGCGTATAGCAGCAGAACAAGCAGCGGCAGAATTGGCAGCAAAAAATGCTGCACCTTTCAAAGAAGGCGCTGGCATTACATATAAACTTAATGACATCAAGAACTTAGGAAGCAAATAATGGCAGTCAATCTTTCACCCATCGGTAACGGATTCCAGTTCTTTACCACCACCGGCATCCCTCTAAATGGGGGATATATCTACACTTACCTGGCTGGCACTACAACGCCTGCGGCAACGTACACAACGTCTGCGGGTACTGCGGCTAACACAAATCCGATCCAGTTGGGTACGGATGGTCGCCCACCGCAAGAGATTTGGCTAACAGCAGGCACTAACTACAAGTTTGTTCTAACCGATTCCGCAAACAGCGTTATTGGTACATACGACAACCTGTATGGAATCATTGGCACCACATCGGCGGTTAGCGCAGTTCCATCGGGCGGCATCATTATGTGGTCGGGTTCTATTGCGTCAATTCCAACTGGCTATTACTTGTGCGATGGTTCTAACGGCACTCCCAATCTGAAAGATTCGTTTGTTGTTGGTGCTGGTAACACCTATGCAGTTGGCAATACGGGTGGCTTTACGTCATCGGTGACAAGTAGCGTTGGCACTAACCTGCCAACTTATTACGCACTTGCATTTATCCAAAAATCATGACACCTGATTCTTTTGATCCTATTAAATACGGCGTTTTGTGGGAGCGCGTGCAATCCTATGAGCGCCGTTTTGATGAAATGTCAAACAAGATTGACAAACTGGAAACGTCAATTGACAAACTTGTTGAAATGGCAAATCAAAGCAAAGGCGGTTTTTGGATGGGCATGACTATTGTTTCTGCCTTGGGTAGTGTTGCTGGTTACTTTTTGCATTGGTTTAACAAGGGCTAGTTTGTGTTAAATGCGTTTGTTTCTCTTAATCTTTTTGATGCTGATAACGGTGTCGGCGGCAGAAAACAAGTTAATCCTTTTGGCAACCCCGCCAGAGAAAATAGAGAAGCCCAAGCCGGTACAGGGTTGTTCAATACAAGACTTGTATGTGATTGCATGGACGATACACGATCCTATGGAGCGCCGTGTAGCCATGTTGGATTGGCTGGATAAAAATGTATGCAGTACCCAAAACTACGCAGATATTTGGAACTCCTTGTCGGAATGGTCGGGCGCATCAGACAACGCTTTGCTACGCGCAAAAGTGATACAGGGTTACG
>Ga0114979_10002646_pt1 | contig 12057 bp, 5 predicted proteins | sample S_140625_EF_Meta_FD_87315 | JGI IMG/M metagenome (GOLD analysis project Ga0114979, IMG submission 87315) | Freshwater microbial communities from Lake Simoncouche, Canada to study carbon cycling - S_140625_EF_MetaG | ecosystem: Environmental > Aquatic > Freshwater > Lake | place: Lake... | reverse complement strand
TATTCACCGGCCAGCGGCCCTTCCACTCGATCAGCGAGCTCTTTGATCGCAGCGCTGCCTTCCAGGTACAGCCATCAACGTTGCGATCCGAGATCCCCGCGGCCCTTGATCAATGGCTGCAGACGCTGTGCATCTTTGACCCGGATCAACGGCTGTCAGCCACAGCAGCAGCCCTGGCCCTTGATTCAGCACTACAGCCACCTTCTACTGGTACGGAGACTGGAAGCAACGATCAGCCTGTAGCTGCGCAACCTGAGAATGTGCCGGCAGCTCCGATCGACTGGACCCGCTTGCCGAAGGGGACTCTTCTTGCCGGCAAGCTCGAGGTTCAAGAGCTGATCGGTCGCGGCAGCTTCAGTGTGGTCTACAAGGTGGTGGATACCCTCGGCGATGTCACTAGGGCTCTGAAGCTGATCCTGCGTGATCGGCATTCAACCTTGGAGCGGCTCAAGAAGGAGTACAAGACCCTCGTCCGCCTCCCTGAACATCCGCATGTCGTGCGGGTGATCGATGCCAACGTGCTTCCGGGGGAAGAGGGACCTCCCTACATCCTCTTCGAGTACGTCGAGGGCGAAGACGTTGCAGATCTGATCCACGACGATCGACTTGATGCTGAAGATGTCTTGCTTCTGTATCGGCAAGTGGCCGAAGGGCTGGTTCACCTCCACCGGGAGGGCCTCTACCACTGCGACATCAAGCCCCATAACCTCCTCTGGACCGTAAAGGGGGCAAAGATCACTGACTTCAACGTCTCCGTCCGCACGGAAGACAACGGCCATGGTGGCGGGTCCCATCGCTACCTCCCCCCAGACCTTGACCTCTCAGAAACGCCCACACCCAGTGAGCTGGCCGACCGCGACCTCTATGCCCTTGGCCTCACCATCTATGAGGCGTTGACAGGTTCCTATCCATGGAAAGGCACCGCACCCCCACCTGGTACCCCTGCGCCTGATCCACGAGATGGGCCTGGCGGGAGCGATCTGGTTCCCGAGCTCACTGTCCTTGTTCAGAAAGCCATTGCCCCGAAGCGTTCGGAACGATTCGCGTCGGCTTCAGTTCTGCTCGAAGCCCTGCAGCAGATCACGCGGGCCCGTCGTGAACCCACCTCAGAAACGGTTGGCACTATTTCGGTGCCAGCCCTCGCTGGATCCGCCAAACCCAATACCAATTCATTCGTCCACTACCTCCAGACTCTTTACAGCCAGAGCCCCCAGACCAATGCGGGCACCCGTGGGTTAGATGAACTCGGACGACTCACCTACGTCCCGACCCTCCTGGACGAGAACCTGATACCCGAGGTCGTAGCGGGCAAGTTCAAGCTGGTGTTGATCACAGGCAATGCTGGCGATGGAAAGACCGCATTCCTGCAGCAGCTGGAAATGGAGGTGGGAACCCAGGCTCAGGTGCAATCCAGCGAACACCTGCCCAACGGTCGCCGATTCTCCACCACAGACCGCTCGTTTCTGACCAACTACGACGGATCCCAGGATGAAGAAGATCGCAAAAATGAAGATGTCCTCTATGAGTTCTTCAGGCCCTTCTCAGGCGCTGATCCAGGTGCATGGCCAACGGATGAGACCCGTCTGATCGCCATCAACGAAGGGCGGTTGGTTGATTTCCTTGATACCTCCAGGGAAGCCTTCCCTGCCTTGTTGTCAGTAGTAGAAGAAGGTCTTCGTACAGGTGAGGACATGCATGGCATCGCTGTCGTCAACCTAAATTGGCGTAGTGTCGTCGCCAGTCCGATTTCCGAGGACAACTCGATTCTCGAGCGCCAACTGCGGGCTCTAGTGAAGCCGAAGTACTGGCAGGCATGCCAGAGCTGCGATCTGAAAGACAAGTGCTATGTCCACCACAATGCCCAGACTTTCCAAGACCGTACAGCAGCACCCCAGGTCATTGAACGTCTCAAGACGCTCTATACGCTGAGTCATCTTCGCGGTCGCCTGCACATCACCATTCGTGATCTGCGTTCTGCTCTGTCGTTCATGTTGACCTCCGCGCGGGATTGTGGAGAAATTCATGCTCTCTACAGCGAAGGGAAACGGGAGTTGATCGCTGCAGGTTTTTACTTCAACTCCTGGATGGGGGCGGATACTGGTACTGCTGATCGGCTTCTGCAGCTGCTGAAGGGTCTTGATGTGGGCTCTGCGGCCGACCCGCGTCTGGATCGTGGCCTCGACTTCATCAGCCCAGCTCAGGATCAGAGCCGATTCGGTTTTTCAGACCGCGGCAGCTATGACCATGAAGTCTTGCGGGCCCTCTACGAAACCCTGCCACGCGATTTCACTGGCAAACCTTCTTCTACCAGAGCCCTTGCACACCGGCATTTCCTCTCCATGGCCCGTCGCCGTATCTTCTTCGAACGGCGCGACAACAACTGGCCTTCGATGCTTCCCTACCGCTCTGCTAAGCAGCTGCTGGCCATGATGCGTGCTCAAGTGAGCACAGAACTCGCCCTCGAGGATGTACTCCATGCCATCAATAGAGGCGAAGGCCTGCTCGATCCAACACGGCTAGGTGACAGCCTAGCCCTGCAGGTGCGGCAGGTGGAACGAGGCACGATCCGTTCCTACCGCCTCTATCACTCGAATCACTTCAAACTTGCTCTAAGGGATTCGGCTAGTCAGGCTCGCTTTGTAGAACACATGCCTGAAGGCCTTGTGCTGCAATTCAAGGATGGAAGCCAAGAAGCTGAACTTCTGATCAACCTTGATATCTTTGAGATGCTCGAACGCCTCAACCGTGGCTACCGCCCAAGTATTGAAGAGGAACAGGGCTATTACTTAAGTCTTGCTGTCTTCAAGAACGTTCTAGGCTCCGCGCCCTATCAGGAAGTCCTGCTGACAACGACTGGACATGACTTCTACAAGGTTCAGCGCCATCATGATGGCCGCCTTGAGATGGCCCATCTCCAAGCAGCCCTGGAGGTATCCGCATGACGCTGTCCACCAGAGATCGCACATTTAATAACAAGAAGATTTCCTATCTCGATTTCAAGCAGATCGAGATGGACCGTGTACTCACAGCCCTGTTCGCACGATTGGCCCATAGCGGATTCGCCAGCCGTCTGAAACGACGTCATGAATTGTCCGTGAAGGCATTCGTCGAGGAATTTCTTGACCACCCAGAGTGGTTTACAGGTTTTGCCCAGCACCGGGAGATCGTCGAGCGTTGGTTTCAGACGCACCTCATGGACATGGTGAACAGAGGGAAGGCAAATGAAGCTGTTGCAGCACCAAGGCCCCTCCATGGGTTCACCTACCGATTCAGGAATGCGAAGCACTCTCGCGACTATGGCGCTGCCCAGCATCTCTATGAATCTCTCTACCATGCCCGTAAGGGTGCAGGCCAAGCAGCACTAGAACAACTGAATCGCTTCTTCTTCCAGGGTCATGACAAGGTCACAGGCCAACTGGATGGTGCAGCTGTCTTGGATGTCGAAACCCAGGCGCTGCTACGCCTCACCAATCAAGCAGAGGATGCTCCAGATTCCCGCGGTGGTAGGGAGAGTCATTCCCCCCTTTGTATCGGATCAGCAGATTTACTGGCAGAAGACATTAAGCGCCTGTTGTTTTACGAGCACCATATTCCAAGATCGGCCATGGTGGACTACCTGAAAGTACTCCTCTCCTTTCATCTCGCGCTGTATCACCTGCGTCTCTTTAAATTGTTGCCAGCACTGGTGAAACGAAAAGGTGGCGATCCCATCTGTACTGTCGGTTCCTGTCCGATGGATCCAAGAAGCTTCACTAGTCCCCAAGGCGACTGCCCATATCAGATCGGCCTTCTTGTTGACCTAGGAGTTAGCCCGAGTTCGGCTTCGGCTCGTTTAGCGATCCGTAGTGCAGACTTCCACTACAGGCGAATCCCTGGATTTGTCAAAAGCTGCTTTACCGCTAAGAAGCTAGAGGAGTTTGGTGAATCTCTGGTGAAGGCCGGAAAGCTTCATCTTGCAAAAGGGCAAGACCTTGGAGTAAGTGATACCCTGCAGCTCCTGGAGTCTTTGCACAAGGAAGAACTGGCAAAGTTCTTCGGTTCACGTCTGTATTCAATCCTCCAGAATACAACAGCTGCCACCGAAACCGATCTGGATCCAGAGATCAAAGCAGTGCTCGAACTTCATCTCTCCGATTTCGATGCCTATATTGAAGTCCTTACTGCCCTGCGGGGGAAGTTTCATCGCCAGTACATTATCGAATGCTTGGATTCATTATTAATGAAGAATCGTCCTGGAGCTCTTCTTGCCCAAGGTCGAACAAAGGGAGCTCCGCGCCGATTCGTTCTAGACAGTCGATTGCTGGAAGTGCTTCTCCAACTTGCAGTCCTTAAGCAGGATCAGCCTACGGATCCTTTCTATACCGGTGAGCTGCGCATCGATGATCTTCTCACCTGGCTACGGGAACGCTATGGACTTCATATCGATCGCCTTCCCCACGGAGATGGATTTGTGACCCCCAGTATCGATGATAATGCTGCTCTTCGCCAAAATTCTTCTGCCTTTACTGATCGGCTGCGTGAAGTTGGTTTCTACCAAGACCTCTCTGATGCCTATGTCTCCCAGACAGTCACCCCCCGGTACAGGATTGAGATTAATGCCGTTGGAGGTAAAGGCGAGCCATGAGCCAAGGTCTTCGAATAGTCCAGCCCTATGACCTGGTGGCTGAACTAGAGGCGCTGTTGTTCTCTCGGTTGGCTGGTCTTCTGCGCTCTAGAAGCCGTGGCCATTGCATGCGACTCGCCGACCTAGATAGCGTCTTAATGGAGCGGCTCTGTGCTCGTCTACGCAAAGAAGTTCCTGATGCTCAAGTCGTGATTCTTGGCAATGGAAATGCAATTACTAAGTCTGAGTTCACCGTCAGCGCCACAAAGCTTGTTGAACTGCGCAATCCGGTCTCTGATGGAACACAACGCGCACCTCTCTTAGTCTTTATCCCCAACGAGATTCGTGCTGCCGCCGAAGATAGTTTTGGCGTGGCGACGTTTGAAGATATTCCTGTCGGAGATATCTATAACCAGCTTCGTAGCCGCCTCATTGAGGAACTCCCTTCGCCGATCAAGGGTGCAGTTGCCGAAAGCTTACGTCGACTGGAAGGCGACGATCCATGGCCCTTTGCCGATTCTTTGGCCATCGTTCGGTTTCTCCTTACTGCCAAGCTGAATGATGGGGATCCGGAAGCCGTTGGCGCAGCTCTCTTTGAACTTGCCCTCGTTCCTGACTTTGAGCTACTCATCGATCCCACCAAGACTCCAGGCAGGATTACTCGTAATCGCGACTGTGTTCGCAGGCTAACCTGGTCCGCTGCAACGGAGCGAGGTCGTGTTCTTGATCTTGGTCTCAAGAAGGGTGCAAACCGCTCGCAACTTGCCGACTTCCTTGCCCAGACGGGCTTAGAGGATCCATACGACTGGACACGCCGGATCGTATTGGATCGTGCCTGCTGGAAGTTTGCATTCCATCGTTGGGAATTTGAGGAGAGCAAAGACGATCATGAACAGGTCTTTATTGGCAATGTTCAAGTAAATCTCCCTTTGGTTGGTGAATCTCCCCCTGATTCAAGGTTAGAGCAACTCAATCCCGAGGAGAAGATTCTTGTTGTTGGTCAAGGCGGCTTGCGTAAGTTCAATGTTGGATTTCAAGTCAGTCCTCATCCTTCACGCGTACAAGGGTTAGATCGCTTCGTCGCTCAGGTGATCTCTCGAGAAGCGGGGCCAGTTGGATTGGTTCGCAGCAAGAAAGCCTGGAGCACGAATCGAACCTCAGCAACGATCGACATTAACAATCTGTCGAGGGTCAACTGGGAGGAAGGCTGGCATTTCATTCGCCTCCTGGCGCAGACAGAAGACGGCGACCTTATCCCGTTGGTGGATGAACGCAACAATCCACTTCCCTGGTCAGTCGACGACAACGATGCCGCCATTCCCCGGCCAAATGAAAGTGAGCTTTTCTACGTCGTCACCGAGCTTGATGAGCCTCCCCCACCTCCTCAACGGGCCTTGGCGAAGCACGACAGCCTTGAGCACGCACGGCTCTGTCTGAAGTTCAGTGCAATTCACGACGGCCGAGATACCAATGGAATTGGACCTCAAGGGGCCCGCTGGTCAGAGGGTCGACAAGCCAATGGCTCCGGTCGTGACACCTTGGAGATTTACTTTGGACATGAAGGAAATATCCAGATCCCTATTTCACGAACTCTAAAAACTCTCGAGCAGGCCATTCTTACATCATCTCATGGCCCACTCTCCTGGAGAGTTTCGGTGCGTATGGGACAACCGGATAAACCTACAGCTAATGAAGCAGCGTGGCCCACATCTGTTTCCTGCAATCGGTTCCTTGAGGCCCGCTCGGTCTGGTTTGATGCCGTGCGAAGCGGTGGAGTAGAGCTCATTACCCAAGCGGCAGATTTTCTCCAACAACAGCCCCTGGCGATCGAGTATGCCGATGCCTACCGGGAGTTGCTGGAGGACCTGCTGAAGCAGGCGTCTGGGTCCTCTCCTAGCGACACACTTGGCGGCATCTCTGCCCTCGGGCGTTTCCTCACGCTCGACACCGTCAGCTTGACGATCATTGACTATCGCGGTCGTCGTCGTGAGGCGGCTCTACTTGCTCCAACACACCCCCTTCGGGTCCTCTGGTGGGCCACGTGGGCTCGAACTGGAGACGGTTGGGTCAATGCGGCCAAGGATTCCGCAGCAGAGTTTGTGGGGCCAACGCGTGATGCGCTGCTCGAACAAGTTGTACCGATCGGGCACCCCTCGGTCTTGTCAACGATGGCCAGCCAGGCATCAGCAACTCGGATGATGATACCCATCGACAACATCGCTCCATTCTGGTCGCTCTATGCCCCTGCCCAAGAACCTGATCCCAGAGGGTTACTGGGTGACGTCTGCTCTGCCTTTGGATTGCCTGAACCCGCCATTGGTGGATCTGCGTTGGATGGAAAGGCTCTGGCGTCACGAGTGCAGCGCTACTTGATTCAGCACCCGTACATCAGCACCCTGGTGATTAATGCATTTAATCCTGGTCGTGCCGGAATCCTTGCCGAAATGCTCCTGATCCTTCAAGATCAACCTACATTTGGAGATATCTCCTACGACATCTGTATCTTTGTTGCCGACCCTGAAGCCCCTGGCGTCGGAGAAGGGTTGGCAGATTTACTCTCACCTTCCGGAACTCTCACCGGCCGAGAAGCGGATGCTTTTGCCACCTCAAGCGGTGATCATCTTCATCCCAAGCTGGCGCTTGCGATCCGTAGTACAACTGAGTTTCGTGCTCAACCCGAGAGCTTCTCGGCCCATCTTTCTTTCCTCTTTGACCTCTTTCCGGCCGAGGAGATTGCCGCGGAGCAAGCCTCGCTAAAGGTCTCCGCTGCTCCAGTCCATGGACTTCTGCAGGATTACCAGGTGGAGTACAAGGAGAATGAGAACACCGTGGCTTGGAGCAGGACACCACGCCATGGTTGTGCCCTCCCTCTAAATGGTTCTGAGCAGCTTACTGATTTACTCTCAACAGTTCCTGCACTTCTCTCCAGTGCCACAAGTGCTGTAGCAACCGGCCAAGTTGGGGATGCAATGCGCCCTGTTATCGGTTTGGCCCTCGATGCCAAAGAACGGGCACTCCTCCATCAGGTTCATGAGATCAGCGACTGGGTGGTCACTCTCGATCGCAACATGGGCATTGAGTTCTTTGATCATGGTGGTCAGCGCAAACGTCCTGATTACCTCATTGATCACTCTCCAGATATTGGAAATGCAGTTGGTCACAGGCTGACGATCACATCTCGCTCCGTTTCCGAGCTGGAGGCCATGCTTCTCCCAGTGCTCAACGAGTACGGACTTCCTTGTGAAGGCCGGCATGCTGTTGCCGTACTTGATCAGCTGCGATCCCTCTCCGGCCGATTGGCCCTCAAGCTTATTTCCGCGCCGTCACAGCGTGCAGAAGCTCTAGGCCTTGCCCTTTCCCGTATGTATCTCTGGCATCAAGAAGCCCTTCAAAGCCAGATTGCACTGTCTCTTGATGCCCATCTTGAACTCTATCGTAGTCTAAAGAAAGCTGCTGATGAGCTGGGTGATGAAGTCAGCTTCAAACGCACTGATCTAGCCCTGTTTGATCTCAATGCAGCCGAGCGCACCATCACCTGTCGCTTGGTTGAAGTCAAATGCTATGCAGCGGTCGGAGATCTTGCCGCCTACAGCTCCTTGAAGGACAGGATTGCCGAACAGATCGCACAAAGTGAGCAGGTGCTCTCTTTACACTTTGATCCTCACAGGAATAAACCAGACCGTGCAGATCGATTGATGAAGAGCCAGGAACTTGTCTCGCTCCTTGAGTTCTATTTGGATCGAGGGGTCCGCTATGGCCTTATGGAGTCATCGGCGGTTCAGGAAGCACGTTTTTTCCTCCGTAGCTTGGAAGATGGCTATCGCTTGAACTTCACCCGTAGTGCCCTTGTGTTTGATTTTGAGAAGACGGGAAGTGACATCGAGCAAGAGAATGGAATCGAGTTTCACCGTGTTGGTTCAGATTTGATCCGTGAACTTATTGACGCAGCTGCAATATCTTCACTTGACCAGGTAGAAGCCACTGAGGCCAAGGATGGTTCCGTTATTGGTCCCCTACTTATTTCGGCAGACATTGAGACCACACGCTTGCCTCACCGTCCAAGCATTCCTGAGCTTGAAACTGCAGCCTTCCTGGGCCCAAATCGCGATCGCAGTGTTTCATGGGAGGATTTGGCTTTAGCTCGACGGAACCTAAGAGGTCTCCCTTCTGCGTTCTCACCTGGGCAACAAATAACTCCGAAAATGGATGAAGATGACCTTCCACCGAGGCGCGGAAACCAACCGGTACCTAAAAAGCCAGGCGGAAGCCCATCTGGAGGCTCTTCTAATGACTCCACTTCTGCTCAGCCGGTAACAGGTAGTGATGGAGTGGATGTTAAAGAACAAAATAGGATCGATGACTCTTCTGTATCTATGAAAGCTTCTAATGAGGAGCATATCCCAATTCAATTAACTGGAGAATCCATTCGTCCTACCCCGATACCTCAACCGTCAGACCAAGGTCCTGGCGAAGGCGTACCGGCATATGACGTCATGCTTGGTGTCACCGGTGATTCTCCTCAGTATGGCTTATTTGGTGAAGTCTCAGGTCGTAAAGTTGCGCTTGATCTCAATCAAACACACACGATTAGCCTCTTCGGTGTCCAGGGCGGGGGGAAGAGCTACACCCTTGGCAGTGTTGCCGAGATGGCCTCTCTCCCAATTGATGGAATCAACTTGTTGCCACAGCCACTCGCAACGGTGATCTTCCATTACAGCCCAACCATGGACTATGCGCCGGAGTTTACGTCTATGGTGGCGGCCAATAGTGATTCATCTCAAATAGCACTGTTACGAGAGAAATATGGTGCCGAACCTAAGGCTCTCTCCGATGTCCTGCTGTTGGTTCCATCCGACAAACTTGAGGAAAGGCGACAAGACTATCCGGGTATTGAGGTTCGTGCACTTCGCTTTGCTGCCTCCGAACTCCAGGCCAGTCACTGGAGATTTCTGTTGGGAGCTGTAGGCAACCAGGCAACCTACATCAGGCAACTCAACATGATCATGAAACAGCTGAGGGATGATCTCACTCTAGAAGGGTTGCGCCATGGGATTGCCGATTCCCGCATGCCAGATCACATCAAAGAATTAGCTTACGGTCGTTTGGAGCTTGCGCAGGAATTCATCGATGACAGCGTCAACCTCGGCGAAGCGATCCGACCTGGACGGCTTGTTATTGTAGATCTTCGCGATGAGTTCATGGAAAAAGACCAAGCCCTTGGCTTGTTTGTTGTTCTTCTCCAGCTCTTTGCCGAAGTCACCTATGAGGGCCGCAAATTCAACAAGCTTGTGGTATTTGATGAGGCGCACAAGTATATTGACAGTCCTGATCTGGTTGGCGGCTTAATTGAGGTCGTGCGAGAGATGCGGCACAAGGGAACCAGCATCATGGTCGCAAGCCAGGATCCACCATCAGTACCCGTAGCTCTCATTGAGCTCTCCAGTCAGATCATCCTGCATAAATTTAATTCTCCTGCCTGGCTCAAGCATATTCAAAAGGCAAATGCAGCGCTTGGTGATCTGACTCCTGAAAAAATGGCGCACTTGCAGCCTGGTGAGGCTTATGTGTGGTCAAGCAAGGCGACGGACTCCGCATTCAGTAAAGGTGCTCTCAAAATCCGCTGCCGTCCAAGAGTGACTCAGCATGGCGGATCTACCAAGACTGCTGTCTGAAGCTCTAAGCTATCGCCCACTTTCTTGGCTCGATGCTGATTCTTCTTGTTATCAGTGATCGAAGCCTATCTCTTTGTGCAGCACCACTTCCGCGATCGTGTGCGGCTGGTGCGCATCTCCCCCCGGAAGCATGAGAAGGGCACCTGCCCACTCAGCCACACCAGCCTCGTCACCCCCGTCGCTGGCGAGCACTCCCTGCTGGATCAGATGGTCGCTCGCGCAGCCGCGACCTCGCTGGAGGCTTCCCTGAGGGGCCCGGCTCTGGGGCAGCTGGTGGAGCAGCTTCCTGCAGATCAGGCTACTGCCTAAGGCTCACCGTCCTCAAAGGCCTCTCCCTGTGAGCCGCCGCGGCGCAGCTGCAGATCAGCCCGATGGCGTTGTCGCACCGAGAGGTGCGCTTAGCGATTCCTCTGCCCCAGAAGAAGGCCCTCGCCGCCCTGCGCCAGCAGCTGGTAGGGGCGGGCTGACGCCCCAACGGGGTTCTCGCCAGGTCTGTGGCAAGAGCCAGAGGAACCGCCGCCCTCTGGCTTCATGAACCCCCTCCTGCGGCTGCTAGGAGCGGCCGCGTCAAACGGTTTGCTCACCGGTCAGATCGTTTTCTCGACCGCGTTCGTCGGTGCCTGTGAGCTGCCCAACTGGATCCAGGCCCCCCGCGAGGTGAATGCATGCCTGGAGCGCTGGATGACGGTCAGCGCCCTGTTCTTCCCCTCCGGCATGCAGACCACCCTCGGGAAGATCCAACCCGCCCTGGCGCCCGGCCGGCGGGGGGTGTTCCGATGAGCCGCTCCGTCCCTGCCGGCGACTACGTCGAGCACTTCGATCCTGAGCTTGCTCACCACCGGGCCTGGTTGTTGGCGGTGCTGGAGCATCTGGTCGCCAATGAACCCCAGGCCCTGGAGGAGGGCGGGACCCTGCGGCGCCTCTGGACTGCCCGGCAGGACGGGGGCGCTCCGTCTTCGGCACCAGCACTATCGATCCCAGCACCACCGGCAAAGCCCCCCAGCCGAGCCAACCCGCTGCCAGTGCCCTGGTTCGCCCAGCTGGATTCAGCCACCGATCAGGCACGGCGCATGTGCTTCTCGTCCAGCTGCGCCATGCTCCTGGCCTTCCTGAAACCCGGCGTCCTCACCGGGTCCAACGGGGACGACCAGTACCTGGCCAGGGTGCGGCAGTTCGGCGACACCACCGATCCGGCGGCCCAGATCAAGGCCCTCGACAGCTACGGAATCACCGCCCGCTTCTCCAAACAGGCCAGCTTCTCCACCCTGGAAGAACAGATCGCCGCTGGCATCCCCGTCCCCTGCGGCTACCTGCACCGCGGCCCGATCAGCAGACCAGGCGGCGGCGGCCACTGGCTGATCGTCGTCGGCCTCACGCCCACTCACCTCATCGTGCACGACCCCTTTGGGGAGGCCGATCTGGTGAACGGCACCACCGTTGGCGGCATCGCCCGCTTCTGCCGCTACAGCCGCCGGAACTTTGCGAAACGCTGGATGGTCGAAGGAGAGGGCACGGGCTGGGCGGTGTTGGCACAGCGGTGAGGGACGGGCCGCTCAGCGCATTGGTCGGGTCCAGCGGTTGATCGGCGCCACCACCGGCCGCAGGGGTTGGGGGATCTGCGGCCGGTGGTCTGCGATGTCACGCCCCCTGTGGGGCCTTGCGCCGGCCCTCTCCACGCTATGGCCCTCCTGATGTCGGGCCATGGCTGGGATCGGTCCCGTCGCTGCGCCCCCGGCGCACTTCACCCATGGTTGTCACGGCCGCTCCCTCTCCGTTCTGCTC
>Ga0114979_10002644_pt1 | contig 12058 bp, 9 predicted proteins | sample S_140625_EF_Meta_FD_87315 | JGI IMG/M metagenome (GOLD analysis project Ga0114979, IMG submission 87315) | Freshwater microbial communities from Lake Simoncouche, Canada to study carbon cycling - S_140625_EF_MetaG | ecosystem: Environmental > Aquatic > Freshwater > Lake | place: Lake... | reverse complement strand
CTGCGCGAACCCGAAGCCCGCAACGTCCTTGGTTCATTCTTATTCGTCGGCGATGATGTCCATAAGCCAGTTAAAGTCTTATCTGGTGGCGAAAGAACTCGCTTAGCCCTTGCCACCCTGGTTGTCTCCGCCGCAAATGTTCTGCTTCTAGATGAGCCAACAAATAACTTAGACCCAGCATCTCGCGAAGAGATACTTGGCGCGCTCGGTGAATACCAAGGCGCAGTAATCATGGTTTCTCACGATGAAGGCGCAGTACAAGCCCTTAAGCCAGAGCGGGTGATCTTGCTGCCTGATGGCGATGAAGATATTTGGAAAGATGAATACTTCGACCTCGTCGCTATCGACTGATCCAGAATTATCAATTGGTTGATAAAGTAGAAATATGAGAATTCTTTCAATTGATGGTGGTGTCGTGCGTGGGTTGATCCCCGGCGCAGTTATTGTCGAAATCGAAAAACGTACGGGAAAGCCAATCAGTCAGCTTTTCGATTTAGTTTCTGGAACATCTGCTGGTGGACATATCGCTTTAGCTCTAGCCACTCCTGGAGACGACGGAAAACCTAAATGGAGCGCACAAGAGCTGGCTGCTTACTATCGTGAAGCATATGGACGAATCTTTGATAACTCCGGCTTTAAAGTCTTTGATGCTTTGAAAGGTTTAACAAACGAGAGATATTCTGCAGATGGAATCGATTCCGCTCTAAATGAAGTTTTCGGAGCAGTAAAGCTAAGTGAAGCGTTAATTGAAGTATTAATAACTGCTTTTGAGGTAGAAAGTGGAGAACCACATTTCTTCTTAAGAAGTGAAGCACGCAATGATCCTAAAAAGGATCATCTAATGAGTTTTGCAGCACGAGCCACAAGTGCAGCCCCTACCTATTTCGAGCCAGCTGCAAAATTTAATGGTGAAGAAGGTATGGCTTTTCTAGATGGAGCACTCTTTGCGAATAACCCTTCAATGTGTGCTTTTGCTCATGCGCAATCCTTGGGATTTGATGAAGATGAAATGACAATTATTTCTCTGGGTACAGGTGCGGTATCTCGTATTTTGCAATATGAAGAAGTTCGCCACTGGGGGCTAGCAAACTGGGCCAGACCAATCATGGATATAACTTCACAAGCTAGCAATCGCGCCATTGATTGGCAGCTAAACCATATTTTGCGCAAAGGACATTACTTTAGAGTGCAACCTCTGATGTCTGGCATGAGATCGGCAATTGATGACGCTCGCCCTGAAACGATAAATGCGCTAGAAGAGGCAAGCACTGAGGTTATCTCCAGACATTCAGAAGATCTCGATAAATTATGTCAGTTGCTAACTGATTAAGAGTTAAGCGTCGATCCGATCGCGATCGATTTCAGCCGTTGAGATAAATTCTTTACGTGGGGCAACATCATTGCCCATCAAAAGTTCAAACATCGCCTCTGCCGCTGCAGCATCTGAAATGGTGATGCGGCGCAGTGTGCGGGCAGCTGGATCCATAGTGGTCTCACGAAGCTGATCAGCATCCATTTCGCCAAGGCCTTTATAGCGCTGGATCGGCTCTTTCCACTTCTTGCCAGCCTTCTTATATTCTGCGGTTAGCTTCTTCATCTCATCATCTGAGTATGTGTAGATGTATTCACCCTTTTTGCCGCCGCTACCCATTAATTCAATGCGGTGCAGAGGTGGAATCGCAGCAAAGACGCGACCATCATCGATCATCGGCTTCATATAGCGATATAAAAGTGTGAGCAATAAACAGCGAATGTGCGCGCCGTCAACGTCCGCATCTGACATCAAGATAATGCGACCGTAACGCGCATCGGCAAGTTCAAATGACTTTCCAGAACCAGCGCCAATAACTTGAATTATTGAGGCGCATTCGGAGTTATCGAGCATCTGCGACAGAGATGCCTTCTGAACATTGAGGATCTTGCCGCGAATCGGCAGAATTGCTTGGAATTCAGAGTTGCGGGCCGCCTTTGTGGTGCCGAGTGCGGAATCACCTTCGACGATCAAAAGCTCAGTACGGGTTATATCTTCAGATCTGCAATCAGATAACTTAGTCGGAAGCGCTGATGATTCAAGAGCGTTCTTACGGCGTTGCAAGTCTTTATGTGTACGCGCTGAAATACGAGTGCGAGATGCCGCGGCCACTTTCTCCATAATCAATCGGCCATTGGCCTTATCGATACGGCGGGTGGTGTTAAAGAATTCTTTTAACTTATCAGCAACTACTGCAGCGACGATTCGAGTTGCAGCCGCTGTGCCGAGAACTTCCTTGGTCTGTCCTTCAAACTGCGGTTCGGACATACGAACGGTTACAACTGCGGTGAGGCCTTCCATAATGTCATCTTTAATAACATCGATCTCATTCTTCTTAAGCGTTCCGCTAGAGCGCAGCGCTTCGTTAAATGCCTTGGTGATCGCGCGTTCAAAACCTAGGACGTGGGTTCCACCCTTTGGGGTGGCGATGATGTTTACGAAAGATGGAATGGTGGCATCAAAGCCATTGCCCCACTTCATCGCGATATCAACCTCCATATCGCGCTCTACCTCTGTTGAAACCATATGGCCTTTATCGTCTAGTACCGGCACAGTCTCTTGGTAATGGCCAGTGCCGTAGATGCGAATTACTTCACCGACTGGTTCATCTGGTTGCAAGAATTCGCAGAACTCAGAGATTCCGCCTTTATGGTAAAAAGTCTGTGTAGTTGCTGCTTTAGTGCGGTTATCGTTAACAATGAGAGTCAGCCCTGGAACTAAGAATGAAGTCTGGCGTGCGCGGGCGTAAATCTCTTCGATATTGAGCGAGGCTTCCTTTAGGAAGATCTGGCGATCAGACCACCATTTGATGCGCGTTCCAGTAATTTTTGCGGAAACTTTTCCAATAGTGCGAAGTCCAGATTGTGGTGTGAATTCGGCTTTCGGTCCATCGCCATCGAAAATACCGGCGACACCGCGCTTAAATGACATCCAGTAAATTTTTCCATTGCGATCTACTTCAGCATCAAGGCGTTCGGCAAGTGCATTTACAACAGATGCGCCAACACCGTGTAGACCACCAGATGCGGCATAAGATCCGCCACCGAATTTTCCACCGGCGTGTAATTTTGTAAGTACAACTTCAACTCCAGTTAAACCAGTCTTCGGTTCTTTATCTACCGGAATACCGCGGCCATCATCGTGTACTTCAACTGATCCATCTGACTCTAAATTAATTTCAATTTTCTTACAGTGGCCAGCGAGTGATTCATCTACGGAGTTATCGATAATTTCCCATAAGCAATGCATTAATCCACGTGAATCAGTTGAACCGATATACATTCCGGGACGTTTGCGAACGGCATCTAAGCCTTCAAGGACTGCTAAATCTTTTGCGGTATAAGAATCTGGGGCGTCGCCAACAGCGGTGAGATCTAGCTGATCTCCTGCATCGTCTGAACTTTTCTTGACCGCCACGGAGGCAAAGGCTACCGACGCCTTTGCAAAGTGCTTGCGTAAACGCGCCGAATAGTCACAAATATTGGCAAATCCCCCATATCTAGTGAGAATTGGTGTTTTGCAACACAAAAATTACAAAATTTATCTCGATATCTCCTGCGGGGAATATTCAGACATGGTTTGATGTTCCATAGAAGTACTCAACTTCCCACCTAAAACGAATGGAGAGCGCGATGACCGAGCAAGTAATCCTCGAATCCACACCTCTTAATGCTCTAGATCGCTGCGATCGCTGCGGCGCTCAGGCATATGTGCGAGCAACGCTCGCAACTGGTGGAGAGTTAATGTTCTGTGCACACCACGGCAAGGAATACGCTGAAAAGCTTAAGGTGGTTGCCGTTGCGATTCAGGACGAGTCAGAACGTCTGGTTGAATCCAAGAACTAACCCAAATTAAAGAAAAACCCTTGGGCCGAAGATGGCTCAAGGGTTTTCTTATTAATACAGTTATTTTTTAATCTAGATAGTCACGGAGTGATTGTGATCGCGATGGGTGGCGTAACTTCGACATTGTCTTAGATTCGATCTGACGGATACGTTCACGAGTTACTCCGTGAACCTTGCCGATCTCATCAAGTGTCTTTGGTTGTCCATCAGTGAGGCCATAACGCGCTTTGATTACATCTGCTTCACGATTGGTTAGGCCTCCGAGGACCTGCATCAACTGCTCTTGCAAGATTGTAAATGTTACAGATTCTTCTGGCTTAACCGCTTCAGAGTCTTCAATTAAATCTCCGAACTCAGAATCGCCTTCTTCTCCAAGTGGAGTGTGAAGTGAGATTGGTTCGCGACCGTACTTCTGAACTTCCACAACCTTTTCAGGGGTCATATCAAGTTCTTTAGCGAGCTCTTCTGGTGTTGGTTCGCGGCCTAGATCTTGCAACATCTGGCGTTGTACACGTGCCAACTTGTTGATCACTTCAACCATGTGAACTGGAATACGGATAGTGCGGGCCTGATCTGCCATCGCACGTGTAATTGCCTGACGGATCCACCAAGTGGCGTAAGTCGAGAACTTGTAACCCTTTGTGTAATCAAACTTTTCAACGGCGCGGATCAAGCCCAGGTTTCCTTCTTGAATTAAATCAAGGAATAACATTCCGCGACCGGTGTAGCGCTTGGCTAGAGAGACCACCAAACGTAAGTTGGCCTCCAACAAGTGATTCTTCGCGCGCTTGCCATCTTCAACGATCCAATCGAGTTCGCGCTTTAACTTCTTCTCCATTTTTTTATCAGCCTTGATCGCTTCTTCAGCAAATAGCCCAGCTTCGATGCGTGTAGCAAGTTCTACTTCGAGTTCGGCATTTAGCAGCGCTACGCGGCCAATCTGCTTTAAATAATCCTTAACTGGGTCAGCGGTTGCGCCCGCAGTCATAACCGTCTGTGCTGGAGCATCATCTTCTTCAGAGGCCTTTAAAGTAAAGGCGTTCTCTTCATTTCCTGATGCTTCCTCCGCCAAGTTAACAACGCGTGGCTGATTAGATTTATCTTCAGCCTCGGTGTCGATAATGTCGGTAACTTCTGCAATCAGAGTTTCTACATCTTCAAGTTCGATTTCTTCAACAACGATCTCGTTGCCTTCATCATCTAGAACAACTGCAGCTTTTCCAGCCTTACCATCTGCTGCCTTAACTGGAGCAGCAGTAACCGGTGCAGGAGGTGGTGCGATAAGTGCAAGTTGTGCCTTAGATAAAATGCGGCTTGGTGCGCCAAGTCCGCTCTTGCGTGCTTTCTCAATATCAATTGGAAGTGTTTCATCAAAGTGGCGGGCTTCAAGGGCGAGCGCCATAAACTCTTTCTTAACGGCTTTGCGGTAATTATCAATTCCGCTGGCCGCAAGAGTTTTAACAATCTCTTTCTGGCGGGCAATATCGTTCTTAAGATTTACAAGTTGCTGAACCTCTTTGGCGGTGAGATCTTTCTTCATCGCAACTTTTGCAGGAGGGGCTTTCTTAACAGGGGCTGCTTTCTTAGCGGCAACTTTCTTCGCTGGTGCTTTCTTGGCAACGGCTTTCTTCGCAGGTGCAGCTTTTTTCGCTACCGATTTCTTGGCTACAGCCTTTTTCGCAGGTGCAGATTTTTTAGCGGCGGCTTTTTTCGCCTTTACCTTGTTTTTGAGCGCACTAAATACAGCCACAATTATCCTTTGGTTTTTTCGAACCATCTTCGAAACTTTTGTTTCGAACTGCTCGAAGCGATGGCTATATTATACTCAAGGCTTGGGCGATCGCGACGCCAACTGCCTCAGATTCAAGCAAAAAGCCATCGTGTCCGAACTCCGATGAGATTGTTACCAACGGCGCAGCCTGCGGCACCAACTCGGCAACCTCAACCTGGAGTCGAGGTGGGAAGAGGCGATCGGTATCAATTGAGACCACAACGACTGGAATTTTGATCGATTCGAGGGCTTTTACTACCCCGCCGCGCTCGCGCCCCACATCATGCGATGCCATCGCCGAAGTCAACGCAATATAGGTATTGGCATCAAAGCGTTTAGCTAATTTATCTGCCTGATGATCAAGATATGACTCAACGGCATAGCGCCCAGTCTCATCCCCCTGCATCTGACGTCCAAAGCGCACATCCATCTCGGATTCGGTGCGATAGGTCAGATGCGCGATGCGACGGGCAATTCCCATACCTTCGACCGGACCAATTTCCTGGTCGTAATAATCGCCATCGTTAAAGTTTGGATCCGATTTAATCGCGCGAATTTGTACGGAAAAGCCACCTATCTGATCACCGGTTGCAACAGCAGAAGATCCGATTGTGCAGATCGCACTGACGCGATCAGGGTGCTCAATCGCCCATTCCAGCGAGCGCATTCCGCCTAGTGATGGGCCAACGGCGAGGCGATATTTCTTAATCCCGATTGCATCAGAAAATAATATTTCTGCCTCAGCCATATCGCGCACCGTCACAGTTGGAAAACGTGAACCATAGCGTTTGCCATCAGGTGCGATGCTAGATGGCCCGGTACTTCCCTGGCATCCGCCAATTACATTTGGGCAGACGATGAAGTATTTATTGGTATCAAAGGGCAAACCAGGACCGACCATATTTGGCCACCAAGAAGTCACATCAGACCAACCAGTCATCGCATGGTTAATTAAGATCGCATTATCTTGGGCAGCGTTTAATTGGCCCCAAGATTGATAGGCGATAGTTATATCTGGAAGCGTTTCGCCATTTTCAAGTAAGAGGAAACCAATCTTCACAAATTTGCGTTCGCCATGATCATGGCCATCAAGCCAAGCCCCGGTTACTTGCGAAGTTATCTCTTTAGACATTAGCCAAATCCTTCACGCACTTGCCCACATCATTTGATGTAAGCCTGGTCGTCACCCGGAGCACCCCACCGCGGTGGAGGGTTGCCGCCTAATCAGCCGGGGCTATCGATTAGAACTCGTGACCTGGTGGTAAGTCTAACCCAAAAATTCCGGCGCAGACTTGGGGGTGTAACTCCCTGCGCATCGCTGCAAATGATTCAGGTGGCCAGCCTGCGGTAAAGACGCGGCGCAGGAGCAGCGCAAGTGAGTAACCATTGCTATCTGCCAGCGCGCGATCCAGCGCCCGATGAGCCAATGCGCCATCACCGCTTTCATAGGCAAGTGCGGCAAAGAGCGATGCAATGGGTGCCACATAGCCAACCGGTGCCATTCGCAGCAGCTGTCTCCACATCAGAAAGTAAGTATCAATATCTTCACCGGTATGGCTGCCGAGTGCGAAATCGCGCACCTGAATATCAGAGAGGCGACCAATAACTCGCGCAACTAGTTCTAGATCCTCACCGCTACGGCCAAGGGTAAATTCGCCAGCCAGATCAATGACTGCAGTTGCGCCATCGCGTTGTAACTGCGTTAGATTCTTAGCTTTATCTGAGACTTTAAATTTGGCCACGCGCGAAATCCACTTTTCATCTTCGCTGATAACAAGTGGCGAAATAGATTCAGTCAACGCTTCGATATTGGCAAAGGGCATGGCTCGACCCGCAACAACGTGTTCAATGGCAATCCGCGAGGAATCAATCGCTGGCAATTCTCGCCCATTTGGTGGACAACATTGCAGATCAGAACAGAGCGTTGATCTGTACCGTCCATTTGTAATCAAAAGTGATTCATCAACTTTTACGCCAATCCGCTCCATCGCTGCGCCCAGATCGGTTAAAACCACTTCCCCATCGCTGCGCCCAGTTGGAAGATAGGCAACTAAGAGCGCACCGGTTGAGCCTTCACGTTCTAAATGAGAAGCCAGTAAGTCATAAGCCGATGCCGGTAAATCAGTTGGATAATCAACACGCATCGCCATTCCGATGCAGTTATCTTTTATTGAAACCACAACTAGCGAATCAACTGGGTGATAACCGATCAGAAATGGAATCGCAGCGATTAAATCATGGGGTGAAGTCAACGTGGTCATTTCTCTCAATTCGTAAAGCGGGTATTGGCTGCCACCACGGTGATGGTCAGTGCAGTTACTTTTCTAATTTGGCCAGTGATGGCGCGTTCCACACCGTTGTGAGCAAAGGTTCCGCCCCAGGTAGTAACCAGAACTACGGGATAAGTTCCAGGGTTTGAATAAGTGTGAGTTATTTTTCCCTTAGGAAATGGCCCACCTGGATCGGTTGTGGATTTAAATGATCCATCGCCGAAAGCCCAAGCGAAAGAAGGACGCAGCGTCACATCAATTACCTCACCAATTAGATCTACTTTGCTGCGAAAGATCGGCGGCATATCGCACCAGAAATAAACTGGCACATTTATCAGTGGCTGAAAATTTGGTTGATATGCAACGCCAGTTGTTGGCAGCGCCTTGCTGATGCGATCGCTAAGGGAAGTTGCAGCGACCGCAACTGGCATCTTCTTTTTCGGAGCGACTATCTTCTTCGGCGCTGTCACCTTTGGTTTGGCGATCACCTTCGGTTTAACAACTGGTTTCGGCTTAGCAACTGGTTTCGACTTAACAACTGGTTTCGGTGCAACGCTCGCCTTAGGGCCGCTGCCTTTGCGAGCTTCGAAAATCAACTGGCCATCTTGGGCATAGACATCAACACAGGCAACTTCACAATCTGCCGCCTTTAGTGGGCTTAAAGATGTCACGGTTATTGCAGAGACCAAGAATAGAATTTTTGCTTTCATCTGGCGCAAGGTAGGAGTTCCCGCCGTCAAAAAAGGGTTGCAAGTCGATAACTGTGGATAGGTGTGAGAAAGTAGCGTTATGGCTGCGCGCGATGGAGATGGTTGGATCGAATGCGCCTGTGGCAGCAAGCACTGGGGCTTAAATGGCGCAGCCGGGCTCTTGATTTATCGCGACGGTGCAATTCTTTTACAACATCGCGCACCTTGGGTTCATAACGGCGACACTTGGGGTATTCCTGGCGGCGCGCGCGATTCTCACGAGAGCGTTATTGAAGGTGCGATTCGCGAAGCAGTTGAGGAGACCGGGATTGATCCACAGTGTTTAATTCCGCGAGATACCCACACCGATAACCACGGTATCTGGAGCTATGAAACTGTAATCGCCGAAGCAAATAGTGAATTAGAAGCCCACGAACTAAATGATGAATCCCACGAAGTTAAATGGGTCTTATTCGATGATGTAACGCACTTGCCGCTACACCCAAGTTTTGCCGCATCTTGGCCTGCTTTACGCCAGAAGTTAAATCTCCTTATTCAATCTGCGCAATGATTCGCGAACAACTTCACCATCTGAAGTTCGCCAAAGTGGTGGCATCGAATTAAGTAAGACGCTTCCATATCTTTTAGTCACGATACGCGAATCCAATATTGCAACAACGCCGCGATCATTAACGCTGCGAATTAAGCGACCGGTGCCTTGCGCCAATAACAGCGCTGCCCGTGGCAGCGAGACCTGCATAAAGCCACTGCCACCTGCGGCATCAGCAAGAGATGCGCGCGCTGACATCACAGGCTCATCCGGGCGCGGAAAAGGAATGCGATCAATGGCTACCAAAATACAAGAGTCACCGGGCACATCAACGCCCTGCCAGAGCGACATAGTACCGAGCAAAATAGATGTCTCATCTTTAGCAAATTTTTCCACCAGTGGACCCACTGAATCCCCACGCTTTTGAGTAATAATCGTGATCGGCAACTCCTTTAGTACCTCGCGAAGATGCGCATCGGCTGCTTCAACACCGCGCCAAGAGCTAAAGAGTGCGAGTGTGCGCCCGCCGGCGGCATCAATTAGCTCACCGAGTTCAGTCAAAACTTCTCTACTTGGACCATCGCGACCTGGCTCAGGTAAATGCTTGGGCATATATAAAACACCTTGATTAGCAAAGTCAAAGGGAGAGCCAACATCGAGCATCTGCACATTTGCTGGGTCTATGTCACCGCCATCGCTCTCTGAATCTGCATCAGAACCAACCACGAAACCAATGCTGCGCGCCATCGCATCAAAGCCATTACCAACAGTTAACGTCGCAGACGTTGCGATGACCGGAGTCTTAGTTAAAAGATTCGCCCGCAGGACTTCAGAGACTGAAAGTGGGGCCAAATGCAGAGTTGAAAATGTTGGTTCATACCAGAGCACGTGGGTATTGCCCATCTTCAACAACTTGCCGCACGTTGTATTGATCTCGTTGACCGCACCTTTTACGCGGGCGCGTTCTGCAATTGCATCTGAATCAATAATCTCATCATCGGCATTAATAATCTGCACAATTGCAGCAGCGGCCTCTTTTACCTTACGAATCGGTGCTTCTAGCGATGAAGGAATTTCTTCTAAGCGACCTTGCGCGTTGACGTCACCACGGATTTGATCACCGTAATCTGCCATCGCATCGTGAAAGTTATCGCCAGCTTTGGTCAGGGCATCAGATAATTTACCCGGCAAATGTTTGCGCGCCATCGCCGCAGCGCGAATTACGCGAGCCGAGGTGAGTTCTTCCGTCACCGCTTGCGTAGTGCGATCCATAAACTCGTGGGCTTCATCCAAAATCACCGCATCACGTTCGGGCAGGATCGGATGCGAGTCAACGATTTCAATTGCCAACAGCGTGTGATTGGTGACAACTACATCAGCTAATTGCGCTCTGGCTTTTGCAAGGGCCGCAAAACATTGTGGTCCGTAATTACAAACATCTGCCCCAACGCATTCGCGCCCAGAGAGTGAATTCGCGGCCCAGACTCGGCGATCGACTTCAGGGGCATCATCTCGATCCCCCGAAACTCCTGGAGTCTTAGCCCAAGCGTGTAAGCGCTTGGCATCTTTGCCGAGGTGGCTTACCTCCAATAAAACTTCACCATCTGGATCAGGATCCTCAGTATTCATCTTCTGCAGGCAGATGTAATTGCCAACGCCTTTATAAACTCCATAAGTTATTTCGCGGCCTAAAACCTTTTCAAGTGCGGGTACAACTGCCGGTAGATCGCGCTCGACTAGCTGACGCTGCAAAGCAAGGGTTGCAGTCGCAACCAATACTTTGCGACCGTGCACAAGTGCCGGGACTAGATAGGCAAGTGACTTTCCGGTACCAGTGCCAGCTTGCACCATTAAGTGATGGCGATCGGTTAGTGCATTTGCCACCGCTTCAGCCATTTCAATCTGACCCTCACGTGGTGATCCACCGATGGCTGCGACAGCGGCATCCAGAGCTTTGCGCACCTGTGCCGAAAGATCGCTCATAGGCTTGCTGGTTCGCGATTTAAAGATTTAAAGAAGTATGTCGAGGCAATCAAGGCGAGCAAAATAACGCTGTAAGCCGCAGCAAATCCAAATGCTTCGCTAACGAACCCCATAATCCAAGGAGAGGCTCCGCAAGAGATTCCCATGCCGATAACAAAAACTGCGATTCCGCGATCGGCACCTTGTGAGCTCGCGGAAGCATTGGCAATAGCAATCGCTGCACAAGGTCCGATTCCAAGGGCGGCAATTATCAAACCAATAATTGTCAGGGTTGGTGAGCCTGTAAAAATGATCAGCAACGTGCCAGTTGTAATTGCGAATATTGCAAAGTTCCAGATGCGATGCAGGTTGTAAGTATTCTTAGTAGACAAATAGATGCGAGTTAGTGCGACGAAATATGGCCCTATTGATGCAAATAAAATTGCTACTTTAACGCCAGCACCGCGATCGGTCAGCAAATCTAAGGCCCAAGTCGAAAGACAGACTTCCATTGTGATTGTCATAAATGAGAAAAGAAGAATATAGATAATTGGCTTATCCCAAACTATCTTTGTGGATTCACCTACTGGTTCAGGCCGCGCTTCTAATTCAGGAACCAAAAATAGTGCGATTACTCCAATTACCGCGGCGGTCGTCGCCATTGTGTAACGCCAAGGAATTTCTACTTGAGTGGTTAAGCCAATTACTGTGGGCGAAAACGCTCCCACAAATAGACTAAATCCAGTTGTCCGAAACATATTCTTAAGTGCGGTTTTGGAATGAGAGCCCAAAATTGCATTTATAGTATTTTGCGCAACTACCGATCCCGCAGAGAAAATGATCACCGCCGGTATAGAAAAATAGATACTTGGGCTAAGGCAATAAAGGAGTGATCCACCAATCATCAAAAGCCAGCCATATCGAATTGTTTGATGTGCCG
>Ga0114979_10002643_pt1 | contig 12060 bp, 17 predicted proteins | sample S_140625_EF_Meta_FD_87315 | JGI IMG/M metagenome (GOLD analysis project Ga0114979, IMG submission 87315) | Freshwater microbial communities from Lake Simoncouche, Canada to study carbon cycling - S_140625_EF_MetaG | ecosystem: Environmental > Aquatic > Freshwater > Lake | place: Lake... | reverse complement strand
TAATGCCCGAATTCTGCTAGACCGTCTCAATCTTTATAGGTCTTGTTCAGTAAGGATCTCAATCTTTATACCTGCACTGAACTAGTTAAAAGTATCAACCGGATGGAACGTGTCAATAGCTTTTAACAAATTTATTTCATCCCTCGTTCAAGGGCTTCCACAAAACTAACGTCAACCGGAACTTCTACTCCACCGCCCTTTGCTCCTCCAGAGGAAGGGATGGTAGACCGAAGCTCTTTGGTTAGCTTTTCTAGTTCAGAAATACGTGTCTGAGTTTTGGTCACATAATCTTGGAATACGTTCATAACCAGGGGCATAGCTGCCGCATTAAAGGTCAACTTGGCTTTAGCCCGGGGGTCAAGCTCAGTGTTCTCAATCTGCATGGCCTGTTGTTGAATATTGTTTAGAGCGCTATTCCAAGTTTCATTCCCCTCGATAGGGCGCAACAGGGCATTTTCTTTTTGGAGGTTTTGCCACTCAGAATCATAAGCATTTTTAACCTCTGTCTCCATTCTTTGCTGAAAAGCTGTTGCCTCTTTCTGCTCTTCGGCTTGGATCATCTGTAATACGGTATTAACATCTTTAGTTAGAACTTCTCGTCTTTCAAATACTTTTTGAAGTTCCTCTGCCTTGCTTCGAATGGCCAAGGAATCTACTGGATCGAATGCACTTGTAGCTTCTTTTAGCAGGGCGCGACGTTTGGCGGGATCTGGCTCAACCATTGCGGCGTAGATATTCCGGGGATCAACTCCCTCGTAAAGCTTGCTGATATCGGAAACTTCTTTCTGAATGCCGTTCAGGGGCTCAGTAACTGCCTGCTTGTATTCCTTGGTGGATTCCAACCTGGAGAACTTCAACTCATTCTCATACTCATCTCGCTCCTGTTTGAGAGTGTTTAACTGATTCTGCAAGTCAATCTGCTCCACCGAATTAGTCGGGGCATCAGAAACTTTTCCTTCCATTTCTTTTAATTTTGTGCGGGCTTCGCGCAAATCTTTGGTCAGGCGGGCCCAAGCTGTCTGAGCCTCTGGCTTGAGATTTTCTGGAGCTTTAATATCCAAGTCATCGGAAACAGCTTCAGTCTTTGTGACTTCTTCCTGTCCAGTCATCCGCCGGGTAAGAATATCCAAAGGATTGGTTGTAGAGGAAGCGTCGGTCTTGGCCACCTCAACGGGTTTCGTGATCTCGGCTGGAGCTGTCACGGCGGTTGCAATAGGAGCCTCTGCTACAGGAGCTTTATTTAGAGCTTCAAATCCGGCATCAAATGCATCGGCAAAACTAACATTTTCCGATCCTGCTGATGTTGCTGTGGGTTCTGCGATCGCTGTTTCACTCATAGTTTATTTTCCTTATTATTGGTTTGTTGTGTCTATTTTGGTTTCCCAAGGTTCCGGAAGATTAGTCGGTTCTCCGGGTTCTTCTGACAAAGCTGAAAGAATGCGAATTGCCTCAAAATAACCTTCTCTTCGTGCGTTCAAGGTCGCATTCCAGTCAATGAAATCTACGTTTGGGGGAGGAAGCGTTGCCGACGGAATGCCAAGGTTCAATAAAATTCGCACCAGAGATTCACCGGCCTCTGATTTGCAGAAGACTTTCCAAGCGTTCTTGAGATCGGCTCGTTTATTCCAATCGTTTAACGTCATGCTTTTGGCGCGTTGGGTGTACTCATCGCAGTACGGAGATTAGCTGCGGCTTGCGCGTCTTGTAAAGCTAATTTTTGTTTTAATTCCGCTTCTTTAAAACGAGCATCGAGCTGTGCTCTCTCTTGCTTGAGTTGCATGTCGAGTTGATGCTCCTGCATTTTCATCTGCATCTGCGGCGAGATATTTTGCACTTGACCTTGCTCTAAAGCGGCTTGCTGTTGTTGTTCGTTGGCGACTCGGATATCCTGCTCGACGTCCCTCTGTAAATTCACAACGGCTTCACGTAAAAGATTCATGGCGAGTTTAGCTTGGCCAATTTCCTGCTGTTTTGTTTTGTCATCAACAATCTTGACTAGATGCTCATTCGAGTGCTCGTATATCATAGTGAGGAACATCATGGTCGCTTGCTTATCCTGAATCTGGTTATTCTGAACAGCTTGAACAATGGGTTGAGTTTCTTTCAAATGAACGGCCAAATGAATCGCATGGTTTTCATTAGGCATTACTGTTACTTGTCTGCCGGCTTGCATCGAACCATTTTCAAGTTCTGCAATCTTGGCGTCGGCAGGAATACGATTCTTAACATTTGGATTGGGTAGATAGCGGTCAACCTGATCGTAACCAACGCGGGCGGCCACGCGATCACGAATTGCATTGATCTGGCCAAGTTCATCAAATCTGGGCAGCATCTGCATGAACTCGTTAAAAGCGGACAAGCGGGCTGCGGGAGACCCGAGTCCAACTGCTTTTACAGCGTCAACATCATAGACAGCTTTGACTGCTTCCCACGGAACGCCACGTTCCTCAAGCCTGCTACGGAATTTTTTAGCTTCAGCAGATCCTTCTTCCCCGGGAACCCATGTATCGCGTTGTAGTCTCCTAAACTGCTCGCGAAGCAAACGTCCCCAAGGAACATAAAACAAATTCATAGAATTCGTGGTGAGGATTGCTTCGTTGGCTACCTGAGCCTCTACTTCGGTCGCCGTGCGAGGATTCCCAGTGGGAGCAGTCATTTGAGTGCGATAGGAGCCGGTATTGCTCTGACGAACCATTGCCATTTCGTCTACGATGGGCTGAACATTTGCAGCCAAGTTTGGGTACTGCGTCTGCACAACATTTAATCCTGGAGGAAGGAAGGACAGGGGTCCGGAGTAGGCCATTGTCATCTTGGATACGTCCTCGGCGCTTTGAGGCTGTAAAAGAACTGAAGTCTGCAACATGGCTCCGTCTGCCATTGCGCAACGCAAGCGATTGGTCATCTGAATGTGCGGGAAAATCTTATAACCTAAACCTCGAATTGAATGATAAAGACCGTTTCCAACACCGTAAGTAAAGATATGGAAAGCCTCCGAAGCAGACTTAAATCTATGAAGTTTTTTAAATAGAAAATCGCCGGAACCGTTGCGAAGTCCAATCGCGTGAGAATAAGACCCATCAAATTCTCTTACGTAATAGTGGACGACGTGAACTTCTTTTGCCCGAACGTGGGCAAAATAAAGGTCGTTTGACTTCAACTGCCTTTGCAATTCTTCCCAGTTGAGACCGTCGGAGGGGAAGGTTGTGGTGGCATTGCGGATCGCGTCTCTCACTGCGTCTACATTCCAACCGGCTTGTTCTGCAATTTTTGGATTTTCGATATATTGGTAAAGTTCGTGAACTAAATAAATTCTTCGAATAGCAGCAAACTCTACTTTGTCTTCCGTAGCGGGGGTTCCGCGGGGAATGAAGAAATCTCCGATTGGGCAAACGGTCCACTGCCAGTTCCGCTCATCTTCAAAGTAAGCGATACCTAGACCTTGAGATACAAAATAATAGGAAAGCAACTGCTGTTTAAAATAAAAGCTTGGCCAATCCTTTGTCACAAGACGTGTGAACTCTTCTGCAATTATAGAAGCATACTCTTCACGCTGGCTTTCATCGCCAAATCTAGTTTTAATATTAACTAGTCGATCGACGGAAGTAACCAAATCGTTATACGAAGTTAAGGCTTTTTCAAGGTCTGCCCCGGCTTCGCCAAAATTCAGATTAGCTCTATAACTTTGGCCGAGTCTACGAAGTACAACGGGATCATAAGGAGCGGCCCCGTCAAACATATCCATAATGCGGGCACGATCGCGGGCTCCCTGTTCGTCCGCCAAATATAACTGTTGATATATAGAGAAAAGTCCGCTCTGGTCGGTAATTCTAGTTTTTGGTGCTTTTCCGTTTTCGGATAGCGTTTTTAGGTCATCGTCAGGAACGGAATTCGTGTTGTATTTGGGTTCCACAAGTCCGATTAGTATGGGGGAAGCCAATATTCCTGTCAATCATCCTTTTTAAGAATTCAAAAAGGAGGATTCGGATACGGCCGCGTCCAGCTTCTTAGCCTGCGCCTGCCAAGACGATCGAAGTTTACCGCCAACTAGAGAGCCCGCTGAGATACCAAGTTTTTGTCTGGCTAGGTCTAGGCCGAGAAAGAAGGCATCTGCTAAATCGGGCGACTTACCTAAACGTAATTTATAATCTCTCTTGGGTTCAACTGTTACTTTTCCCCCCGCGGTAGTATTGTATTTCCTGCCAGTCATTTCTTTTGCAAGATCTGGTACAATCCCCCTCAACTGCCCCGACCTCATGTACTCCACGCCGGAAAACCAAAGTTCTGTAACTCGATTGGTATACTTGTCTAAGCCGCGAATAGGGTTGGTTATACTGACAGGAAGTGTTGAGGCTTTTTCACCAAACTTGATTCGTAAAACTCGGTTTGACCATATTTCAGATAAAATGTCGCAAAAAGGGTCTCCTGCTCCGGTGGCATCGATGGCCAACCTTTCGGGGGGCACGCCGGACTCTTGGCAGACTCGCATAACTTCTTTAGCAATTTGAAAGTTGCGGGGCTCTGCTTTAGTTACGTCTTCACGAAGATTGTGAAATTTATGTAATGCGACCGCCGGACCAGACTCTTCGGTTTGGCCGTACTTAAGAATGGCTAACACAGATCTATCTCCCCCATTGGTAAACGCAGGGTCAAATCCGGCCAGGTAAAGAGGGGGCTGAGACCATCTTGGCTCTTTAGTGACATCATACTTCCTGAAGTCGGCTTCTGAATATATGCCTTCCTCTGCGCCAACGGGTGCGGGGAAGCTCCGGATAAATCTCCAGAAAGACAGGGAGTTCTCGCCTTCGTTATCAATTGCGTACTTAACCTGCTTAGAGGTTAATAAAAAAGGCCATTTGTCGTCGTGTTCAATGTTTGGTGTCTTTAATCCGTCAAGGTGAATACACTTCCCCGTTTTTGTTTCCCATTCCTCGGCATCGACTGTAATAGAATTCCATCCGTCTTTGGGTGTCGAAAATACTCCGAACGGATCATATTGAGAATTAAAGTTTCCTAGAGCAACGCATTGGAAGTGGGGATTCGCATTAAGATTGGAGATAGCTTCAAAAACGGAATTAGTAACGTCCGTTGCCTCGTCGATAATCAAAAACACTCTCTTGTTCTTCAACCCAATAAGTTTCGCCGTGGCTTCTTTTTCTTTGTCTGGGCTTGAGGGAACTAAGGTAATTGATGAACGATCTGATGCTTCGCCGGATTCGGATACGTCGAGAACAATCTTTCCCATGGAGTCTACCAACTTTCCGGGAAGTCCTGGAACCTGCATATACCTCTCGCGGATAGAACCCCACAATCGTTTACGAGCTTCTCGAACGCTGGTAGTTGTTACAAGCACGAGAGTTTCGTGCGGGGCGCAAAGCCAATTTACTAACCCCCACATAGCCATTGTTGAAGTTTTTGCGGAAGACTTTGGCCCGGAAATGGCCAAATAGTTTTCCTCGCAAGCTCTTTCAATCATCCACTCCGCCCAAGGATGCCAGTGAAAACCATTCTTGTTTTTTGTTTTATGGTAAGGCCAAAGAAGATTTACTATATTCTTGAAATGCTGGGCTTTGCCCAAGCCCCCGTCTTCGGGCTTCAATCCCATTTTGAAGGCCAACAATTCAATGTCGAGGTCTCCGGCTTCGTCTGGCCAGGACTTTCCATATTTTTCTATAGGCAAGGGACTACTCTGCATAATTACTTGACAGTTGTCAATTTGAGTTCACTCTACCCAGCACGATGAACATACCCCTAAAAAATGAACAGTTGTACAAAAGGCAAAGTCGGAGAGCGTGAGTGGCGCGACGTCCTCAAGGCAAAGGGCTTTGAAGCGCGCCGTGGTCGGCAGTTTTCCGGGAGTCCGGAATCGCCAGATGTTGTCAGCAACCTCCCTTTTCACTTTGAAGTCAAACGGGTTGAGGCGCTCAACATTAATAAAGCAATGGAGCAGGCCAAACGAGACAGTGGCAAGAGTGTGCCAGTTGTGGCCCATAGAAAAAACAAGTGCCCGTGGCTTGTTACGATGGCTGCGGAAGATTGGCTTAAACTAGTTCGTGAAAAGCATTCAGACGCTTGTTCAACTGCACCCGTGGCAGGAGAAATCAAAAAGCATTATACTTCAAGCAATTCGGAACCACTCGATCGCGCTGGATTGCTCTGATACTGGTACCGGAAAAACTGTCACGGCTTGCGCTGTGGCAAAAGAACTTGGTTTTGAATTCGCCATCATCGCCCCCAAAATTGTACTTCCAGCATGGAAAAATTGGTGTAGCACTTTTGGGCTACAACCTAAATTCGTTTTAAACTATGAAAAACTTCGAACTGGGAATACCGAATTTATAAAAAAGCTCGGGAACAAACAATGGAATTGGGGGCATAAAGGCAAAACCTTCCTCTATATCTTCGACGAGGTTCATCGCTGTAAGAGTTACAAATCACAGAATGGGGCGATGTTAGAAGCCGCGGCTGGGTCGAATGTTCTCATGTTGTCCGCTACTGCCGCGGGGAGTCCTATGGATATGCGTTTTACTGGTCGACTTCTTGGGCTCCACAATGGGGTCGACTATTTCAAATGGCTTCACAAAAACGGTGTGGTAAAAGCTCCGTGGGGTGGAATGACATTTCGTGGTGGGAAGCGTGTACTTACCGATATTCACTCAAAGATATTTCCAGCTAAAGGAGTTCGGGTGCGTATCAGCGAGTTGGGGGATGCTTTCCCAAGTAACCAGGTTAACGCAGAGGTATTAGATATTTCACCCAAGATAGGTGAGCTTTACCAGAAGGTTGAAGAGGAAATTTTGGAGCTGAAGGATCGGTCTCGTGCTGATATAGATCCAGAGAATCCGTTGACAAAACGGTTGCGAATGAGGCAGGAAATTGAATTGCTCCGAGTGCCAGTCATTACGGAAATGGCGGAAGAGTTTATCGAGGAAGGTAAGAGCATTGTTTGTTTTGTAAACTTTAGACAGACGCTCGATGCTATCGGGGAAAGAATGAAAAAACATAAACCAGTTTATATTCTCGGCGACCAAACAACCGAAGAAAGAGAGTCGGCCATTGCTTCTTTCCAGGCAAATAAATCATATTTGATCATCTGCCAAATTGCAGCCGGTGGTGTGGGCGTAAGTCTTCACGATCTTCATGGAAGACCAAGGGTTTCTCTTATTAGTCCTACGTATTCTGCCGTAGATCTCAAGCAAGCTCTCGGTCGTATTCACCGCACGGGAGCTAAAACTCCCGCGCTACAATACATCCTATTCGCTGCTAACTCAGTTGAAGAGGAAGTAAGTAAATCAGTCAAAACAAAACTTCGGAATATTGATTTATTGAATGACGGTGATTTAATCACGCACAATTAGCACTTGACGATTACGTTTTTAGAGTCACAATCTACGGCACGCTGATGGATACGCAACACGCAAGATACAGCCCGAGCACTCTAAAGAGCCGGGAATTATGTCCGGGATATGAACCTAAACGGGACGGGGAGGTTCACATAGTGACACAACGTGGAACCGCTATGCATCACGCTTGTGAAATGAGCGACTTTGAAGATTTGAATGCCGACGAAACCAAACTCGTAATGAAATGTTTAGATTACATTGAACGTTTGCGAGCGGAGTTAGCTACCGATGCTTGACCTCAAAGAAATTAAGCTAGAGGTTTTTGATCAATGGGGTTTTGTTGATCGATTGATGATTCGTGGGGATAAGGCTCATCTTGTTGATTATAAATTTGGTTTTAATCCCGTGGACGATGCAGAGCATAACGCTCAAATGTGGGCTTATACTCTCGGTGTTTTTGATAAACACGATTATATTAAAGAAGTTACTGTACATATTTTACAGCCCCGTCTAGATCTTATCTTCACTCACACATTCACCCGTGAGGGTGACTACCAAAAAATACACAAACGAATAAAAGGAATCATCGACAAATGCAAAAATCACACCGAAGCCGACTATACGCCTGGAGATCAGTGCGTTTACTGTCACAAACTAGCAGACTGTCCAGCAGTCCACGGAGCCACTATGCAGATTGTTAAAGCTTATGACATGGCTCACGACGCACAGTTGCCAGAACTATTTCAACCCAGCCAGTTGTCCACCCCTGAACGTAGGGCTCAAGCCCAGCGCATTGCGATGGTCATGGAGGCTTGGTGTTCGAGCGTTCGGAAACACAATTTAGAGTTTGCCAAAGAGGGTGGAGAAATTCCAGGCTATGGATTAAAAGAAATCCAGGGCCGAAGGGAAATCAAAGACTCTGAAAAGGCTTGGGATTTGGTGAAAAATAAACTTACTCCGGAGGAGTTCAGCTCCGCCTGCGAGATTAAGTTCACAGATTTGGCCGATCTAGTTGCGGCCAAGGCGCCTCGCGGTCAGAAGACCGTGGCGAAAGAACAACTGGAAGATGACCTCATCGCTGCTGAAGCAATGACGCGCGGTGAGCCGTCTTATCAACTAAGAAAAAATAAAGAAATAAAAGAGATAAAACAAATAAAATGAAAACATCATTCAGTAAGAAAGATAAAGAAGCGGTAGAGGCAACCGAAGATAAAGCGTTGGCTGTTGCGGAGAGCAAGTCTCCCTCCATCACCAACCGTAACGCTGGGGTGGACGGAGAGTTCAAGGCTTCCGACTTCCTTATCCCGAGGATTAACCTTGTGGGTAAGACTGGCAACCTTAGCAATAACTTCCAACCAGGTTCTTTTGTGTTCAACAAAGAAATGGTTGTAGGTAGCAAGGACTCCGCGATGGAGGCCATTATTACTCACATCCAAAAGAAATACATCCAGGAAATCCCTTATGGGACGGATGTCATCCCAAAGATTTTTGCCTCGCAAGCCGAGGTGGAAACCGCGGGTGGAACTTTGGATATTTCAGAGTCCGAGGATGTGGATCGGTATATTCCATTCCTTGTCCTAACCCTTTTGGTTGCAGAGCCAAAAGATAAGAATCCGATCTTCTCTCTTGAGGGACCCGATAAAAAGAGCTACGCGCTGGCGCAGTACAATCTCACTAAGAGTGCGTATCGCGGAGCGGGTCGTCAGTTGCTGACCGACAGTCAAACCGTCCTTCGTGGCGGATTGACCAAGGGTCGGTATCAAGTGAGTAGCAAGCTAAATACCAACACGATGGGTAGCTGGTTTACGCCCACGTTTAAGTTGGCTGGAACGAACAATGACGAGTTCCAGGCTTGGGCCTCCAGCTTGATCTAACTAGATGAAAAAGAGGAGACGTTCCGGCATGGTGCGGCGCGAGAAGCGCCGACAGGTTAGGTGTGTCCTGCCGCGTGAAACACCGGACGTCCTCCGCCAAATGGTTAAATTTTTTTCTGAACTACTGGAATCAAAATTTCAAAATGTAACGCAAGTAAAGGGTATATGGATCAAAACGAAATAGTTCCGCCTTCAATTTATGAGGTGGCTTCAGAAGCTTTCACTACGGTCACTAAGATTATGGAGAAAGGTTCTGATAAGAGTTTATTTGGTGAATGGTTTTATAAAGATTCTCGTCGGTATAATTCCGATAGAGCAATTAGCCATATTTGTAGAGCTATGATGCAGATCGATGGTAATAGGCAAGATCCGGATTTAGGGGGTGAGACCTCCATCGATCACTTGGAACGAGCTTTGGTGAGGACAGCTTTTCTATTGTTTAAATGCAAAAGGGGGAAAATTCAATGATTGATTCATTGTTGTTATGGGTATTTGTTTGGATCAGTAAGCGTTGGTTTAACTCCGTTGTTTTTGGTACTGATCCTGAAACAGAGCGAGCTACATCTATTTCGTTCTTTGAGCATGAAGGGCACGCCAAACAATATTTGGAATTAATCCAGAGGGGAAAAGAGGCAAAACAAAAATGATATTTCATTGGGTTTGGAAGAAAACTGGATTTCCTTATTTGGAATCTCCTAAAACAGAAACAAAAAGCACGACCATGCCAAAAAAGAAAGGTAAGGTGTCAAGTGGAAAATCTAAACGCCCTAGAAAAAGATAGACTTGCTCAAGAGATTGTTGCAGAATTGGATTACCTTTTAAAGGAAGGATTTTTATGTCTAAAGAACACCAAGGAACCTCGCATTGTTTTAAGCCAGGGGGCGAACATATGAGCCTAGATGCAATCATTGATGCAGACACAATAAATAAACAACCAGAACATATGCAAAGAGAACTTCATAGGGTGCATCAGTTTTACAAACGTGTAACAGATCTGGCAGAAACAAACCATAAAACCGCTTCTACTCTTGTGGAGGAGAATGGGCGGTTAGAAAATGAGAACGAAGGGCTGAGAGAGTTCTGCCAGGAACTCCTTGGCTCTATGGCAGACCTTGAAGATGAATGCTCGGGGTTCAGGCACAAGGTCAGGTCAGCCGTGCTCGAACTACTACCACATCGGAAAGAAGAAAATAAATGATTGAATTAGCAATACAAATTAAAAATGAAATTGGCACTGACAAGATTAGCGTGGAAATGCTTCCCCGTGATGGCGAGGCAAATATCATAGAGAAGGACGTGCTGAACGGTCTTTTTCCACACCTTGTTGATCTTTTAAACGGACTTCTCGGTGGAGAGGGATTCCGCAAAATGGAGAAACTGGCTCAAGAAGTTCCTCCGCTAGAATCTCGTATCGTTGATAAAAACGGAGCTCCTGCATCTATCCCTATGGATGAGGAATATCTTTTGAAAAAAGGTTTAATTGAGCCAGAGGGCGGCGTTCAACCTATTGAAAAGAGCTCGGTAAATATCATAAGCTAATGTCTCCTGCCAGTGAAAAACTGGCCGATCAATTCACTGTGATTCCTTACCCATTCGTGGGTGAGTATCGCGATGCAATCGAGGCTGAATATGCGGCACTACTTAACGGTGGGATAAGACCAACCGAAGTAGCCGATCTTATTCTTCATGCCTTGGAGATATTATTAAACAAAAGAAAAAAAGCTGAAGGAACGAACACTTATGATGAAACTACGGCTCAGGTGTCTGATATGCTTGGGCGCCTTGTGGTTTTTGAAGAAATGTTCTCAAATAAAAAACAAAAAAAATAAAAATGAATACATATGCGATTGACTTTGAAACATATTACGACAAGGAGACATCAATTACAACGCTTGGGCAGTGGCATTACTTGCGAAGTCCAGCCTCAGACATCTACATGGTCGCTATTCAGGGGCCGGATGTTGACTACGTAGGTTGTCCTAAAAAAGCCCCGTGGACCAAGATTGATGGCCACAAGTGGGTGGCTCATAACTACAGCTTTGACGGCGCGGTGATCGAGAGATTGCGGGAACAGGGATGTGTTCAATCCAAGCCTGTAGCTTGGGACTGTACTGCAAACCTTTCGGTTGCCGTTGGTGCCCCACGTAATTTGTTGGGTGCCTCCAGGGAACTTCTTGGTAGGACTATCGACAAAGACCCGCGGGATAAGATGCAGTCCAAGAAATGGAGCGATGTCGAGGGTACTGAATTTGCAAAAGAAGTATTGGAGTACGCTCGCCAGGACGCTAAGGCATGTCTTGGTATTTATGAGAAGTTCTCCAGTGATATGCTTCCGGCGGAGTCCGAGTTATCGAAACACACTATTGAGATGGGATGGCGCGGGATCCAGGTCGATCAAGATGCTGTTTCCGCGGGCATCAAAACCCTTCAAAAAGTTACTTGGGAAAGTGAGAATTCATTACCATGGATCGATGAAACAGACGGAGTCGTTCTTTCGACGAAGGCATTCCGCAGGGAATGTGCAAAGGCTGGTATTCCATGGCCTACATCTTTGGCGGAAAACTCCGAGGAGTGCGCGTTGTGGGAATCTCAGTACGGTGGGCAGGTTCCTTTTGTTGGGATCATGCGTGACTGGCGTAAGGCAAACTCTTTGCTGGCTAAGTTAAAGGTCATGCAAAGTAGAATCAAACCGGACGGAACTATGAGTTACGGATTGAAATACATGGGGGCTCACACTGGTCGTTGGTCCGGTGATTCGAAGTTCAACGTTCAAAATCTTCCAAGGAACGAAATGTTCGGAGTGGATTTGAGAGGCTGTATTGTTCCTCGTCCGGGAAAGAAGTTTG
>Ga0114979_10002642_pt1 | contig 12071 bp, 11 predicted proteins | sample S_140625_EF_Meta_FD_87315 | JGI IMG/M metagenome (GOLD analysis project Ga0114979, IMG submission 87315) | Freshwater microbial communities from Lake Simoncouche, Canada to study carbon cycling - S_140625_EF_MetaG | ecosystem: Environmental > Aquatic > Freshwater > Lake | place: Lake... | reverse complement strand
TCAGCGCGGCGATCGGCATTTCAGCCAACTCGTCCCATCGGTGCCCCTGGCGTATCGGCGCATTCACGCTGACGAAGTGATTACGATCGGTCAAGGTCACTGGCGGATCGTGATTGGTCGGGGGCACTCCCCAGAACACGCGGCCCTGTATGACGAGACCCGGCAGATCCTGATTTCGGGCGACATGGTGTTGCCGCGCATTTCGACCAATGTGAGCGTTCATGCGATCGAACCCGAGTCCGATCCTGTCAATGATTATCTGGAATCCCTCCAGCGGTTCGAAGCCTGCGCGCCTGACACGTTGGTGCTGCCCTCACATGGCAGACCCTTTCGGGGCCTGCATGTTCGTCTGCGGCAACTTCGGGAGCATCACGAGGCCCGTCTTCTCGACACACTCAATGCCTGCCGTGAAAGACCGATGAGTGCGATTGATTTGCTGCCGGTCCTATTTCGCCGAAAGCTGGACCTTCACCAATCCGGTTTTGCGATCGGTGAGGCCATTGCCCACCTGCATGCGCTTTATTTTCGGGATCAGGTCCAGCGTCATCGCGACGCTGACGGCGTTATTCGTTTTTCGGCCTGACCCTCGACCAGACCGCTATCCACTAAACCGCGATCGGGCGGGCGCTTGGGTAGGCGTGCGCGGCCGCACCTTCTTGCGCAGCCAACGTCTCACGCACCATGGCCGCCGCGCCTTCGACCGCAGGCTTCATTACAACCCGTGGACGGGCCGGTGCTGCGGACAATCGAGCGAGCCCGAGCATCACGTTGAGGACCACCTCGCACTGGGCACGATCGAGTTCCGCCACCATGCCCACGAGGCGTTCGCGCAGATTGACATCGGACACCGAGTCAAGCGTGGGTGATCCGCTGCGATGCAACGGTCCGTTGGCATCGGACGCGGGTTCCTCGTTACTGTCGAGAGCCCGCAAATCCAGATTGAGCCATTCGGCCAGAACCTGCATTTTGGCCAACTCGGGCACCGTCAGGCCGCGCATCCACTTGCGGGCGGCCTCCTGAGAGATCGGCGATTCGCTACGCGAACGCAGGTTGAAGTCCCGCGCCACCATCGCTGCAGAGGGGTTGCGGCCGTAGTATCTAAATAGGCCGCGATTCAACGCACGAGCAAACTGCTGGGCGACATGACGGGTGGAACTGATTCTCATTCGGGAACTCCTGGTGGGATCTGCTTTCGAGTTGGGATGGCTGCTGGGATGAGTCAAAGCTACAGCAAAAAAGTAACAAACTTCGTCATCCTGCCAATCGTCAGGAGGATATTGCGCGATTCAAAAACCCCCAGTTGGGACTTCGCTGCATTGCAATAAATGCGGGGATCGCACCCCACCCCGCACGCTATAGTGAGCCGCGATTGTGACCCGCCGTTCGCCTCCTTGACCATCGCAGCGCTTGTCACAGGACGGCATCCTGCGTTGAATTCAGGGAGGCCAGACTCCGAGGTCGGCAAGCTGTTGGTTGACCTGCTCGGCCCAACCGCGATTTGCAGCCGGGCTCGCCGGACTTGGATGCAAGATCGTACCAATGCGGATCGCGGGCCATCCCCTCAGCGCGCTCTGCACGCGGCGCTCGGCGAACCCACCAACCCCAATCACCCACTGGGGCTGAAGTGCCCGGACCGCCTGTTGCAAGTGTGCATCGCAGGCGGCCTCGAGCGCCCGCAGGCTAAACGCTGGTAATCGGTCCGGGGTGAAGTTGCGCCCGTTCACTTCGAGAAATGCCAGGGGGCACCAATTGAGAACGAAGGATTCCGCGAAAAAGGTCTCCGGCGCGCCCCAGCGCTCGGCCACCCAAGTCCATAACCGCCGCCCACTGACTTCCGAGCGGTTGCAAGCGAAACCCTGGATCGGGCGTTTTGGATGTGGCTGCACCGGTTGTTTAACCTCAGCCATCAGGCCCATCCAATCCCGAACCGCGGCGACTTCGCCAAACGGGACTCCGGTCTGCATCATCCCGAACGGGCCAGGATTCATCCCCAGAAAAACCACCCGGCGCGGCCCCGCGGCAAACCGGCGAACGTAACGTTCGTAAACGCCCCATGCGTAATCGAGCGGATTGAGAACGGCTGCAACCGGCGGCGAAAAATGCATTGACGCCAACTGAGCATTTAGCGTCCGAGCGGCCCCCAGTAAGTCCTTACTGCTGTCCGTCAGAGGGGCAAGCGCGGATGCGGTCAGAGGTGCAGGAAGGGATGCAATCGGATCCATCGCGCGAGCGTAACCGAGATGGGGTGATCGGCTGCAGTGCTCCGATGAAGTGATCGGGCAGGGTTATCGGGTAGGGTTGTTGATTCGTATCAGGCGGTAGGATGGCGGAATAGCCACCCGCTAAAATCGTCACCTCACTAAGAGTCCACGCGCCATGAATCTAACGCCCAATCTGGCTGATCTTCCAACCACCATGCAGGCCATCGGTCATGGCAAGGGCGGCGGACCCGAAGTGCTGGAGTCGATCCAGGTACCGACCCCTCGGCCTGGGCCGGGTGAAGTGTTGATCCGGGTCGCGTACGCCGGCGTTAACCGACCGGACATCCTGCAACGCAGTGGCCGTTATCCACCGCCGAATGACGCCTCGCCACTGATTGGACTCGAAGTGGCTGGCCACATCGTGGCGCTCGGTGAAGCGGTCGAAATCCACCCCACCACCGCCATCGGTGCCGCAGTCTGCGCACTCTGTAACGGCGGCGGATATGCCCAGTATGTGGCGGTCCCTGCGGGCCAGGTCCTACCGATTCCCGCCGGGCTGAGCCTGGCCCAAGCCGCGGCACTGCCCGAAAATCTGTTCACTGTTTGGCACAACGTGGTCGAACGCGGGCATCTCGCAGCCGGGGAAACGTTCCTGGTGCATGGCGGTTCGTCCGGGATTGGACTCAACGCCATTGGTCTTGCCAAGGCACGCGGGGCGACGGTCTATTGCACCGTCGGGGATACACGCAAGGCGGCCGCGTGTATCGAGGCGGGCGCCGACGCAGCCATCGTCTATCGAAGCCAGGACTTCGTTGAAGAAGTCGCACGACTAACCGGAGGCCGCGGGGTCGATCTGATTCTTGACATGGTCGGTGGTGACTATGTGGCGCGCAACCTGCGCGCTCTGGCTCTGGATGGTCGACTGGTCCAGATCGCCTTCCAACAACCGTCGCGGGTCGAAGTCGACTGGATCACGCTGATGACCCGCCGGCTGACGTTCACTGGCTCCACCTTACGGCCCCGATCAAGGGAAGACAAAGCCGCCATGGCGCGCGCGCTCGAGGCCGAAGTCTGGCCCCTCCTCAGCCAGGGCAAGCTCTTGCCGGTGATTGATTCCACTTATGCGCTTGCGAACGCAGCCCAAGCCCATCAGCGGATGGAGACGTCCCAGCACATCGGCAAAATCCTCCTCGAAGTCCCCCAATCCGCCGCATGAAAATACAGATCGCAAGCGATCTACATCTGGAACGGCTGCGGCGTGACCCGCGGCTACGCAGCTGGCATGTGGTTGAACCGGCACCCAACGCGGCACTCTTGATTCTCGCGGGAGACATCCACCAGGGCGCAGCGGCGGTCGAAGCCTTTGTCGATTGGCCAGTGCCCGTCTTAATCGTGCCCGGCAATCACGAAGCGTACGAATCAACCATCGAAACTTCACTCGTAGCGATGCGGACTGCCGCCGTGGGCACACACGTCCGCGTACTACAACGCGAAGTTGCCGTCATTGAAGGGGTTCGATTCGTCGCAGCCACGCTCTGGAGCGACCCCGCCGTGATGGGTGAGCGCGAGGCTGCGGCGCGAGTCGCGCTCTTGCAGACCATGGTCGACTATCGTCTGATTGCCACTGACCGTCCCGGCGCCAACCCGCACGACCGATTGACAATTGATGAAACGACCGACCACCATCGACGCGATCGGGCGTGGCTCGAAACCCAGCTCAGCCAGGATTTTGATGGTCCTACGGTCGTCATCACGCACCACCTGCCATCTCAACGTTCGATTGCCCCACGTTACGCCGATAGCCTGTCCAATGCGGGGTTTGTGTCCGAGCTCGAGTCCCTGATGGGCGCCGAGCGAGTTCAACTCTGGATCCACGGGCATACCCACAGCTCTTTTGACTACGTGGCGGCCGGCACGCGAGTGGTCTGCAATCCGCGGGGTTATGCCCGCGGTCTCGGATCGGATCCAGAGCAAGCCAGTCCGACGCTGTCGTTCGAAAATCCAGAATTTCAGCCTGCCCTCGTCGTTGAGATTACGTCTGCACCAGCTTACGGTGGCGATGGATACTCATCAGCAGACCGGCTCCAAGTCCAAGGGTGACCATCGCGGTCCCACCATACGACATCCAAGGCAGCGGGACCCCGACAACGGGCAAAATCCCGCTCACCATGCCCATGTTCACAAAGGCGTAGGTGAAGAAAATCATCGTGATCGACCCCGCGAGCAGGCGCATGAACATGGTTGCCCCAGAAGCCGCGATCATGAGTCCCCGCAGCATGAGTGCGAGATAGAGAACGAGCAAGATCAGATTGCCGACCAGGCCGAATTCTTCGGCAAATACCGCAAACACAAAATCCGTCGTACTTTCCGGAATGAACTCGAGGTGGGCCTGGGTTCCCTGTAGCCAGCCCTTGCCCCAAAGGCCCCCGGAACCCACCGCGATGGTCGACTGAATGATGTGAAAGCCCTTCCCGAGCGGATCGCTCGATGGATCGATCAGCGTCAGGACGCGTTGGCGTTGGTAGTCATGCATTGCCATCCAGAGTAAAGGCGTCGCCGCTGTAATTCCCACCGCCAGTGCGATCAGTAACTTCCAGGGAAAGCCTGCAAAAAAAATGACATACGCGCCGGCCGCGAAAACCAACACCGCGGTGCCCAAATCAGGCTGACGTGCGATTAAAAGCGTGGGCACTAGCAGCAGCGCGGCGGACACCAGAAAATCGATCGCCCGCAAAGCCCCCTCGCGACGATGAAACCACCACGCGAGCATTAAAGGGGTCGCAATCTTGAGCAACTCAGAGGGTTGAATCCGCGTGACTCCCAAATTCAACCAACGTCGTGCACCCTTGGAAACATCACCAAACAGGGCAACGCCGATCAGCAGGACGATCCCCAGGACGTAGATGGGGACCGCCGTTCCGCGCATCCAATTGGGTGGCAAATTGGCCGCCGCCCAACACACCAACGCAGCGACGAAAATGTTGCGAAGGTGGGCCTCGAAACGCCCCGGAAAATTGACCCCGGCCGAATACACCGTCATGACGCTCAAAATCAAAATCAGAATCAGTGTCACCGTCAGAATCGGATCAAAAACCAGAATCGTCCGACGCGCCGAGCGCTTGAAATCGTCAAACGTCATCGACGCTCCTGCTCAGCGGGCCGAACGGGCGCAGGCCCTGGCGTTGGGGTGGCCGGAATAGGAGGGCCCGGCGGAACGCCCGGGGCTCCCGGGGCTCCCGGGGCTCCCGGGGCTCCCGGGGCTCCCGGAGCGCCTGGTGCGCCCGGAACGGCCGGAACCGGATCCGGCTCCGGCTGGGGGCCATCTGGCACATCTCGCAAGCTCGGGTCCTCGGAAGCAATCCCGATCGTCACCGCTTTAACAGGATCCCCTTCGGGGCGCTTGCCAAGCAACACGTAATCGATCGCCCGGCGCGCAATGGGCGCTGCGGCTGCAGCCCCAAAGCCAGCATTTTCAACGATCACCGCAAGCGCAATCTGAGGATTGTCAGCCGGCGCAAACGCCATGAACAGTGAATGATCACGGTATCGCTCTGAAATGCGGCGCGCGTCGTAGCGCTCATTCTGTTTGATCCCAATGACCTGAGCGGTCCCCGTCTTGCCAGCCGCCGCATAGGGTGCACCGGCGAATGCATGGCGACCCGTACCGAAGCGGTTGACATCGACCATCGCCGCTTTGACCAGTTTGAGCCACTCGGGCTTGAGCGCAATGCGCTCGCGCTCGGGCGTACTGACCGGCGTCAGGCCCCGCGTGCTCGGATTCTCGAGGGCACGAACTACCCGCGGTGGTCGAACGGCTCCATCAGCCGCCAAGGTCGCGGTGGCATGCGCCAGTTGCAGGATCGTGAATGTGTTGTAACCCTGCCCGATTCCGATCGAAATCGTCTCACCCGCCAACCACTTTTGCTTGTAACGACGCAGCTTCCAGGCGCTCGATGGCAGGATTCCCTGCACCTCTCCTTCGAGGTCAATTCCGGTCAGCTGACCAAAGCCCCAGGGCTTCATGAAATCGTGGATGGCATCCACGCCCATGTCGTTGGCGACCATGTAGTAATAGGTATCAGAGGACACGACAATCGAGCGATGCAGATCGACGGCACCATTTCCCCGCGGGTTGGAGTCACGAAACTTGTGGCCGCCAAACTGGAAGTACCCAGGATCGTAGATCGTGGTGCCGGGCGCGCGCTTGCCACTCTCAAGCGCCGCCAATGCCATGAATGGCTTGTAGGTCGAGCCCGGTGGGTAGGTACCTCGCAATGGCCGGTTGAGCAGAGGCTTGTCAGGCGACTCGTTATAGCCCTGCCAAACCTGAGGATCAACGCCGTCGGTAAAGAGATTTGGATCGAAGGTCGGTTTACTGACAAAAGCCAGAATCTCTCCCGTTCTTGGATCGATTGCGACGAGCGCCCCGCGCCGGTCACCAAACATGTCTTCGACCAGCTTCTGCAGGCCCAGATCGATTGAAAGGACGACGGTGCTACCCGCCTGGGGCGCACGTCGCGAAAGGGTTCGCACCGGTCGCCCACCCGCTGAAACCTCAATCTCTTCATAGCCTACTTGTCCGTGCAGGACCTTCTCGTAGCTCAGTTCCACCCCAACCTTACCGATCTGGGTGGAGCCAATGTACTGACTCGACTGCTCAGACTCTTCAAGGCGCAACTTGTCGGCCGGCGAAATTCGTCCGATGTGGCCAATCAAATGACTCCCGGTTTCACCCAGGGGGTAACTACGAAACAACCGAGCTCTCACCTCGACTCCTGGCAAGCGAAAGCGATTCGCCGCCAAAATCGCGACTTCTTCATCGGTTAAACGGCTCTTAAGCGGAATCGACTCTGCGGACTTCGAGTCTTCAAATAGCCGTCGAAATCGTCTCCGATCTTTGAGACTGATTTCGACGAGACTGGAGATTTCGGTGATGGTCTGCTCCAGATTCTCGATCCGCCCCGGTTGCAGCTCAAGGGTATAAGCAGAGACGTTTTCGGCAATGACCACACCATGGCGGTCGACAATCAGGCCACGGGTGGGCGCGATCGGGACCAGCTGAATGCGGTTCTCCTCGGCTTGCAGGCTCAACTGATCATGTCGAACCACTTGCAGCCAGGCGAATCGAGCCGCTAACAGCACAAAGCACGTAACGACAAGGCCGACGGCCACCGCGACCCGGATCCGGAACTGATGAAGCTCCTGCTCGGTATTACGGACCGCGACCATCTTAGAGAGGGCGCGTCTGATCCCGATCGACCGCCCGGCGCTGGGGCGCCAACAGCAGTAAATCGGCGACGGGCCACAACAGGGCCGAAATCACGGGCGCCACAAACACCGACCAGCCCGCAAACGCACCTCCCAAGGCCATCCGCACAAGAACCGTCGCCAACTCCGCCGCGACGAACAGCGGCAACACATGCAGGAGTTGGCCGCCAACGTCGAACCAGGGCAATCGACGCTGAAGCGCAAATGCTCCATACGACAACAACGAATACCCCAGGGCATGCTCCCCCAGCAAGCTCGCCTGATGCACGTCCATCACCAAGCCAAACAAAAAGGCTACGCCCATACCGACCTTTCTGGGTTGACGCACGTTCCAAAAAAACAAAACGAGCGCAAGAAAGTCGGGTACCCAGCGCGCGCTGCCCCACGGCATCACATTGAGCAGAAACGCGATCGCGATCGTAAGCGAGATGAACGCATTGTCGGCGGGCAACAGAAGATGCTCGCGTGCAAGACCCGCACGTGCAGAACGCGGCGCCAATACATTGGCCACCGACTTGCGCTCAAGCACCCTCGGGTCAGGCGGGGAACGGGGTGGGCGTTTCATGGCGAAGTCAGCGAACGGGCACCGCGGCGGCGTGCCGGCCCCGGCTCCGCAGGCGCCAAAACGGGCGGGGGGAGCCGCGACGCATCGGGTTGCAGGACCAGAATCATTCGGCTCCGATCAACCCCTGCGGCGGGTTCGAGAAGGATTCGGGCAAAGGTCGAACCGCCCGCATGGTCAACCAGAATGACCCGCCCAACCGGCAGCCCGGGCGGATACAGGCCATCCAGACCCGAGGTGGTGATCGCATCCCCCGCACGCACATCCGCGTTCGCTGCAACATAGCGCAATTCGAGTCGGTTCGGCTCAGCGTCCCCGTAGGCAATCGCGCGCAATCCCGTGCGATCCAGCTGCACCGGGATCGAGAGGTTGCGGTCGGTCACCAGTGTGAGTTCGCTGGACAGCGGAAACGTGCGCGTGATCTGACCGATCACACCACCCGCGTCCACCACGGGTTGCCCTGACGCCAGGCCATGTTGAGTGCCCTTATCGAGCACAAACCGGCGTGCGAAGGTATCTCGGGTCTGGTAGAGCACCTCCGCCACAATCGACGGAATCGCCAACTGTTCACGGGCACCCAACAGGCGACGGAGTTCGGCGTTTTCAGCCGCGACATGCTCGGCCAACAGGAGCGTCTTCGCGTTAGTGGTTTCGATGCGGCGCAACTCGGCATTTTCATCGCGCAATTGGCCGACCTCATGAAAGGCCTGCGTGGTCGATTCAGTTGCCGAGTGGAAGACGTCGCGCGGCACCAAGAGGGTCCTCTGGACCGGATAAAGAACCGTCGCAACGCCCTGGCGCAGCGTCGCAAAGAGCGCCGAGCGGGCGTCAAGGACCAGCAGGACCAGAGAAAGTCCCGCAAAAATCATCAGCCGGACTTTGGCCGGCAAACCTTGTTTAAAAAACGGCGGAGGGATCCGTTCCAACGCATGCGCCTAAAAGTGGCAACTGCGTCAGCGCGCCCAAACGCGCGGCCATCAGTCGTTGGTGAAAATAAGTCCGAGCCGGTCCATCCGCTCAATTGCGGTGCCGCATCCACGAACCACACACGTCAGTGGGTCCTCGGCAACCAGCACCGGGAGCCCAGTCTCTTCCATCAGCAGGCGATCAAGGTCGCGCAGCAGTGCGCCGCCACCGGTCAAGACCATGCCTCGATCGGCGATATCGGCACCGAGTTCGGGCGGGGTCTGTTCGAGCGCGATCTTCACGCTCAACACAATCTGATTCAGCGGGTCGGTCAGCGCTTCCAGGATCTCGTTGGACGAGACCGTGAAACTGCGCGGAATCCCCTCGGACAAATTGCGCCCTTTGACTTCCATTTCTCGCACTTCACTGCCCGGAAACGCGCTACCAATCGCTTTCTTGATCGATTCGGCGGTCGGCTCACCAATCAGCATGCCGTAATTCCGGCGGATGTAGTTAATGATCGCTTCATCAAACTTGTCGCCGCCGACTCGAATCGAACCTTTGTAGACCATTCCGCCCAGCGAAATAACGCCGACTTCGGTTGTACCGCCACCAATATCGACCACCATCGAGCCGGACGCCTCAGACACCGGGAGGCCGGCGCCAATCGCTGCCGCCATCGGCTCTTCAATCAGAAAAACGTCCGCAGCCCCCGCGCCCAACGCGGACTCGCGGATCGCCCGACGCTCGACCTGTGTCGATCCACAGGGGACGCAGATGATGATCCGCGGACTGGGCGCAAACGTGCTTTTGGGATGCACCATGCGGATGAACTGCTTGAGCATCTGCTCGGTCACCGTGAAATCGGCAATCACGCCGTCTTTCATCGGCCGGATGGCTTCGATATTGCCGGGAACTTTGCCCAACATCATCTTGGCTTCTTTGCCCACCGCAGCAATGGTCATCTTGCCATTCGGGCCACCTTCATGTCGGATAGCGACAACCGAGGGCTCATCGAGGACGATGCCTTTCCCACGCATGTAAATCAGCGTGTTGGCGGTCCCAAGGTCGATCGCGAGGTCGTTCGAGAAATACTTGCGAATGATGCCGAGCATTGCGGGTCCGGGGTCTCGATCAGGCGAGTGGCGGGAACGGGTTCGGTCTTGAAACCCGCATTCCGACTGGCTCACACACAGTGGATCCGCGGATCATACCGTATACTTCACCTCCCCCGCGCCTCCCCCCTGCCACGTTCCCTATGCTCACCCGCGATGATGTCCAACGACTCGCCGAGCTTGCCCGGCTCGCGATTGATCCAGACGAGGCGGATCAAACCCTGCCACGCCTGAACGCGGTCTTCGGACTCATCGAGCAGTTACAAGCCGCGGAGGTGACCGGGGTCGAGCCGCTTGTCCACCCCGGAGCGGACCCCAAACTCGGGACCCGATTGCGTACGGACACGGTCACCGAGCGGGTCGATCGCGCGGCCAACCAGGTCAGCGCCCCGAAAGTGGCTGAGGGGCTCTATCTGGTGCCCCGGGTGGTGGAATGAGGGCACGGACATGACCCAAGGCCTCCATGCTGGCCTGGATTCAGGCGTCGCAGACCTGGCAATTGGCCTGCGGTCAGGTCAATTCAGCGCTGAAGAACTCGCGCGCGCGCTCCTTGATCGAATCGGATCCAGCCCCTTGAATGCGTTTCTGGACTTGCGCCCCGAGGTCACTCTCGCGCAGGCCCGGGCGGCCGACGCCCGGATTGCGCGGGGAGAAGCGCGTGCCCTCGAAGGTGTGCCGATCGCCCACAAAGACGTCCTGGTTACCAGGGACTGGGTATCGACCGCGGGCAGCCGGATGTTGGCCGACTATCGAAGCCCGTTTGATGCCACTGTGGTCGACCGTCTCTTTCAGGCGGGCATGGTGGGACTGGGCAAGCTCAATTGCGACGAGTTCGCGATGGGCTCGACCAATGAAAACTCGGCCTACGGGGCGGTGCATAACCCCTGGGACCTGGACGCTGTTCCAGGCGGCTCATCAGGCGGATCGGCTGCGGCCGTCGCTGCGGGCCTCACCCCAGCCGCGACCGGAACCGATACGGGGGGTTCGATCCGCCAACCCGCCGCCTTTTGCGGCATCACGGGCATCAAGCCAACCTACGGCCGCGCGTCCCGCTACGGTCTGATCGCGTATGCCTCGAGCCTGGATCAGGCTGGCCCGATGGCACGCAGCGCCAAAGACTGCGCACTGTTACTTTCGGCGATGTGCGGATTCGATCCAATGGACGCGACGAGCCTGAATCTGGCTCCGGAGGACTTCTCCGCCGGGTTGGATCAAGCTTTCGCCCCCAACGCCGTGAGCTCCTCGCGCCCGCTGGCCGGATTGCGAATTGGCCTGCCCGACGAATTTTTTGGCGCTGGCGTCGCTGGCGATGTAACGATCGCCGTGCGCGCCGCGCTCGATACCCTCGAGACTCTGGGTGCGCAATGCGTGCGCGTGCAACTCCCGAATACGGAACTCGCAATTCCGGCCTATTACGTGATCGCCCCCGCCGAAGCGTCGAGCAATCTGAGCCGCTTTGACGGCGTGCGCTATGGTCATCGCACAGCCAACCCAAGCGACTTGCGGGATCTCTACCGGCGCTCGCGCGCAGAGGGCTTTGGCGCCGAAGTGAAACGCCGCATCCTGGTCGGTGCTTATGTATTGAGTCATGGTTATTACGACGCGTACTATCTTCGCGCGCAGAAGGTTCGTAGGCTCGTCGCCAATGACTTCGATCGTGCTTTTGAGCAGTGCGATCTGATCGCAGGCCCTGTCGCACCCACCGTGGCCTGGAAGCTGGGCGCTCATCAGAGCGATCCACTCGCGGATTATCTGGCGGATATCTTCACGCTACCCGCGTCGCTGGCGGGCCTCCCCGGCCTCTCGATGCCTGTGGGGTTTGGATCAGGGGATGGATCAGGGTTTGGATCAGAGTCCGGTTCGAGCCCCCGCCCCGTGGGAATGCAGCTGATTGGACCCGCACTCCAGGAAGCGCGTTTGCTGCGAGTGGCGCATCAGTTTCAGCAAGTGACCAATTGGCACCTGCGCAGGCCGCCCGAACCACGCTCTGTGACGACGGGTTGAAATCGATGGCAACCG
>Ga0114979_10002641_pt1 | contig 12075 bp, 9 predicted proteins | sample S_140625_EF_Meta_FD_87315 | JGI IMG/M metagenome (GOLD analysis project Ga0114979, IMG submission 87315) | Freshwater microbial communities from Lake Simoncouche, Canada to study carbon cycling - S_140625_EF_MetaG | ecosystem: Environmental > Aquatic > Freshwater > Lake | place: Lake... | reverse complement strand
CCTAATTTAATACCGTTTCCAGCAAGAATCAATGGTCTTTTTGAATCTTTAAGTAAATTGTGTATCTTTTCCAATTCAATGCATGAAAATTCAGTTGGACCTATAGTTTTCTTGATAATTGGAATAATATCATCTTCTATAAACAATCCTTGTATATCAACGGGGATTGATAACCAGACTGGTCCCGGTCTTCCATGAATCAAATTGTTCATAGCTTCTATCAAAACTTCTTTAACCTCATCAACACATAATATTTCATGGCAATATTTTGTAATTGGTTTTACCATCGATATTATATCTGAATCAGCTCCAGAATAATGTCTTAATTTCATTTTTTCTGTATTTATTGCGCGTATACATTCATCGTTTTTTACTTGACCAGAAATAAATAGTATTGAAATACTATCTTGATGCGCCACCAAACAAGGTGTTATTGCGTTTGTTGCAGCGCAACCTGATGTTGTACAAACTATACAAGGTTTAGAGTTTGATTTTGAATATCCAACAGCGGAATAACCACATGCTTGTTCATGATGTTGGTAGTATACCTCATACTTGTCATTTAAACCAAACGAGTCATTCAAATGCATAGAAAATCCACCTGTTATTGTAAATACAACATTGATACCATTTTCATTAAAAAACCGTACAATATAATCGCTAATTTTTACTTTCATTAGTTATTGATAATTAATAATATAACAATATAACGTTTATATTATTTAAACTAGTGAATCTTATTCTTATCGATTCTTTCTTGAATCATCTCTATTCTTTTCACGTCTTTGTTTGCATATCTTAAGTATTTATTGTGAATAAATTTTAACCATTCCAATTCAAAAAGATTGGCATTATACAGCAATTCGTCATAGTTTGACATATTTATTTTCGAACAATCAAATATTATGTACCTAGTTTCAAAATAATCCAATAAACCTTCATTAATAAGCTTTGTAATAAATTCCCTTGAGTCAATGCTAATCGCCCCGCCAATATTACATAGCAAACCCTGTTTTTTTGATTTTTCAAAAACTTCTCTAACTAAATCAAATACTAATTCTGAATCAACAAAACTTCGGTCTTTTCCAAAAGAACTTACAAAATCAACTCTCCCAAACGTTATTGAATTACACAAAGAAAAAGTATTACTTATTTCATCCACGTTTTTGTACCCTTGCATTGTCTCCAAATTAAAACTTTTTTTATTCTTATAGTTGCAACTATTCAATGAGTTTAAAAATTTTTTAAGTGCAAATTCACTTTCTATCATTGGAGCAACAATTGTATCGCAACATAAATCAATACAGTTAATTATATCACTTTTTGCTTCACATCCACCAATTTTAACCGATAACTCAATACCAACTGAGGTTGTCAAGTTTCTCATTGTTATTATTTCATTGAATAGCGCCCCTTCATCTTCAAATGAAATTTTTATTCCACTGCATCCTAATAATTTTAATTGAGTTAAAATAGTTTTTAATTTATCCATTATTAGTTATGATTATAAATTTTTTATATCATTTCACGTATTTTATTATTTACACTTTGCATTATTTCGAAGTGCGCAAAACATAAAAAATAGTGCCTATTTTTATAATTTTTTTTGTTTTGCAACCATGTTTTTTTATTCGCGTTTATTTATAAATTGATTTATATTCATACAAGTTCATTGTTCCCATATCCCGGTTACATTGTTGACAGCATACTCTCAAATTATCTAATTCATTTCCCCCACCGTCATGAACAGAAACAACATGCGATGCTTCCCAGTCATCTTCAAATGATAATTGCGTTGAACAACCGGCTTCACATGTTACAATCCCACTTTCGTCCTTATAGTAATCAAACAATGTCTTTCTTACTTTTTTTGTAATTGTTTTACGAACGGGTTTAACTTTCACAATGTGTTTTTCAAGAGGATTCTGTTTAAAATGGGCGAAATCTTCTTTGCAAGTTCTGTAACATTTTTCTTGCAAATAGAGTGTATCTTCAGGAAATGATGGATGAATATTTCCGAACCAACAACTCATAATATTTTTATCTTGATTGGATATCCATGTTGACATGTTAGTGGAAAGATTATATTCTTCGACATCTGATAAATCGAAGAATTCAGAAAATAATCCAAAGAATGCAAAAGGGCCTAATTTTTTTGTTGGCTTCTCGTTTGTCCAAACACCCTTTAAGAAATTTTCGAACCTATGAAATCTCTCTGCAAAAAGTTGTTTCTTGTCTTCCGGAAAATTAGCAACACAACTTGCCCCTTTTGTTATATACTTCGCTATCTGTGTATCAGTCGATAACATAATTTTTTCTAATTTTTCTTCACTTTTACTATTATTGCTTGCCAATATAAATCTTACAATCCAGTGAACCCAATATTTTTTTGCATCTCTTTTACAGAAATTGGACATAATCATCTTCATTGATTCGGCCAAACTGGTTCCGTTGGAAACTTCTTGCATATCTTTGATAACCTCAAGGTTGTGATACAGTTTCAACAAGTCTGAGTTTCTAACTGGTTTGCCTTCTTGAAGAGACCTGAAAATTTCAACGCGGTCAGAGTATGAAAGTCTTTCGGTATTAGGTATATTACCGATTGTAATCTTAAACGAATCAAATAATTTCTTCTCCTCGTTCACAAAGTATCGAATTGTTTTCTTATTTGTGCGACCCCATTCTTCTATCTTATCATTTTTCTCGTAGAAAATACAAACATTTTTTTCCCACGCATTTGTCCAGTAAATGGGAATTGGTTTTTTGCTTCCAAGCGTTTCAATAAACGTACCATTTCTAAAATGCGCAATAACATTCAAACGATGCTGTCCATCAATAACTTCGCCGTAGTAAACCTCAATGTCCCCATCAGGATAATTGTAAACAATCAATGGTGGAATATACCCGCGAAACATTATGGTGTCAAGTAGCTTTCTCATTTGATTGGGCGTCCAAGCAATGTCTCTCTGGTACCCCGGTCTAGTAAGCAAAGGCTCGTTTTTTATAATTAATAAATAATTACTAACTTTATGGTCTGTGTAAACCACATTATTAGTAAGAAGAGGCTTAGGTCTTTCACTTAACCATTGCGGTTGAACTTCTTGTAAAGCACTCATATTGTTAGAATTGTATTGGTAGTTTGTTGGTGGTTACTATTAGTTGTTTCAAAATAAGTAATTCAATTTTTTGATAATTCTTTAATTTTGATAATAAAAAACAATTAATTTGATACTATATTGAAAAAGGCGAATCTTCGCCATAAAAATTGTTCTCCACGGTATTCTTTAATCCAAACTCTATTTTTTCAATATCTTCTAAAAATTGTGTTACATGTTTTTTTTTGTAATAATCTAGCATATCGTCCCATTGTCCCTTTACTAAATGCGTGGTACTCTTTGCCAATTCAATCTCATCCATACCATAAGCAATTCCATAAAGTGATTCAATATTTTTTTCTTGTATATATTCTGCCATTGCCGTCATACACAACCAATCTTTTTTTGAAACCCCTTCTATTGGGTATATTATTGAAATACATCCACAAAGCGATGCAATAATAGATAAAAAAGTAAGTGGGTCATAACTAATAAAATATTCATATTTATTGAACGTTTCAAAATGTTCAAAATGACTTTGGTATCTTAATATTTCATATGAATTCTCTGGATGAACCGGATGAATAACAGAATGATAGTCTGATTTTCTATTAGTGAAACACCAATTTCCGTTTCTTGTTTCGCCATTATTTTTGAATAATGGATTCAAATATACCAAAGATAAACATTTATACACATTTCCTACGTATTGAGGATTTTTTTTAAATTTAAGCTCGCTATTAAAATAATATACTATTTCATTTTTTCCAAAACTTAATCCGCGATGCAAGTTAACGTTCTTCCCCAATTCACTTAACAACCATCGGATTACATAAACTGCATTCAATGGGTTTCCATGAGTACCTTCACAATATATAACCAATGATTTTGAAATATCAAAGTCATCCGCAAAATATTTATTAAAAATAGGATTACGTATGAAACCATATGTTGGATACATTCTTACATTCTTTCCCATTTCATCTAATATTTTTCCAAAATTATAGAGAACATTCAATCCTCCATCATCTTCCAAATATCTCTCATGTGGGTATATAATAATGTTATCCAGGTTTACAATGTCTCTCTCAGAGTTATTTGTATTTATTACTATATCAAAAAATCTATGTTCTCCATACTCTCGCGTATAAGCTTTATCTCGAATAGAATAAGTAATATATATTCTCTTTTCTTCAGATGGATAAGGGTCATATTTTAAAGAATTTATATCTAATTTACTCGGAATAGTCAATACATTATTTTTGACAAACAAAGACAATATATTACTCGTTATATCTATAGCATTATGTTGGTCTTTGCCATAAATCGCCGATAGAATGGGCATTATGTATTATTATTTATAAAACATTTAAATAGATTTAAAAGAAGATTCTAAAAATATATAATATGCTTAAGGTTTTAATTACAGGTGGAAATGGAAACATTGCAAGTATTATAAAACGACAACTTTCAGAATTATATAACATTACATCTCTTTCTCGTCGAGAACTCGATATGTTAAATTTTTCACAAGTTAAGTCTTTTCTTGAAAATAATAAGTTCGATGTTGTTGTTCATACTACAATATATGGCGGAAGAAGAACAAATTTAGAAAATGGTGATGTTACACACAATAATTTGCTTATGTTTGAGAACCTGTTGAAATTTTCTGATAATTTCAAAATGATTATCAATCTTGACTCTGCTGCAACATACGATAGAAATACAGATATACTGAATAGAAAAGAATTTGAAATAAATACAGTTCCAAAAGACTATTATGGATTTTCAAAATACCTTGCTTATAATAGGTCACTACAATACCATAATGTATTTAATTTCAGGATATTCAATATATTTCATGCAAGAGAAGAACCTGATAGATTTATTTCGCTTTGTTTCAATTCTAAAAAAACGGGAGTTCCCATTAAAATTTTTAAAGACAGATATTTTGATTTTATGTACGAGAACGATTTTACAAAAATTGTAAAATATTACTTTGAAAATGTTTCCAACCAGGATGTTCTTCACAAAACAGTCAATATAGGATACAAGGAAAAGTATCTTCTTTCAGAAGTTGCAAATAAAATATTGAAAGATAAATCTCTTATCTATATTGAAAATGAAGAAAAAGGAAACAACTATTCAGGTAATACGGAAAAACTATATTCTTACAAAATTCAATTTGACGAATTAGACAAAAGTATTCAACTTTATGAAAATGAATTACTTTCTTTCTTACCAAAGTTAAAATAAATATCTCAACCTATATAGTATACGTAACCTAAATCTATACTGCGTTTTGTGGTCATTTGGCTACAAAATTATGTTAGAGTCTTCGCGTCAAGAAAATAAAATTATAAAAAAGTTAAAGAGAAATTCATATGTTTCAATAGTAATGGAAAGTTTTAACCACTCTATTGTTTTAAGCTGGGAAGCCGATGAAAGTGTACCTCCGCTAACTGGATGCTTTCATGGTTTGAAAAGTAATAACGTTTTTTATTGTGTATCAAAATTGTTATTTGCAAATGAAAATTATACAATTATTAAAAAAACGGGCACTCTCAATAATATAGAAATAGATATTATTCTTACATATTACATATCAAAGGAAACCCCTCATGAAAATAAATTAGTTCGAGGACACTTGTATATAAATAAAAAAGAACATGAAGTTAAATCGGAATATATGTATTGTTCTTTACAAATAGGCGAATGGTGCTATGATAATATACAAATTGTTCAATTAAACGCTGACATTTTTCAATAATATTAATTACAGAAAGAGATTAAACAAAAAAGGATATGTTTTTTATATGTCAAATCGTGAAACAACCTCCTCAGAAACAATAAAATCAGAATCACGACAACCGGTTATTCCAGAAATAAAAACGTTAGATAACTCTTTGCTTAAAAAATACGATGTAAAATTCTATGGAAGCGACCGCGACACATACGACATAATTAATGATTACTTAGAAGACAATCAAAGCGAACGAGCATTTTATATTATTGACCTTGGACAATTAACTGCATCTTATTCTAATTGGATGCGACTTCTTCCAGATGTTAAGCCTTATTATGCTGTAAAATGCAATCCAAATCCTGTAATTTTAGATTCTCTTGCATCTTTAGGAATTAATTTTGACTGTGCAAGCGAGACGGAGATGAAAACAATTATAGAAATTACTAAGGACCCATCGCGAATTATTTTTGCAAATCCTTGTAAAATGTCATCTCAAATTAGATATGCGCGTTCAAATGACGTAGATCTTATGACATTTGACTGCGAGGAAGAATTATATAAAATAAAATTATATCACCCTTATGCGAAGTTGGTGCTTCGGTTGGCAGTGGACGATTCAAATAGCAAATGTAAGTTTAATAAAAAATTTGGTTGTAAACTTTCTCAAGTCGAAGAACTATTAACAATATGTAAAACTATGAAGTTAGATGTAACTGGATTTAGTTTTCATGTTGGCTCTGGTTGTTATTCTACTGATAACTTTTATAATGCTATTGGCGATTGTAAAAAGGCATATGAAATTGCAAAAAATATTGGATTAACAATCAATATTATTGATATAGGTGGCGGTTTCCCTGGAACAGATAATGGAATTAAATTTGAAGATATTGCAAAGAGAGTCAAAGACGCAATGACCCATTTTTTTGGTTTAGAACTAGAGAATGGAACCATACAATTTATAGCAGAACCCGGACGGTTCTTTGCGGAAGCGACACACACACTTGTTTTGAACGTAATTGGAAAAAAACGTATGACAGATGAAACTACAGGGGAAACTAAAATAGTTTATTACTTGAATGATGGCATCTATGGGTCTTTTAATTGTATTTACTTTGACCATAGAATTCCAACCATTTTACCCTTCAATGAAAGAGATGGTAAATTACATAAAAGTCTATTATTTGGCCCAACGTGTGATAGTATAGACCTTATTGCAGAAGAAATTATGTTACCGGAGTTAGCTATAGGAGAATGGGTATATGTAGAAAATTTTGGCGCATATACAATTGCTGCAAGTAGCGTATTCAATGGTTTTTGCACAAGTGTATGTAAATATACTTTTCGCTCATAATACTTTTGCGTTTATAATATTTAGTTTTATTGTACAAATATTATAATGTTTTCATTTTTATTAAACAACGTTAACTTGAAATCTCTACCAATCGACCTTTCCAAGTATATACCCGAATCAGAAATAAAAGAAACAAATGAACCAATAACAGAATGTAAAGCGGAAATTGATAAAATATATCACCCTTTTAAATTGCCAATTAGTTATTTAGACAAAGACCAAACACATAAATTATCGCAACAAGTATCTTCTGATTTAGAATTAACGGAATGCATAAACTCAGATAGTAGTCCTATGTATGACATCATTTTAAAGCCAAAGCACCTATTTGCAAAACAAATGATTTTCGAATGGGCAAAACAATATACGACCAATGTTGCTTTTTTAAAAGACACACAAGATGTAATCGTCGACATGGAACAATATTCAGAAAAAATGGGTTCGATTAATTATTCTGTCGATTGCGATAACATAATGGAAATATGGAAAGCAACCAAAGAAGACCCGAGGTTTCTTGAAAAATACAGTTATATGGAATGGGAAATGTTAAAATATTTGAATTATTCTCCTGCATTTCTACAATGTTTATCAATTATAAATTTGATGTCGCCCATTACTAGTATTGCTATTCCTATTATATTTCTTATTTTGCCTTTTGTACTATTAAAAATACAGGGAATACCAATTGATTTTTCCAAATATACTGAGGTTCTCAAGGATATAGCAAAACATCATTTCATTGGAAAGACGCTTACAACTATGAAAAATTTTTCATTGAATAATATGGGATATCTTCTTATAACCGTTGCTTTCTATTTCTTACAAATATATCAGAATATTATTTCTTTTTTTAGATTTTATAGAAACATTTCGAATATAAATAAACAGTTGAATGAAATGAAAGAATATATAGAATATTCTATTGACAGTATGGAAACATTCATTCAAATAAATAAAGATAAAGAAACTTATTCCAAGTTCATAGCCGATATAGAAGAGAATATATCTATACTGAAAGATATAAGAAAAGAGTTTTCTGGAATAAATCCATTCAAAATTAGTATTTCAAAATTCAATGACCTTGGTTATTTATTCAAATGTTATCATGATTTACATATTAATAAAGGTTATGAAAAAGCAATACGGTATTCTATTGGGTTTGAAGGATATATAAACAACTTATTAGGATTATTCAATAATGTTACATCAAGAAATATTTGTGTTGCAAAATTTGTAAAGAAAGAATGTGTTATAAAAGACCAATATTACCCTCCTTATGTTAATCAAAAGCATGTTAAAAATGATTGTAAGTTTGACAAAAATATTATCATTACAGGCGTTAATGCTTCTGGAAAAACAACTATGTTGAAAGCAACAACCATTAATATTATATTTACACAACAGTTTGGATTTGGTTTCTATAAATCTTTTGCAATCAATCCATATACTCATATTCATTCCTATTTGAACATACCCGACACTTCGGGGCGAGATAGTCTTTTTCAAGCAGAGTCGCGCAGATGCAAAGAAATCATTGATGTAATTGGACCAGATAAAAATGATAAGGAAAACAGACATTTCTGTATATTTGATGAACTTTATTCAGGAACAAATCCAGTTGAAGCCACTAAATCGGCTTACGCGTTTTTATTATATCTATCTAAATTCAAAAATGTCGACTTCATTTTGACAACGCACTATACATCTATCTGTAAAAAAATGCGTAACGAACCTAAAATTCGTAATTATAAAATGGACGTTGTGAGAACAGAGGAAGATAAACTTCAATATACTTATAAAATGAAACCGGGCATTTGTAATATTCAAGGCGCAATTGAAATACTCAAAAATATGGACTATCCTATTGAAATTATAAATACAGTTCGAACATTTAATAAGTAAAATGATTACATTCAATTACACCGTAATTAAATAATATAAATAATATAAAGTATAAAACCATATATTATTTATAATGTCAACCCAAATTTGCAAAGCTCCTCCAAACCAAAGCATTTATAAAGACGGCGATACAGAATTAATTCGCGCAGTAAAAAGTAGATGTAAAGAAAATGTTAGAAATTCTCTTAAAAATACAATTGATGTTAACGAAAAGGGTCGTCACGGTAATACCGCTCTCCATTATGCATATAACAGCGGCGATATCGATATAGTAATTATTCTCGAAATGTTCGGGGCTAGTATACATTCAAAAAATAGATGGGGGTTTACGCCAATTACATTTTCAAATGAATCAAAAAGATTGAGAGAAAAATACATAAACGACCTCGAAGAATTAGAGAAATGCTTCACATCGTCATCAGTAAATTGCAGTGAAATTATTGATATATCATCAAACAGCGTAACAACTGTTTCTGCAGAAGAACAAAAAGAGACTCTGTGTAATATTACTTTTTCAGAAAATGATTCGGTTGAATATCTATCTTCAGAAGCGTTTTTTGAATCTTCAAATGCGTTATTTGGAAAATTAAAAAATGTAAATCCGGCTATAACAAACGCTATTCTTACCGCATTAACCGCCTTTCTAATACACAAAATAATATCATACACTATTTATAGGTTGAGCGTATAGTTTTTTACTATTTTTATCAAATACAGTAAGATAAAAATTGTATTCAAAAAAAACAAAAAATAAAGTCCGGAAGTTTTTTTATTTTGGACATTTTTAAAATGTCCATTTTTGAAATATGTCAACAAAGAATTTACAAAAAAATATTTTTGTCTCCATAATGCAAAGAAAAACAAAAAAACATTTTTTAATCGACTGCATAATATTTTTCAAAAAAGTACCACTTGCGACTTTTTTGTTGACGACTTTTTGTCGCAAAAAGTCGCAAGTTTTTTAGAAAAAAAAATGACTAAATACATCGTAACAATTCAAATAAATCAAAGTGTATGTCCCACTCACGTTTTTCATTTATGCAGCGCCGTCAACAAAAATCAACGGATTTTCAACGCTTTAAAAAATGTCCATTTTGCACCATTTGGCTGCATCAATATTACACTATTTTAATAATTACGACTGCATGAATATTAAAAAATATACAAAAAATAAAAATGTCCATTTTACACCAAACGACTGCATTATTTTTATAGTCAATGTTAATATTTCCGCTGCATGTTTTATAAATATATCTACTCAAAAAAAATGTCCATTTTGCACCAACGACTGCATTATTTCTTATGATTTTTATATCCAACAAAGCTAAATCGCATTCACGCGACTATTTCTACAAAAAGGACACCTTGAAATAGATGAACGTTGACAGCCAAGTATACAATTGTTACAAAATAAATGACTACATCCAAAATAGTTCGTTTCGGCAACTTCAGATTGACAAAGCATACATTCAATAATTGTAGTTGTTTCTTCCGAGGTTTCCGGTATTATTTCCTGTGTAGCTTCTCGAGGTTCATCCATTGTTTGAATTGCATTGCCATCTAAGCGTCCATTGGGAATATACCTTAGATAAAAGGTAAAACCATTATTTCTATGACTATTGTTATTATTATAGATTTTTTCATATAATTCATTCAATGAAACCGGAGGCGCTTCTTCTGATGGGCCTACATAACCACTATTTTGAAGACGATAATCTGTATCCACTATATGACATACCTCTAGATTGAAATCACGTCTTATATGCGATTTTAATTGACTAAAAAACCTACTGACAGGAATATTTCTTCTAAAATTGTATGTTTTTGTCAAGCAAGTATATGCCAACTTAAAAGAACAGGAAATCATTGTATTGTTATTGGTCATTGGTTTGTTGTTTATTATAAAAATTATAATGCTTTTATCAAATCAATTTTTTGAAAAAAAAACGATATTTTTCAATAGCAAAAATGATTTAGAGAGTTTTTTGTTGACATAATATAAAGAATGAATCAACAAAAAACTCTAAAAAGTCGCACTGATTTTTATTGTGAACCGTGTGACTATTTGACGAGTAGGCGCGGAGATTATCATAAACATTGTTCTACACGTAAACATGCCAATCAGTGTAAAATCAACGGTTGTCAACCAAAAAGTCGCGAAACCGAAATAACAGAACCTAATACATACATATGTATACTTTGCTGCAAAGTATATAAGGATAGAAGTGGTCTATGGCGTCATAAGCAACTATGTGTAATTAATAGTAAAGAAAAAAACGAAACGCCGGATGTACTATTGGTTGAAAATATTATTGATAATAATATGAATGAACCACCTGTTCAGAATGATAATTCATTTTCAGTATCAAATGACTTGATAATTGAATTTATAAAACAAAATCATGAATTGAAAAGTATTCTTTTGGAAGAACGTCAAGAATCAAGAAATCGTTTTAATGAACAGTCTGCGAAAATAGAAGAATTATCTAAACAAAATGTAGTAATTAACAATAATAACAATAATTTTAATCTTAACATATTTTTGAACGAGAAATGCAAAGACGCAATTAGTATGATTGATTTTATCAATTCGCTTCAAGTAGGAACAATGGACGTCGAATATACCGGAAGACATGGTTATGTAGAGGGAATTACAAAAATATTTATAGATGGTCTTAAACAATTAGATGTTTACAAACGTCCTATTCACTGCACCGACTTGAAACGCGAAACTTTATATATAAAAGAAGACGAGACATGGGAAAAAGATAATCATGAAAAAGCCAAATTCAAGAAAGCTATTGGTGCGGTTGTAAGAAAAAATATACAACAAATTAAACGTTGGCAGGAAGAAAACCCTAAGTGTAATATACTCGATTCCAATGAATATGTATTACATATGAGCATAATGCGCCAATCGCTTGGTGGAGGAAATCAAGAAAAAACTGACCGAAATAATGAAAAAATAATTAAAAATGTTG
>Ga0114979_10002640_pt1 | contig 12076 bp, 16 predicted proteins | sample S_140625_EF_Meta_FD_87315 | JGI IMG/M metagenome (GOLD analysis project Ga0114979, IMG submission 87315) | Freshwater microbial communities from Lake Simoncouche, Canada to study carbon cycling - S_140625_EF_MetaG | ecosystem: Environmental > Aquatic > Freshwater > Lake | place: Lake... | reverse complement strand
CTGCACGATTCAACAAATCATACATAGTGTTAAATCCACCACCGAGAGTTTGGTTGTATTGATTTTCTGATGCAAGCGTTGATTGAATGCTTGGGTCTGCCACACCATAAGCCTGCATAAACTGTTGTGAATTATCAGTTACTGCCGTAGGGGAATACGCCATACCAGCATAAGGATTGTTATTGTTTTGTTGCAAATAAGCATTCAATGCATCATAACCCTGACCAGTCATTTTGCTTGCATCACCATAACCAGCATTAATATTACCAATACTTGCATTATAAGCATTGTTAATTTGATCTTCACCAGTTGATTGCAAACCAGTCAACTGATTAATCAAATTACTGTAACCAGATTTCCAATCGCCACCAGTATAGTAATTATTCATTGCATTGTACTGAGCAAGTGCTTTAGCCCTTGCATCTTGTCTAGCCTGCTCTGCTAATTGTGCAGCATCAGAATCCTGTTGTTTAAGATAATTAAATTTATCTCTATCCAAAATATCAGATGCTTTTATGCCAGAACCAGAACCAGAACTAGAACCAAACATTCCCGAATAAGGGTTAGTCAAAGTAACAGTTGAAGTATTTGTAGCAGAAGGAGCATCAATACCATACTTAGTATTAAAAGCAGTTCTCTCAACAGGTGTAGCAGTTTCATAATCAAAAGGAGTTCCATACAACTCTTGGTTTGCTGCTTTGGAAATATAACTAGCAGCCCTATCGGCAGTACGAGGAATAGAACTTTGTTTAAACGGTACTGGTGTTGACGGCCAAACAGTAACACCAGGTTTGATTGCTTTTGGTTTTGCACCAGATTGCGTAGTACCTCTATCAGCACCCATATTAAACTCCTGCTCTCATTTGCATCAATGTCATTGCATCTTGTTCTATTTGTCTTGCCTTATCGTTTTCTAAATTAGCCAAATCAGATTGATACTGATTGGTTGACTGGTCTAAACCCAACTTATATTGTTGATTGGTTTCTTCATTACCACGTTGTAAATCTGCAGTAGATTTTATTCCTGCCTTTGCATAATCAGCCATTGCTGATTTGAAAGCACCAGAACGAACATTGGGTGACAACATGCCACGACGACCATAAGAAGCAACAAGAGGTCTTTGACCCTTATTTAACTGCTCACCTAAATCTTGCAGATTTCGTTGAGACCGCTGATTAGAAACAAAATTAGCATAAGCCTGCATAGCATTACTGCCAGCATAATTGTCCGTTAATGCTCGACGTTGCGCTTCAAATAGTGCTGGGTTATAAGCCATTAGATTCTCACGGCTTTCTTGTTATTAAATTGACTAACATATGATTTGGGTTCAGACTTGGAAAGTTTCATTGCATCAACATCTTTTCTAAGACTAATAATTTCTTCCATAAGAATTGCCGTAATTTGACGAATAACGTCTGCGTCCACAGACTTAAGCGCATTGATTGCGGGGATAGAGAATTCGTTGATAATCATCCGAAAATTTGACTCCCCAAAACAACCTGGTCATTGTTTGCAATGCCGGCAGGAACGGTGGCACTATCTAATTTTGTGTAAGTAACAGTGCCATCAGCAATTTTTGCTGAAGTAACAGCAGCATCGTTAATTTTTGCTGTAGTTATTGCAGATGAATCAATATTTGTGCCAGAAGCCAAACCATCAACAAATACTTGAACCGCAGTAAAGTTTGCGTTCACTGTTGAGGATTGAGCAATTGCTCCAGCGGTAAATGTATGCGGAATAGTAATAGCCATTATCCAGTAACCTTTCGTGTATTAAATTTGTATGCAATACTGTCAATGCCCCAAAACTTACCAACAGGTCCAGTAAAAAGTAGTTGAACAGATTTTGCTAAACCAAGATTGGAACCTCTGACAACTTGCGCTCCAGCGGCTTCAACACCCCATTCGTCTATATCCCATCGCCCTGTGTCCCACAACATGCCTGTGGCGGAAGCACCAAGAATAATGTTAAAAGACTTCCTTTCGTTTCCATAGGCTTCTTCAAAGTTATGAAAAGCCTTGACATTTATTTGTCTTTCAGTATCAACCTGTTTAACAACAATGTCTGGTCTGCGATACATCTTTTTCATTGAATAAGATTGACCATCTGACCAACCAGTTCGGTAATAAGAATCAAATCCTGTTTCAACTGTTGCAATTAAATCTGTTTCATAGGAATACATATCAAGCCTAAGTACCCTTGGAAGGGTTGCATGAATTGCTAAAGGCATTGATGTGCCCGAACTATCAATCCAATCAACACCACCGCAGACGGCAAAGCCGTCGGCTGATGCGTGAAGCATCCAAGAACCATTGTTAATCTGTGGGTCATAAACAAAATTTGCAATAATGTCTGATGCAGATGTAGTTGTCGAGTATGGCATTGCCATCCATACACGACGGTTCATGTATGACAAAGAAATTTTTATAACCAAAGAATCGTTTATTTGTCCAAGAGGAAAAATAGAGTTAATGTTTGTTGAAACATTTTCCAAACTGTTTCCGTTGTAATAAAACATTCCTTGTGGATGTGAATAAAAGTAAACACCGTTTTCTGCTGCAACCATATGATGATGACTTATTACACCCAGTTTTGATGTTAGTTCAACAACTTGAAAATCTGTTTGGTCATAACCGTAAACAATATAAACGGCATGTGGTTTAAACACAACCAACTGACCTTGAACCACAGCCACAGCATTAATACCCAAACCGCCACCCTGAAAATCAATGTAGTCATCTTCCGCCCAGTTTTCTGGTTGACCTTCAATAGACCAACGAACACGATTGGGATAAGCAACACCATCTTCTTTGGTGTTAGCAACAATCAATTTATTTGCATGCAACATAATATGTTCAGCCAAAGGAAGATGATGAACAGATGCATCTGCAGTAGTTTGCCAATCATTAGGGTTTGTTCCTGCAACGCCAAGAGCCGTTGCATACGTATCTGCAACAGTCCACTTATATCCAGAAGAACCTTGTGCTCCAGTAACCATGTACAAGGTTTCACCCCATTGTGCCATGCAAACGCCGTGAGCAGATGTAGAGGTAACATTGTTTCCAGATGAATATTGGAGTGATGTAAAGTTTCCACCAGTGGACTTATAAACACGTTGACATGCTGAAAGCATGACATATGGTGTTGTTCCAGAAAAGTTGAAAATTCTTTCTGGGGACCAATCACCGGTAAAGGAAATAGCGGTGCTGTTTATTTCACGCATTGCACCACGAGTGTAAACGCCACCACGAGGGTCTACCTCCACATTCAACATGGAGGGTGATTCATTTCTCTTTAACTGGAACTGGTCCGCACGAAGGTTTAGACCACCAGTGAAGTCATCAAAACGTTCAACGGATACGTTGCCCATTTAGTTACCAATCGTTGCACCAAGTGTTTGCAACCAACGACGCATGGTCGGATACCTACGACCACCAGACATAATTACAGGTTGTGCACTTGATGCTTTCATCAAATCTTTACGTGCCAATGCAACGCCTTCTTCAAACGAACGCAAATACATTGCAGAAAGTTCTGCATCTTCTTGTCTTTGATATACCCGTGCCAAAACAAAGTATGGCAAAAGAGCATGAAACCATTCATCAATATCTATATCTTCTTCAGTGTTTGTTAGCCAGGTGTAAACAGGGTTTCTGTATGCACGAATAGTCATGTTGTAAACAATGTCTGGTTTCGGCCAAAATTGTAGTTGACCGTCCCAAAAAGAATAAAAGTATGGTCGTCCAGCAACATCTGTATTAGCCAACCAAATACGTTCTGCTTCATCATAAGGAATAAGTGTTAAACGATTACCTGATGCAGTGTTATCTATGATTGAGATAATTTCTCGAATATCACCAATTGTAGATATGGTGTATGCCCTTTGGTTTGCGACAGTAGAAAGAGTGTATGTCTGTTCCAAATAGGGCCATCTGCGTTCAAGCGTGTAAATTCGCTGAAAACCTTCACGAGCAAATTGGTCAATGACCGCATCTGGAAGGTCTGTTTCATCAAGGTCAATAATTGCTCTGACCTGAGAACGCAATTCGGTAAGACTAATCATTTAGCAGCACCTTGTGAACGTAAATGTCCAATACAAAATTCTGTGCCCCGAGCCTTCGGACCTTCGCAGGTGTCATCGTTGGCTGTGCAACGGTTGCGACCAATATATGGTGCTGATGGTGGTGCAAGTTTTGCACCTGCCGATGGGGCAAGACGGATGCCAGAAACTGGCTTTCCGTAATAGGAGTGGGCGGGTACGGCGTTTTTCATCATACTCCTAGCCCAATTTGTTACCTATCCCCACCATCTTTCTGGATGGTGAGGATAAATAGATTTATTTAATACTTGCCTTTTCCTCGGGTTGTTCCACTAATACGACGCTGTGATGCAGCAGATGCATCAGCCTTGCGTATTGCTTGACCCTGAGAAGCAACAGCACCAGTTGCTTTCTTAGGTGCAGTTGCACCCATACCAGTTTTACCACTTGCATCAGTGCGACCAAAACCGGAAACACCCTTCATATTTGAAGTAGCAGAACGAGGTGCAACTTTAGGAGTTGCCTTTGGCATAGACGAACTAGATGAACTAGAACCACCAGTCTTTTTCTTTGGTGCTGCAAAACCCTTACGGGCTACATCACCAGACTGGAACTTCTTTTGAAGTTCCTTGCGCTTTGCTGCGTCCACAGGTTTGCCTGCTGCTTTAAGTTCGCTCATACGAGTTTGAACATAAAAACGTTGACGTGCTTGTTCTGTGGTAATACCTTTAGATGCCTTTTTTTCGGAAACAAATTTTTCACGAGCAGCATTACGTGCTGCAACACCAGGTTTCATTGCTTTCTTAGAAGGTCCTGAACCATCAGATGTGTACATGTTTGCCATGATTATTTTCCTGTCTTATCTGAGTTTGGGCGAACTTTGTAGTTCGCATCTTGTTTAACCGGTGTTGAACTTTGACGATAGAGACCTGGCGCTGTAACAGTTCCAGACTTTGGAGTTGCTTTTGCGTGATTATCTAATTGACGATAGTTGTATGGCATTTTGTTCTCCTTAAGAAAAAGGGGAATGGAATGTGGCTTCCATCCCCCCCTTTCAAATTATTTACTTGCGGTAAATTGTTACCGTGTTGGCAGCGGTGAAAACACCGAGGAAAGTGGCTGACGATGCTGCTGCAACCGTAGCCATTCCTGCTACACCACCGAGAGTAACACCAGAAGCACCTGCAGTCAAAGTGATTGCGTATGTTGCTGCTGCAGCGTTAACAACAGTGAACTCAAATGAGGTCCCTACTGCTTCATCGGTGAATCCTGCACCCAGTTCCGCACCAGTTGGTGTGGTAAGTGCACGACCTGTTGTTGGTGTCATCGTGTAAACTACACGACCTGCACCAGCAAGTTGTGCTGCTGTCATTGTTGTTGCTGCATCGGTAGCGGCAACAACAGTTACCTTCTCACGAAGTGCAGCCCATGTCTCTACACGCTTGCGTGTGAGAGCACCATCTGTATCATTTGCTAATAGTGGCATAATATTTCTCCTTGGTTTTTAGTAGTTAACTTAAGCGGTCTTCGCCGTGAGTTTGCCTTGCTTGGCACGGTTACGTACAGTCAAGTTGCCGTAGCACATGATGAGCGCATAACGAGCATCAACGTCTTCTGGCTTAATGAACTCAGTCTGCGAGAACCACTTGTTGGAGTGACCAACCAAAGTGATATACTTGCTGTTGAGGAAGTAGAACGTTCCTGCTGTGCAGTGTACGTCGTACATTACTGGAGCAGCCTTGAACAACAGGTTCTGGAATCCAGCATCTGCAGTCTTAGTGTCCGTGTAACGGAGGTTTGGCTGAAGCAATGCTTCGTACTTCTCAAACAAAGTTTGAGTTGTCAACAAGGTGTCTGGGTGGTCATTACCAACCGAAACGCTGTTGTAAGCGGTGCTCATTTGTGCAAGAGTCAAAGCAGTTGCTGTGTTCTCTTCGTATGACTTCCACCATGTGTAAGTGTTTGAGTCAATGTTTCCAACAGTGTTGCCGGATTCAACCAAGTTACCAAGACCGTTCCAGTCCTTTGAACTGTTGCCAGTTCCGTCGGAGAAGAACATCTGGTTGAAAGACTCACGCATTGACTCTTCAGCCTGCATAATCTTTGCTTCCAAAAGGTTAATGATTTCTTGCTCACCGTTGTTCTTGGCTTCTTCAAGACCAGAAATCGAGATGGATGCAGCAAACTGCTTCCAGTCGTACTCTGCTGCCGAAATGCCCTCTTGTGGTGCCAACGAAAGCGAGTCGTAACCGCTGTACGAAGAAACCGTTGAGTTCTTTCCGTAGATAAGTGGTTCCACAATCTTCGTACCGCCATTAAGCATACGAATACGACCCTTTTCCATAAGGGCGTAGGTAAGTGGACGGGCTGTGAAAACGTTGTCAGTCAACTGCGAACGGTAGTTCGCAAGGGTTGTACTGAGCAGCGCATCAAAATTGCTATTGGCTGATGCCATGATTTTTTCTCCTTGGGGTTAAACGCTAAACGTTATGTTGCCGTTTTGCGGCCTCATAAGCATCTCGCAATGATGTTATGGGTTTTGCTGATACATCGGCACTTGAAGATGATGCTCCACCGCTGACAACAGATGCTCCTCGTTTAGCCTGCGTAACCTTTTCAGTCTCTTGCGTCTTCTTCGCACGAAGTTGACGAACAGCCTGAGCGTCCTCGTAAACACTATCGAATTTCATTTGTTTGTAAACCGCTTCCAAATCTGTAGACCCAATGACCAAAGCCTTTGAAACTACTTCATCTGCATCAAAATCAGAACCGTATCGGCTCTGCAGCGTAGACACAGTATTCTCCAACTCTTGCATTGCTTTCGCTTGTTCAAAAGCCTGCATTCGTTGTTCCAACTGTTTGTACTGCTTCTCAACCGGGTCCATCAACAGTTCCTCTTCAGGAGAGATTGTCTGCTGTATGCCGTAATGTTTACCAAGCAGTTCCAAGGTCTCTTTAGGGTTGCTCTGCAAGGCTTCCTGCAAAGCAGCACCAAATTGAACTTGACGCCGTTGCTCACTGAGTTCCTGTGTCTTACGGGTATAGTCCGCTTGACGCTGGTATCCAGAAAGCGCCTCTTTGAGAGGAACTCTTACTTCTTCTCCACCAACTTGTACAGAAACATATTTGTCTCCGTACTCATCAACAGGAAGCAGTTCAATTTCCGCATCACTGAGGTTTTCAACTACATCAACCACTTCCTGCGGTTGTCCCTCTTCTAAAAGTGGGGCCGTTTCCAGGTCAACTTCATTGCCAATTATTTCGCTCATCGCTTGAGTCCTCCAAGGGTTGCTCTATATGTAGTGATTTATCGTTACATGTTTGGTGGCATTTGATTGCCACCTTGCATTTGTTGCATTAATTGCATCAAAACTTCTGGTGGTAAACCAGCAAGTTCAGGAGGCAATCCTGGCATTCCACCTTGCGGTGGCATACCAGCCTGACCACCACCAGCCGCAAGTTGCGCTAACAACTCAGGTGGCAGTTGAGGCATACCACCCTGTGGTGGCACCCCTTGTGGTGGCAGACCTTGTGGGGACATTCCCTGAGAAGGCATCCCTTGCGGTGGCATTGGCATCCCTTGCGGAGCCATTTCCGAACCCATAGATTCAGTATTTTCTGGACCACCTTGTGGCTCCTCTGGACCTTGCGGTTCAGGAGGAGGCGGAGGAGACTGTAAAAAGACTGAAGGTTGTTTTACACCAAAACCATATTGCAAAACATACTGTGCAAGTTTTTCAACATTAACAATTCCAATTTGCAAGAACGGTGCCATAGCATCCATAATCTGCATAGCGGATTGACGACGGAATGATTCGTTGACTGGTTGCGTTGAACCACCTTCAACTTCAAAATCAAACTCTCCTTGGATGTAGTCACGGTCAAAGTTGAGCCATGCTGTCTTTTCACCTGAACCAAGAACACGTACAGATTGTTCACCAGTCATGTATTGTTGTGCAAGCATTATAAGTCTGCGTCCACAATCTGCAATACAGCGTTCAATGACTGCAAGTTTTTCTGACGCTCTTGCGTTAGCGGCATCTTGGACGATGCCGGCTTCTGTCGCTGTTCGCCTGATTTCTGGTAGTCCACCACGCATGTATTCTGATACTCCAGATACACGGTCAATGTCTTGTGAAATCAAATCTGATTGATTGTAAAACTCTGGTGGACTAACAACTGCCGGCATTGGAACAACAGCGTTGCTTAATCCGTCTTCAGAGATAACAGGTACAAGCACGTTGTCTTCGTCGGATTCAAGTGCTGCACGACCGTCTGCGTCAAATGATGCTTCACGGTACAACCATTTGCGTGAGAACCTTTTTCGGTGGTTCATCATTTGTGTACGTGTTTGGTTGAGTTCCATTTGCAATGGTTCAATTGCTTCCAGTTCCCCCATTGGGTAGAAATGGTCTGGGATGTCATAGTTTCGCAACATGACAAATGGATGTCCAAATGCAAATGGAATTTTTGTTGGTGGAACAAGGAACTTGTCTCCACCGTCACAGAACACAGAAATTGTGTCTCTGTCAATGTCGTAGTATTCCCAGATTTCTACATAGGAATCTTCTGGACTATCCCCACGTCGTGGACGTAGATTGCCACGCCATTCGTCAACACTCCATTTAGAATAATGTGATGGTTGTGCTTCTTGACGTGCTGTTGCGTTGTAACGCTTATCTTTCTTAACATCTTTTAGCGGTCTACGAATTCGTTGGGCAATCCAACGCACATCAGACATTGATGTTGCATCAGCATCAACAAACATATCAAATGCTGAGATTCGTTCAACAAACGGTCTGTCTTCTGTGATAATCAATTCTGATTCAGTTATTGATTCTGCTGTAGCAAGTTCATCTGCTGTGTCATAACTGTCTTGTTTTTCTGTAAAACGATAACCAGTTTTCATCCAGCCATGCCCAAGAATGAGCATGTCTTTTACAGCACGACGAAATTCTTTTTGACACTCAAAGTGTCTCCACCAATAGTTAACAATTTCTTCTGTAATAATTGCTTTTGGTGCATCATCTGATTTACGTGCGTTAACAACAATCTTTGGATAATTGACAGAAACGCTTGGTGCAATTACGTTAATGGTTGCGAATGCCATGTTGATAAGCAAACGGTCTTCTGGCATTTGTGTTTTGTAGTGACGACCCCGGTACATGTCTACCATTCGTGCCCACAAATCGTCGTAGCGTTCTTCACGTCGCCAACGACGTGACTGTTCTATTTTGCCACGATACTTTGTAATTAGTTCTTGATTGGAAATCCTAGCCATTGCTTATCTCCTTATTTAATAGAAGCACGAAGTTGCCAACGCCACTTTTTGTGCATGTCATCTCTCTCGGCAAGAAAGTTGGCAATGCCTTGTTGATTTTCTTTAACTGCTTCTTTGAATGCTTTGTCAATTTGTAACAGTATTCCATCATTCATTTTTAGCAATGCTTTTGCCATATCTAATGGCATTGTCTTTACACCAACAGATTGTAGTGTTCTTAGTTCAACAAAATCTTGTAAAGCAAAAGGTGCATAGCAATCTAGTTTGCGAATGTTTTCAGCAATTGGGTCAATTGAACTGTCAACATCTTCGTAGATGTTTGCAAACAATTCGTGGTATTGAGCAAAGTCTGGACCTTCAACATTCCAGTGATAACCATGAGCAGTAAACTTCATGGTCACTGCATCGGCTAATAGAACCTGTAAACAATAATCTAAACTGTATTTTTGTTTATTCATTTTTGTTCCTTACCGTCATGCCAACCAATGTGTTGGTCCAATTTGCTACCAATTTTGTCCACTTTGTTTCCAATGGAACGAAGCAGGATTCTTCCTTCGGCATGTTGGGATGTGTTTTCTTTTCGTAGTTTTTGCAACACAACGACAATTGGTCCCGTGATGACAGCGACAACAATGGGCATCCAGATTTCTGCCACGTCACACCCACCGTGTCCCAACTGGTTCGGCTTTAATGCCGGCTGCTTCAGCCTGGCGTACTTGTTCTCGTTGGCGTTCAACTACTGTTGGTCCATGAAAGTCTTCTTTGCCGTAGGTGTACCCCCATTTAATGCCTTTGATGTGGCATTTAAAGCAAATTGACCCTCGTCGTGGTAGTTCATCATCAACAAATGTAGATAAACATTCTAAACATCTGAATTCGTTCATAACTATAAGCCAAACTCGTTACTCTCGTGAATTAAATGAACCAATCAAAGCCTCTTTTTCAATTTCTGGCTTAATCAGAAATTTTTCCCACCACCCAAGAGTGTTCTTAATTGGTGAAGGGTCATGCCTGTATTCAGGCAACCAAGCATACTTTAACATTTGATTAGTAATTGCCAAAGACATGACACGGTCATCATGTGGACTTCCATGCATTTTGCCGTTGGCTTCACGGACAAAAGTCCTAAGTTCACCAATGGTCTTACCATCATAAAGGCTTATTGATTCGTCTCGAATTGCAGCATTAAGTTCGTCAATAGCCAACGGTTTGGAGACCGAAGTCGTTCTCCAACCCATTGTCTCAGTAATGGTTGGGTTCCTTTGACCAAGTTTTCTAGACCTATAAATGTTTTTGTATCCGGACCTTTGTAAACCTTTGATTGTTGTTAAACCATGATTATTGGACTCAATCCCAATAAGGGCATAGTTATAAAAGAATCCAATTGCTTTTAATACTTCTTCGCCAAATATGTCTGCGTCCACATGTCCGTGCCAGTGGGCAACAACTAGACCTGTGTTTGCTGAAATAACATGTGCCGCCGAATAGTCTCCGTGTCCCAGTCCTTCGGCAACGTCGGCTCCTACAACGTAAACTTCGTTTAATGTTGGGAAGTCCCAAATTGAAAACTCTCCACCGTCATTGAGAAATGTGTAAACATTTTTGCCTTGACCGGGTTTGAGGTATCCTCGGTCTGGTTCAATTGGTTCAATTTCACGCAAGGCGTCCAAGTCAAAGACTGGACGACCAGAACGAATAAATGCCTCTTCGGGGTCTGAAGGATATTCTTGTGCTAACTGCCAGTCAGGTAGGTCACGTTTCTTTGCTTCATACCATGCTTCGTCACGGTCTCCAGCAGACCAAGGAAAGAAAATTCCAGTAAATCGGTTTGTTCCTGTTTGTGAACCAGCCCACAATGTGTGGAATATATTGCCTTCTCCGTTGGCTGTACTTAGACAAATAACTCGTCCACCTACGTCAGCAATTGGCTCAATGGATGCCCATGCTTCTTCAGGGTTTGGCAAGAACGCCATTTCGTCAATAACTACACGGTAAACAGATTCACCACGAGCAGGGTCATTGCCTGATGGTAAAGACTCAATTGATGAATCATTGGCAAAAACCATTTTGAGTTGGTTATCAGAAAGTAAGTCTGGTCCACGCAACCTCATCCAAGGTGGCATCATTTTGTAACCATATTTTGTTTTCTGCAGCAACTTGGATGCTTCACGTTCTGTGCGTGAAAGCATTACCGTAAAACGGTCTCCCCAAAAATATGTTTCCCAAAATGTAAAAGCAGAAGCCAAAGTAGAAAAACCAATTTGACGTGCTTTAAGCACAATGCTGTATCGAGAGTCAATCCAAATTTTTACAGTTTCCTCTTGCGCTTCACGCAAGGCAAACTTGATACGACCACGCTCAGGATGTCTAATAGTCCAATAGGTTGAGCAGAAATGCGAGAACGCAGCCACCATCTCTTCTGTGGAGGCATTCTCTGGACCTTTACACTTGCGCCACTCCTTCTCGTTGAGAAGGTCGGTTAATTCCATTATGCCTTCTTAGCGGCTGCTTTCTTTGCTGCAATCTTCTTAGGAGTTGCACCAAATGCTGAATCAATTTCATCTTTGGTAAGAACACCATCAATGCTTGCTTTGGCTAGACCTTCAACAACTTTGAAGATTGACACTGCACCAGCAATCAATGCTGACTTCCATACTTCCAAATCTGGGGCAATTACTGCAGCACCAGTCACAACGCCAAGGGCGTTGGTGAGGAACAATGCTACGATTCGTCCTGCAATGTCTTTTGCCTTATT
>Ga0114979_10002637_pt1 | contig 12081 bp, 11 predicted proteins | sample S_140625_EF_Meta_FD_87315 | JGI IMG/M metagenome (GOLD analysis project Ga0114979, IMG submission 87315) | Freshwater microbial communities from Lake Simoncouche, Canada to study carbon cycling - S_140625_EF_MetaG | ecosystem: Environmental > Aquatic > Freshwater > Lake | place: Lake... | reverse complement strand
CGGCTAGCTACGTCGCCGTCCACTACACGGTGGTCAAAAGTAGCTCCAATAGTTGTTACCTGGCGAATCAAAATCTCATTGTCAACAACCCACGGCTTTGGTCTGATTGAACCTAGTGCAACAATTCCAACTTCGCCTGGATTCAAAATTGGAGTTCCAGTGTCAACGCCAAACACGCCGATGTTAGTGACCGTGATGGTTCCGTTTTGCATATCTGCTGGAGTTGTTTTTCCTTCACGAGCAGTAGCGGCAAGTTTTTCTAAAGCCATCGCAAGTTCAAGCATGGAAAGTTTGTCGGCATCTTTGACATTCGGAACAATCAGTCCTCGTGGCGTTGCAGCAGCAACTCCGAAGTTCACATAGTTGTGAACAATAATTTCTGTATCAGTCCAAGTCGAGTTAACAGTTGGGTTTCTTCTAGCAGCCCAGATCATCGCCTTAGCCATAATCAAAAGTGGCGTTACTTTTACTCCAGCAAAATCAGCGCTTGCTTTCAAGCGCTTTACATATTCCATGGTTCTTGTTGCATCGACGTCAACGAAGATACTTACGTGCGGAGCTGTGAAAGCCGACTGAACCATGGCTGTTGCAATCGCTTTTCTAACTCCCTTAACAGGAATTCGTTCTTCGCGTTCAGTCTTTGGTTCTGGTGTGGTTTGGTTTTTGAAAACACTTGCTACCTGAGCTGCCGCAAGAATATCTTCTCTAGTTACTTCACCGGATACACCGGTTGCTTTCACTTTAGAAATATCAACATTCATGTCTTTAGCCAATTTGCGAATTGGTGGTTTAGCTAAAACAACATCGGCAGCTGGAACTATTGCTATTAGATCTGTGCCAGGAGCTGTCGCATTGGCAATTGATTGAGCAGCTGCAGCAACTACTGGTGCAACACCACGTCTTCTTCTGCTCGGTGCCGCTGCTGATACTCCATAGCCAACTAGGTTGGGCTGTGGTTTTTCTTCTGCACTCGATGAAACCACTTCAGAAACAGTTGCGATTGCTTCGGTGGTTACTGCATTGTCAGCGACTGCACTGTGTAAAGAAGTTGGCGCATGACCTGCAGCAACAGCTGAGGTTGTTTCGCTTACGGTAACACCAATGATTGGTGAGCCAACATTTACTGTGTCACCTTCATTAGCAAGCAGTTGTGTAACCACACCTGCAAAAGGGCAAGGAAGTTCAACTAAAGATTTAGCTGTTTCGATTTCAACAATGATTTGGTTTACACCAACGGTGTCACCAACTTTAACTTTCCAAGTAACAATCTCAGCTTCAGTTAGGCCTTCACCAACATCGGGTAAATCAAAGTATGCGATTTGAGACATCTGTTCCGCCCTAGTAAGCCAACACTCGATCGACGGCTTCCATTAAGCGGTCTGCGTCAGGTAAAAATAGTTCTTCAAGCTTGGCTGCAGGATAAGGAACATCGAATCCACCAACTCTAATCACCGGTGCCTCTAAATAGTAGAAACAAAGTTCTGCGATCTTTGCCGCAATCTCTGAAGAGATACTGACAAAAGTACTGGCCTCGTGAGTGACAATCAATCGACCTGTACGTTTCACCGATTCAACTATGTGGCCAAAATCAATTGGTGACATAGATCTGATATCAATTACCTCTATGTTGATGCCTTCGGCAGCGGCATTCTCTGCTGCCTGCAGCGCAGTAACAACCATCGGTCCGTAGGTGGCTATGGTCACATCAGAGCCCTGTCTTACAGTGGTAGCTGCGTGCAGCGGCATAGCTGCTTGGTCAAGATTCACTTGCCCCTTTTGCCAATAGCGGCGCTTTGGTTCGAAGAACAACACCGGGTCTCTAGATTCGATTGCTTGCTGAATCATCCAGTAAGCGTCGTTTGCATTTGATGGGCTGACCACACGCAAACCAGCGGTGTGTGCAAAATATGCCTCAGGAGATTCGCTGTGGTGTTCAACTGCTCCAATGCCACCACCGTAAGGAACTCTGATCACAACAGGCATCTCGAAAAAGCCCTCGCTACGGTTTGTTAGTTTTGCAAGCTGGCTAACGATCTGGTTAAAAGCAGGGTAGATAAAACCATCGAATTGAATTTCCGCGACTGGACTAAATCCACGCATTGCTAAACCAATTGCTGTTCCAACAATTCCTGATTCTGCGATTGGTGAATTGAAAACTCTCTTCGGTCCGAACTCATCAACTAGCCCTTCCGTGACTCGGAATACTCCACCTAGCTGTGCAACATCTTCTCCAAAGACCAATACCTTTGAGTTGTCCTGCATAGATTTTCTAATGCCCGCATTGATTGCTTTGGCAATTGATAGCTCAACGAAATTACTCATTAGTGAGTACCTCCGTATCGAGGTGTGTCATCGCCATCTGCGACAGGCGAATGTCCACCCAAAGATTCTTCGTAGCCCTGAAGCCAAGCTCTTTGCTCTTCAATCATTGGATGCGGTTCTGAATAAACATGATCAAACATAAGTTCCATTGGTGGCTCTGTCATTGCAAAAGTTGCTTCACGTAATTCTTTTGCCAAAGCATCGCCAGCTAATTTAACTTCGTCAAAGAAATCTTGGCCTATTCCTTGCTTGCGAAGGAATCTCTCAAACCTGATGATTGGATCTTTAGCTGCCCACTCTGCAACTTCTGCGGGATCTCTATATTTTGATGGATCATCGCTGGTGGTGTGTGCACCTATGCGGTAAGTCAGAGCTTCGATAAGGGAGGGTCCTCGACCAGAACGAGCATCATCCATATGTTTTTTGGTGACTGCGTAGCAAGCAAGAACGTCGTTACCATCAACTCGAATTCCTGGCACACCAAAACCCTCACCACGCTTATATAAAGGAACAGTTGTTTGGGTTCCTACTGGAGATGAGATTGCCCACTGGTTGTTTTGACAGAAGAAAACCTGCGGGGTGTTATTGGTCGCAGCAAATAGGAATGATTCGCTGATGTCTCCCTCAGCTGTTGCACCATCGCCAAAGTATGTGATTACAGCCAAATCTTTTTCAGGGTCACCGGTTCCGACTAGTCCTTCAAAATTCAAACCCATTGCGTACCCGGTAGCATGCAGAGCCTGGGTCCCTAAGACAATGGCGTATAAGTGAAATCTAGTTTCTTTAGGATTCCAACCGCCATGGTTTACGCCTCTAAACATCTTGATGATTGACATCAGGTCAACACCGTGGGTTATGGCCACACCGTGTTCTCTATATGAAGGGAAGATGTGATCGTTCGGACCCACTGCATAACCCGAGCCAATTTGTGCGCCTTCTTGGCCGATGGCTGAAACCCACAAACCCATCTGTCCTTGACGCTGCAAGGCTGTGGCTTCTTCATCGAAACGTCTAATCCGAGCCATGTCTCGATAGAACTTTAGGAAGTCAGCTTCTCTGAGACCTCTTATTATCTCGCCATAAACCGAATGCTCTTTGGACTCGACGAAGTCACCGTCAACTGTTAGAAGTTGAACCATAGGAATTTCTGAAGATAGGGCAGACACAGTTACCAATTTACTTGAGTGATGGCACAATGAAACACATGAAACGTTTTCTAGTTAGCACCGTAATCAATGGCTTAGGTATTTGGTTGGTATCAGCAATCATCCCTGGTATCGGGCTTAATCCATACGGTGGCGACGAATTGTGGCAACTTATCGTCACTTTGCTAGTAATTGGAGCAGTTTTCGGTGTTATAAACGCTGTAATTGCTCCAGTAATCAAGGTAATAGCTTTGCCGCTATACATTCTTACCTTTGGCTTGATTTCATTTGTGATTAATGGCTCATTACTGCTCTTGGTTGCATGGATCAGCCAACAACTGAGCCCAAGCACCTTCACAATTGACGGATTTACCAGCTCTGGCCTAACGATTACCTCTTTGGGTTGGGCCATTTTGGCCTCAATTGTCATGAGTATTTGCTCGTTTATCGGACGTGGACTGTTCAAGGCTCTGCGGATTCTCTAAATTATCCATTTGGAAGACCAGAACCTGGCCTCCGGAAGCACTTTCGTGATTTTTCAGGGCTATTGCATCGGGAATTACAAGTTCTCCGTCAATTTCAGCGACATAGTGCACCTGATCTGAGTCACTGGTTCTCTGCTTAATGAAGTCCGCTAAGCGCTCATCAGCAGCTGTCATGGGTGCCTGACCAGATATAACTGCCCAATCATGGTCTTTTGGTAGGTAAAACCAATGTGAACTTGTTCCATCAACTAATTTGTATGATTCTTCTCTGATGAGAGACTGACCAGACCAAGTGGTTTCGTCAAATCGCTGCTTGATGATATTTACGTCGGTCGGCGGCATAACTTCCACTGTTGGAACGTGTTGGCTGAAGCCAAAGGGCAGGTTGATAATCGGAGCTAAATCAACTGCCCAGGAACTGAACTCCTTGAAAAGCTTTGGTACGTCAATGGTTTCTAGAACAGTTTTCAGCATTGACTCGGTTTGCATATAAGAATGTGCAGAAGTAATCAGGCTTTGTTGAATGTGCCAGAGTTTGGCCAAGATAAAAGGTAATTCCACAGAAAAACGGGCCGCAGCCCAAGGGGAAAGAGTGAATTTATCAGGAGTTAGTTCCGTTAGGAGGCTCACTGCGACCACCCACATGTCCCTTGCACTGCGGACTAGTTCTTCATGTGTGGCCACAACAACTACTGGTGTGACTGGCGGTGTGCATACTTCAAGGCTCATGGGATCAACCCCAGAAGTTGCATCTGCCACATCAAAGAGTTGAGTTGGTGCTGGAGTTTCTGCATTTCAAAGCGACAGGCATCTGCCGCTGGACCTTTCCAAAGAGCATGGCTAGGTTGAGCGTGTTGAAGTAAAGCGATGGTAATCGCCAAGTGATTATTGAAAATATTCATAGCAATAATCTGCCTAAAGTTTTCAACGAACCTTCGCTAAGTGGCGGTTGATGTGCATAATTCACGGCAATATAGACATGTGAGCAAACTATCCAACCAACCGCTGAGCCCGCTAGATGGCAGGTATCAGGAGAGCGTGTCAGAGCTTGGCTTACACCTTAGCGAAGCCGGTCTCAACAGAGCACGCATACTCGTCGAAGTAGAGTGGATCATTTTCTTAGCGAATCGCGACCTGCTAAGCACCAACACACCGGTAGACAATGTGCTGATGCAGCAATTGCGTGACCTGGTTGCAAATTTCAGTGATATTGACGTCGAAGAGCTCGCGGCAACGGAAGCTCAGACAAGACATGACGTAAAAGCAATCGAATACTTCATTAGAAAACGCTTGACCGACATAGGTCGCGAAGACTTGCTCGAGCTAACACACTTTGGTTGCACAAGTGAAGACATCAACAACCTCTCTTATGCTCTTACTGTCCATGATGCAGTTACCGATGTTTGGCTTCCTAAAGCTAAGAACCTAGTTGACACAATTCGGGCCTTAGCGGTCAAGTACCAAGACTCGGCGATGCTTGCCAGAACCCACGGCCAACCCGCCACACCAACAACAATGGGTAAAGAACTAGCTGTATTCGTGCACAGGCTAGATCGTCAAATAAAGCGAATTGAAGCTACTGAATACATGGGCAAATTCTCTGGGGCAACTGGAACCTGGTCCGCTCACCTAGTGGCCGCCCCAGAAGTTGACTGGTTCAATGAGTCCAAGGCGTTTGTTGAATCCTTGGGTTTGAATTTCAACCCACTAACCACCCAGATTGAATCCCATGATTGGCAAGCCGAGCTTTATGCGGGAATCACTCATTTCAACAGAATCCTGCACAACCTGTGCACCGATGTATGGACTTACATCTCTATGAACTACTTCAAACAGATCCCCGTTGCAGGTGCTACCGGCTCATCTACAATGCCTCACAAAGTAAACCCGATCCGTTTTGAGAATGCTGAATCAAACCTTGAACTTTCCAATGCAATCCTAGATTCTCTGGCCAGCACCCTTGTCACATCAAGGATGCAGAGGGATTTGACTGATTCATCCTCCCAACGAAACATTGGTTTAGGTTTGGGGCATTCGCTTCTAGCCATCGAGAATGCAACTCGTGGTTTAGGTGAGATTGAACTGTCTCAAGTGGTCCTAGATGCTGACCTGGCTGATAACTGGGAAGTTCTGGCAGAAGCGATTCAGACTGTGATTCGCGCTGAAGTAGCATCTGGCAAGAGCGAGATTAATGATCCTTACCAGCTCCTAAAAGAGCTCACCAGAGGCCGAAGAATTGGTAGCGAGGACCTGAAGTCTTTCGTAAGCGGACTAGAAATTAGTCAAGATGCTAAAGATCGTCTAATTTTGCTGAGACCGAATACCTACACAGGGTTGGCGGCCGATTTAGTCAAAATTATTTCTGAAAAATAATCTGGATCGACCCTAAGGAATAATTCCTATATAACTGTTCACTGAGGGGTATATCCATGCCCTACTTCTGGCAGAATGGGGAACTGAAACGAAAACTATCTTTCGAACTTTTTGATAATCAAAAACAATAATGGAGAAATAAATGAATCTAAGAAGCAAATTCCTGTCTGCGGGAATCGCTATTGCTCTAGTAGCAATGCCGACGGTTGCTATGGCAGCTGGTACAACTCTTGCAGTTACCAAAGACGGTGACGTCGTTACTGCAATTCAGTCAGGTGACACAATTGATGTCACCTCATCCAGCTCAATCGATGCGGCCGGTTCCATCAATAAGATTTTGGCTTCAGTCTGGTCGAAAGAATCTCTTCAACTAACAGACCCTGCATCTATTGTTCTTCCAGAGGGTTGGACTTTGGAATACACAACTGACAGCGAAAACTGGAGCGCAGATGTTCCAGAAGATCTAACAACTGTCACGGGTGTTAGAGCGGTTGGTGATGTTTCTTCGAATGGTAAAAATACTTTTGAAACTAAAGCAACTAGCCAGGTTGTTGCAACTCAAGCTAACTTCCAAGGTGCTTCAGGTGGTGACGGATTCTCAGTTACATTTGGTGGTGACCGCGTATACAACGTGTTCCACCACGATAACGCTATTCGTGTTGACTGTCACATAAAGGGAACAGGTGCTTCTTGTTACGGTGGCGTTACCACATTCAATGGCTACCAAACCGGAAGATATTCTGAAGCCTACTGGGATTCAGCAAGATCAGTTCTTTGGGTACAGGCTTACCAGGTTTCTTCCGCTAAGAGTGGAATGGCTTGTGTCGATTACAGTGACAAAGCTAACCCTGCACTTTGTGCAACAGCGTTCGTCCCACTTGAAACTTCTCGCGGACAGTACGACATGGAAACCTCTACTCGAATTGGTGACAAGGTTTATGTCATAAACCAAAAGACTTGGAACCTGCTCTGTTTCGACATCAAGACTGCTGCCGATTGTGCTAACAATGGTTTCTCTTTGCCGAACAACGGTCTTGCAAAAAACAACTACTACTGGGGTCGCGTGAGTTCAGCTGGCGATGGAAAAGTTTATTGGACTACCTGGAACAAGATGGGTTGTTATGACCCTGCAACAAATGCTTTGTGTGGACCTGCAATTGCGATCAGCAACGAAACAGAGCAGTTCCCAATGTTCCCTGTTCGTAACGCAGCAGGCGTGCTTCAGGGAATGTGTTTGTTTGCATCAAAACAGTGCATCAATTCCAGCGGTGCCTCAGTTGATGTTTTACCTGCATCTCTTTCAACATGGATGAGCGCTCACCCAATTCCTGACTGGAACAATTCCGATGCAGGTATCTGGGCAGAGCAAAACAACAGACTCTACCTACCGGTTGGCCCAACAGATGGTGTTGGCCCTGGTGCTAAAGATGACGCATACTGCTTCGACTTCAAAACTGGCGCTGCCTGTGCAGGCTTCTCTGGAGTTGGTGTTGGTGCAGAAATTTACGCATTCGTAGCGGACCCATCAATTCCGAACTGTATGTGGACCAACGGTAACAAGGGTAAAATCACAACTTTCAACGGTCTTACCGGAGCTGCTGGTTGTTCACTTGACTACCCTGTAGTTGAAATGCCATACACAGCTCTTGCACCTCGCTTGGCTTGTAACGAGGAGGGTCGTGTTCTGACTTGGGACACAATCACCTTCAACATTCCTGAAGGACTAACTGCAGCCCAACTGAAGGTAACCGTTCTAAACTCAGACGGATCTCCAATCAGTGGCTGGACTGACATAAAGCCAAATGCTCAAGGTGTTCTGAACATGAACGCACTTACAGTTGAAAAAACTGGAACAAAGCCAACCATTCAGGTCAACGCCGGAGTGGTAGATGAGGCTTTGCTTACTCAGCTAACCGCGAATGTTAAGTTCCAGGCAGAAGACCCACAGCTTTGCTTCAAGCTGAGCGTTGTGCCAAACTGCCCTGAGCTAACTCCAGCACCTGGCGACTTGAGTGTTCCAGATGGCCTCATCCAGGCCGCTGCGATCTCTACCAGCTCTGAAGGTAAGACAATTTCTGCAGGAGATGCAAACGCAACTCTAGACGGTGAGAACACAGGAACCGTATGTGCTGCAAGCATCGCGAAAATGTTGCTACCGGAGGTGGAACAAGAAGACCTTGCCGACACCGGTGGAGGCAGTGGAACCATCGCTCTGGTTGTGCTAGCGCTGATGATGATTGTCGGTGGTTCTGTTCTAGTCACTAGAGCAAACAACTAAATCTAACTAGTAAAACTAAAGGCCCACTCACCAATTGAGTGGGCCTTTAGTTATTTAACGGAATGCTATTTAAGGCGAGGCTCGCCTGGCTTGAAATCATCATCTTTGCCAAACCAGTTCAAGAGGGTCAATACAAGGAAGACAATCACGAAAGTTGCTGCTGTCGCAATTACAGTTCTGATCTGATCATCGAATGATGCCCAAGTTATGCCAGCAACAAAAGCCGCAGACACCAGAGCAAGAATGGCAATTGACTTAATAGATGTTGCGGATTTCTTTTTAGACATTGTTTTCCTTCTCTTCATTTTTTGGTGTTGCTGCCCACACTGCTCTCTGCACAGCTGAGAGCGCTAAGTAAGCGCTGAATAAACCAACTGCGTTTAGAGCATTCAATGGAGCAAATGCGAAAGTTAGTGCAGTGATAATTCCTAGTGCTGCGGAAATTCGAAGCTCTAACGCATCTTCTTTTAGACAGTGGCGAGAGAGATTCAATTCAGTAACTGCTACCACGAAAGCAAATAGCGCTACGAACACTTTTAGATAAATCAATTGGTCGTCGGCATTCTGCGTTGGATCATAGACAAAAACTACTACTCCCAAAACAAGTGAGACACCTTCAGGAGTGAACAAATCTACTAAGCGGATTTTTTCTTTCTTTGAAAATGCCAACGAGACACCTGCGGCACCAATCGCAATTGTCATAAATTGAAAGACAATGATTCCAACTGCAGCAGAATGGTCTTGGCTAAAAATTAGATATATTGCCCCAATTGCCAAAAAGAGCGAGCGCAAAATGTTTTTAGTTCGCACTATTACTCTTTGGCATTCACAAAGCGTGAGTACTGTCCTTGGAACAAGACAGTTGAAGTTCCAACCGGTCCATTTCTTTGCTTGGCAATAATTAGTTCCGCTTCGCCAGGTCTTGCCGACTCTCCACCAGATAGATCGCGATGAATAAGAAGCACCACGTCAGCATCTTGCTCAAGCGATCCTGATTCTCGAAGCTGAGATAGTTCTGGTCTCTTATTGGTGCCGTCTTCGGATTTTCTGTTTAGCTGCGAAAGAGCAATTACGGGAACTTTGAGTTCCTTAGCAAGAAGCTTTAAAGATCTAGAGAACTCGGAAACTTCTTGCTGACGGTTCTCGACTTTCTTTCCTGAGCTCATCAATTGCAAATAATCAATCACAACGAGTTTTAGATCAAACTCTTGAAGCATGCGACGGCATTTAGCTCTGATCTCAACAATGTTTAGATTCGGACTATCGTCAATAACTAAAGGAGCAGCACCGATGTTGCTTCTACGCTCTGCCATGATTGCCCACTCGTTATCGGTGATGCTACCTTTACGCATGTTCTGTAAAAGGATTCCGGTCTCTGCAGAAAGTAAACGCATTGCTATTTCTGTCGTACTCATTTCCAAAGAGAAAACTGCTGTTGCTAGTTTGTTGTTGATTGCTGCCTCTCGAGCGATGTCAAGAGCAAGAGTTGATTTACCTAGACCAGGACGGGCAGCAATAATGACTAGTTGTCCTGGATGCAATCCGTTAGTGTCTTTATCTAACTGAGTGAAACCTGTCGGCACACCGGACAAACCTTTGTTCTTTTGTACTTCTTCAATCTCATTGGCTGCTTGATCTAAGGCAGAACTCAGGCGAACCCAGTCTGCTCCAGTAGAGTCATCTGCTACCGTGTAAATTTCACTCTGAGCCGCATTAACTAAGTCTTCTACTTCACCCTCGGCGTCATAACCGCGTTGCGCAATTCGGGTTCCAGCTTCAATCAATCGGCGAAGAATGGCTTTTTCTCTTACAATTTTGGCGTAGTAACTAGCGCTAGCTGCAGTAGGAACAATTGCTGTTAGCTCATGAAGATACTCAGCTCCACCGACCATAGCCAACTTGCCCATTTTGGTGAGTTCAGCGTTTACGGTTACAACATCTGTTGGTTCACCATGATTGGCCAGAGCCAAAATTGCGACGAAGATTATTTCGTGTTTAGGAGCGTAGAAGTCTCTTGCATTGATTTTGCCCTCGGCCAAGATTGAGTGCACTACATCCAAGGACAGCAGCATTCCACCCAATGTGCTTTGCTCAGCGTTTAGGTCGTGAGGAAGCAGGCGATCTTCACTGCGGAAGCTCTTGCCGATTGGTGCAATAGACATCTGATTCTTTCTTTGCTGGTACTAAAACTATAGAAACTTATGTCTATCATTCAGGGCTGACATGCCAGAATCAATCTATAGTGTGGCTAAACCTGTGGATAACTGCTGAAACACGCCGATGGACCTGTGTATAACTTGTGTATAAGTCTGTTTAGGATATGTGGATAACCCTCTTAACCCCAATATTGGCGCTGTTTTTCAGTCTTGTAAAATGAATATTCAAAACTCTAAACCTGTGCATGAGAGTTAATGATTGTGAAGTAAATGTTCCTATTTGGGGCAGTTATCCACAGGTTATCCACAGTTCACCCTGAATAATAGAATGGGCAGGCCCTAAGGCCTGCCCATCTAATTTACAAACTTACTTCTTAGCTACTACTTCTAGCTTCAAAATAGCGGTTAGGTCTGAGTGCAGCTTCACAGTTGCCTCAAAGTTACCTGTTGTGCGGATTGGAGAGAAGAAAGCGACTTTACGCTTGTCGATCTCACCTAGACCTGCTGCTGCAACTGCGGCTGCAACATCGCCAGTCTTTACTGCACCGAATAGGCGGCCACCAACTCCAGCCTTTACGGCCAGTCTGATTGTTGTGCCCTGTAGTGCGTCCTTGAAGGCTTGCGCTTCCTCGATTGTGGCTAGAGCACGAGCTTCACGACCAGCTTTGATCTGTGCAACCTGCTTCTCGCCACCCTTGCTCCACATAACAGCAAATCCGCGAGGTAGTAGGTAGTTACGGGCGTAGCCGCTCTTGACCTCAACAACATCCCCGGCAGAGCCTAGACCTGATACTTCGTTAGTCAAAATAATTTTAGACATTTGATTTCCTCCTAGCGGCCTGCGCCTGCGTAAGGCATTAAAGCTACCTCGCGTGCGTTCTTTACGGCTTTGGCGATTAGACGCTGTTCCTGAACTGAAACACCGGTGATGCGACGTGAACGAATCTTGCCGCGGTCTGATACGAACTTACGCAGGGTTGCGATGTCCTTGTAGTCGATAACTCCGACCTTGATTGGCTTGGCTGGTGCAAGCTTTAGGTTCTTTGCGTTGCGACTGCCCTTTTTGACGCGGTCGCTGTTGATCTTTGCTGCCATTAGTTTCTCCTATGAATTCTTAGAAAGGGGTGCTGTCGCCAGCGGCAAAGCCGCCTTCGGAAACACCTGGGTTGGACCAAGCATCGGCTGCTGAGGCTGCTACTGGAGCAGCTGCGCTTGCCTGAGGTGCGTTGTTCCATGGATTTGAGTCAATTGGGGCCTGGCCATCGCGAGAACGGCGGGTAACCGACGCTGTCGCATAGCGCAGAGACGGACCAACTTCTTCG
>Ga0114979_10002635_pt1 | contig 12089 bp, 9 predicted proteins | sample S_140625_EF_Meta_FD_87315 | JGI IMG/M metagenome (GOLD analysis project Ga0114979, IMG submission 87315) | Freshwater microbial communities from Lake Simoncouche, Canada to study carbon cycling - S_140625_EF_MetaG | ecosystem: Environmental > Aquatic > Freshwater > Lake | place: Lake... | reverse complement strand
GGTGGTTCACACGCGAATATCTCAATGAGTCCTCTTGCGACGCCCAGGCGTCTAAAGTGGCCACAACGCCAAGACTTGCCATTAGATCAAGCTTCTGACTTAGAGCCTCCTCCAATTTGGCTTCGCTCGATTCAGGAGCGTGCTTCAAGATTAAGTTCTTCGCTTCTGTCTCGAAAAAAGTTCCAGAAATACCACCTGCTGCGTTTAGCGCTACTCCAGCAACCGAACTTAGTTCTGTCTCGGATAACCCCGTTGCTTTTATTGCTGCTGTGTTTGCCCAGATTGAATGATGATCGTTTGAATGCAAAACGACTGGAATCGAAATTCCATCAAGCCACGCAGCTTGAAACACCGCGTTAGGTGCCATGGAACGGTCGTAGGCGCCCCCGATAGCCCATTTGGCATCATCGTTGAGTTTCACCCACTCTCCGATGGCTGTGGCCACCTGCGACACCGTCTGGCAGTGGGTCACATCGGGTCCGAGTGACTCCTTGGCCGCGATTGTCGGATGGCTGTGGCCATCAATGAAGGCCGGCAATATCGTGTGTCCGTTACAGTCAACGAACTCGGTAGCGGCGACGTCGTTGGAAACGACCAAACCGTCGTCTACCGTCAGCTCAGACTTCAGCGGCTCTCCGAGAGCGGTCCAAACGACTGCGTTATGAAAACGGGTCGGCACCGACCGCTTCGCATTCCCTGAAGTAGCAACTCGGGCATAGTGACTCGTAGGTCACCTCATCGCCGTCGATGGCAACCTGGGTGCCTTCGAATATGAAGCGCTCACCAATTTTTCTCGCGTTGAACATGGCCTTCTTGCCGCATCGGCAGATGGTTTTGAGTTCTTCCAAGCTGTGAGCGATCTCCATTAGGCGGATTGAGCCAGGAAAGCCGTGCGTTCTAAAGTCCGTGCGAATTCCATAGGCCAACACTGGGATGTCATCCAGCACGGCAATCTCGAAAGCCTGGTTTACCTGCTCGCGAGTCAAAAACTGAGCCTCGTCGATTAGCAGGCAGGCGATTGGGCTTTTGCTCCTGGCGGCACGCTCACGGGCTAGAAAGGTGAACTCGTTTCTGAGGTTGTCGGTTGGCGCTATCAAAAGATCTACCGAGCGCTCAACCCCCAATCGCGACACAACGGCATCTTCGCCCTTGCTGTCGGTGTTTGGCTTAGCGAGAATGACCGACTGTGATCGCTCCTCGTAGTTATGCGCAACCTGCAACAACGCCGTGCTCTTGCCTGAGTTCATGGCTCCATGGCGAAAATAGAGTTTTGCCATTTCTTGCCTTTCAGGAGTGGTTTACACCAGCGGTTGGGTTTCAGCCCTTGTATGTTCTAAATGCAACAACGGCGTTGTGGCCACCAAAACCGAACGAGTTGCTGATTGCCAGTAGGTCGCCGTCGGGCAACTTGCGCGGGCTTGTTACCACATCGAGCACAATCTCTGGATCTTGGTCATCAAGGTTGATGGTCGGAGGAATGACGCCTTCGTGCAGAGCCAAGATGGTGAAGATCGCTTCAACCGCACCCGCAGCGCCCAGTAGGTGGCCGGTGGATGATTTTGTAGCAGTGATGGCAATCTTGTCTAGGTGGTCGCCAAAAACTCGACGAAGAGCCTTGTATTCAGCGATGTCTCCGACTGGTGTTGAGGTCGCGTGTGCATTGATGTGAGCAACGTCTTCAATCTGCGCGCCTGCCATTGCCAAAGTGGCTAGAACGGCGCGTGCAGCACCCGAACCCTCTGGGTCTGGTGCGGTGATGTGATAAGCGTCGGAGGTTACAGCTCCACCGGCAAGTTCTGCATAAATTTTCGCTCCGCGCGCTTTTGCGTGCGATTCGGTCTCGAGCACAAGGGCTGCGCCACCTTCACCCATGACAAAACCATCGCGGTTCACATCGTAGGGGCGAGACGCCTTCGCAGGTTCATCGTTGCGCTTAGATAGCGCGTGCATCGCTGCGAATGCAGAGATAGGAAGAGCATGGATGGCAGCCTCGCAGCCGCCAGCAACTACAACATCGATCTCGCCGCTCTGAAGTCTGGTAATCGCGTTGGCGATTGCTTCGGTTGAAGAAGCGCAAGCCGAAACTGCGGTTCTAACTCCGCCGCGCGCGGCTAGGTCCATGCCGATGGCAGCGGCCGGGCCGTTAGGCATAAGCATTGGAACAGTCATCGGCAAAACGCGACGTGGTCCGCGTTCCTTTAGTGTGTCGAAGGCATCCAAGAGTGTCCAGACGCCACCGATACCGGTTGAAAACTCCACGGCGAGACGCTCCGGAACAACTTCTGGCGATCCAGCGTCGGCCCATGCTTCGCGCGCTGCAATTAGGGCAAACTGGCTAGACGGATCGAGTCGCTTGATTTCCTGGGGTGTGAGAATTTCCGCAGCCGCGACAGCTGCCTGCCCCGCAAAAGTAACTGGAACTTCATACTGAGCAATCCAGTCTTTCTCGAGAGTCGAGATGCCAGATTTGCCTGCAAGAAGGTTTTTCCAGGTAGTTTTGACGTCACCACCGAGGGGCGTCGTAGCGCCCACTCCGGTGACAACGATTTTTTCAGTCATTTTGAGACTTGAGTCGAAACTAGGCTGCGTTCACGATGAAGTTAACTGCATCGCCTACGGTCTCGAGGTTTTTTACTTCTTCGTCTGGAATCTTGACGCCGAACTTGTCTTCGCAGTTCACAACGATGGTCATCATCGAGATCGAGTCGATGTCTAGGTCGTTGGTGAAGTGCTTGTCTAGCTGAACGGCCTCGGTAGCGATACCGGTTTCGTCGTTAACGATCTCTGCTAGTCCTGCAAGAACGTCTGCTTGAGCTAATGCCATGGGTTTCTCCTTTGGTTGATTTACCAGTATTGATTTTAGGGCAGAACAACTACTTGGGCGGCGAAGGCGAGACCTGCGCCGAAACCTATTTCTAGTGCGTAGCCGCCAGATTTAACCTCACCGGTCTTCAGCAGTTCGTGCATCGCAAGCGGAACGCTGGCTGCCGAGGTGTTTCCGGTGTTGATGATGTCGCGTGCTACGGCTACCGAGTCGGGGAGTGCCAGCTGCTTGACCATCTCGTCAATGATTCGAATGTTGGCTTGGTGAGTCACTAGAGCTGAAAGATCCTTGGCCTCAATGCCGGCAACTTCGAGGGCCTTCTTGGCAACCTTTGCCATCTCCCAAACGGCCCAGCGGAAAACCGTCTGGCCCTCCTGACGAAGCGTTGGCCATTCGGTGGTGCCATCTCTAAAGTCCAAGAGGCTGCCAGTCATGCCGACGGCATCCCAGTGTGAACCATCCGAACCCCACACGGTAGGGCTGATGCCTGGGGTGTCGCTCGGGCCGACAATTGCGGCGCCCGCACCATCGCCAAGCAGGAACGAAATGCTGCGGTCGGTTGGCTCGATGATGTCGCTCAGCTTTTCAGCGGCTACCACCAAAACGTACTTGGCCACTCCAGAACGCACGAGCGCATCGGCCTGAGCGATTCCATAGCAGTACCCGGCACAGGCGGCGGAGACATCGTAGGCAGCGGCAGGGTTAGCCCCCACCAGTTCGGCAAGCAGAGTGGCTGCAGAAGGAGTTAGGTATGGGTGAGTGATGGTGCTGAACACCACGGCTTCGATCTCGCTAGGGGCAATGCCTGCCTTCTCAATAGCCTCTTTGGCGGCTTCAACCGCAAGATCCATCATGCTGGTGTCTTTGCCGGCACGGCGACGAGTGATGATTCCGGTGCGCTGGCGAATCCATTCGTCGCTCGAGTCGATAGGACCTGCAACATCGTCGTTGGTCACTACCAACTCGCCACGAGCAGCGCCAAGAGAGTAAATGCGGGAGTACTTGTTGAGTTCGTACTGCTTAAGTTCTGGTCTAGTCATGATTCTTTCTGGCTTCTCAGGAGTGGTTACTGATGAGTTCGTTGGCTGCGTCAAGCTGGTCTGGGGTCTTCAAGGCCAAAAGTTCGACGCCTGGCATGGCGCGACGCGCTAAACCGGTGAGAGTGCCGGCAGGGGAAACCTCGATCATCGCGGTCGCCGAGGCATCCGTGAAGGCCTTCATGCAAAGGTCCCAGCGAACCGAGTTGGCTACTTGACCAATCAGCAGATCGCGATACTCGTTACCCGAGGTGACCAACTGGCCAGCTTGGTTGGACCAAAGCTTAATCTTTGGGTCGTTCACCACGATGCCGCTGGCAAAAGCCTCGAGTTTCTGAACCGCTGACTGCATGTAACTTGTGTGGAAAGCCCCGGCAACCTGAAGGGCAATAACTCGTGCCCCTTCGATGCCTTCGGCGGTCAACCTATCGATGTTCGCAGCACTTCCAGCGGCCACAATCTGACCTGCACCGTTGTAATTGGCTGGCTCGAGTGATAGCTCGGCTAGTCGAGCTAGCACCAGCGCTTCATCGCCACCGAGAACTGCGGCCATGCTGGTTTTCTCAAGCGCGGCTGCCTCTGCCATGGCATCGCCACGGCTCTTTACTAGCTTGATTCCGTCGCTCAGCGAGAACACACCTGCGATGGTTGCGGCAGCAACTTCGCCAACCGAGTGCCCCGCCACTCCGGCAAAACCGGGGTTTAGTTCGAGCGCGCTGGCAATGCTAGCGGCAACGATTAGCGGTTGAGCTATTGCAGTATCTCGAATCGTGTCAGCGTCGCTCACGGTTCCGTGATGTGCCAGGTCGAGGCCGATAGCCTCCGACATTTCTCCGATTCGAGTGGCAAAACTAGGAAGTTCTAGCCAAGGCGAAAGAAAACCTGGAGTCTGTGAACCTTGTCCTGGGCAAGCAACAATAAGCATTATTCAACCCTACCTTTTTGCTTAGAAACAGCCGTTGACATCGAACCGAGCACCACAGCCACCTGTAACACAAATGCCTCGCGCGCTCCAGTTGGGTCCCAACCCAGAATCTCGGCGATTCGCTTCAAGCGGTAGCGCACGGTGTTTGGGTGCACAAACATTTCTCGAGCCGTGTTCTCTAACGACCGCCCGTTGTCTAGGTAGGTCACGAGCGTCTGCAGCAGTTCGGGAGAGTGCTTGGAAAGCGGGCGGTAAACCTTATCTACCAACGATGCTTTCGCAAGTGAGTCGCCCGCGAGTGCGCGCTCGGCAAGCAGTTCGTCTGCTCCGATAATGCGCGCCGGGCGATTGATTGACTTAGTAACGGCGAACGCCGAGAGAGCCGCCTTAGCTGAGATGTGTCCACTCGAAATTGAAAGCACCTCGGGACCTATCACGATGCTTCCAGCCCCGAAAAGTCCTTCGATATCTGCAACCACATCCGCAAAGTTGACCTTCTGACCTACTTCACCCTCGAGCTCGTGAGGAACCTGCCCGATGACAACCAAAACGCGATTTCCCTGAACGCCAACCAGAACATCACACTTGGCTTTTCTCGCTTTGCGGCGAAGGTCATCCTGATCAAAGTTCACTGCGGCGGGACCGATAACCACGCAAACGGATCCTTGGGCACGCCATCCCAGTGCTGCAATTCGTGATGCAAGCTCTTCTTCCTGCTCACCCGAAATGATCGAGTCGACAACAAGCGCTTCTAGGCGGGCATCCCAAAGGCCTCTGGCTTCTGCCGCTTTGGCGTATACGTCTGCCGAGGAGAAAGCAATCTCGCGAGAGTAAAGCAGAACCGCTTCTCGCATGGATGGGTCTTCGGCAACAACGCGTTCTTCAACAACCTGAACGACCACGCGGATCAGTTGGAGGGTCTCCTGAAGCGAGATCGAACGAAGCAACTCACGAGGGGCTCCGCCGAATACATCTGCTGCCACCCATGGCTGAGACTCTGGGTTTTCGAACCAAGCCACGAACGATCCGATACCTGCCTGTGCAACAAGACCGACAGCTGAGCGTCGCGCAGGAGGCATGTCGCGATACCAAGGCAGTGTGTCGTCAAGCCGTTTCAGGGTAGCCGTTGCCAGCTCACCCGAGATAGATCGCAACCAGTCGAGGGTTGCCTTCTTAGGCTTCGCCACCGGCTGAACCACTCGTTCCTGCTGTTACATCGTGAAGGCGGTAACGCTCAATGGCCTGGGCCGGAACGCTAGGGTCCATTTCGCCTCGCTCAACAAGCTGCTCCAGCACGCGAACTGCAATCGAAGGTCCGTCAATCTTGAAGGCACGACGAGCGGCAGCGCGAGTGTCTGAGAAGCCGAAGCCTTCGGCACCTAGGGTTGCGTAGTCGCCTGGCACCCACTGGCGAATCATGTCTGGCACGGCGTGCATAAAGTCGCTTACGCCTAGGAATGGTCCAACCGACGAGGCCAACTTCTCAGTGATGTAAGGCTTCTGGAAGTTGACGCCAGGGTTCAGGAACTTGGCTTCATCGTGCGCCAAGCCGTCGCGACGAAGTTCGGTCCAAGATGTCACCGACCAGATGTCCGCCGAAATGCCCCAGTCGTTTTGCAACAACTGCTGAGCTTCGTAAGCCCAAGGAACCGCAACACCTGATGCCAAGATGTTCGCCTTGTAGCCCTGGAAGTCGTTGGTGCTCAACTTGTGAATTCCACGGATGATGCCATCCACATCGACGTTGTCTGGCTGTGCAGGCTGAACGTAAGGCTCGTTGTAGACGGTCAGGTAGTAAATCACGTTCGGATCTGGGTGGTTGCCGCCATACATGCGTTCGATACCCGAGCGCATGATGTGCCCAATTTCGTAGGCATAGGCAGGGTCGTAGGTGATTACGGCCGCGTTGGTTGAAGCCAAAACAGGGGAGTGACCATCAGCGTGCTGAAGACCTTCACCCGTGAGAGTGGTTCGACCGGCGGTTGCACCAATCATGAAGCCTCGGCTTAGCTGGTCGGCGGCGGCCCAAATGCTGTCTGCAGTGCGCTGGAAACCAAACATCGAGTAGAAGACATACATCGGAATCATCGGCTGACCCTGTGTTGCGTATGACGTAGCCGCTGCGGTGAAGGCGGCAATCGAGCCGGCTTCGTTGATTCCCGTGTGCAAAATCTGACCCGTTTCGCTCTCCTTATAAGAGAGCAGAAGGTCGCGGTCCACCGAAAGGTAGTGCTGACCCTGTGGGTTGTAAATTTTCGCAGTCGGGAAGAATGCGTCCATTCCAAAGGTGCGAGCCTCGTCTGGGATGATCGGCACGATGCGCTGGCCAAAATCTGGCGCGCGCAGGAGGTCTTTCATCAGGCGAACGAAGGCCATGGTGGTGGCAACTTCTTGGTTTCCCGAACCCGCCTTCGCGATGTCGTAGGTCTTCTCTTCGGGGAGTTGAATCGAAACATACTTCGAACGACGCTCTGGCAAGTAACCACCAAGTTCGCGACGACGCTCGTGCATGTACTGAATCTCTGGTGAATCCTGACCAGGGTGGAAGTACGGAGGCTGGTAAGGATCTGCCTCTAGTGCAGCATCCGTGATTGGAATGCGCAGTTCGTCGCGGAAGGCCTTGAGGTTGTCCAAGGTCAGCTTCTTCATCTGGTGGGTAGCGTTGCGACCTTCGAACGACTTGCCCAATCGGTGACCCTTGATGGTCTTTGCCAGGATGACAGTCGGCTGGCCCTTGTGCTCGGTTGCTGCCTTGTAGGCTGCGTAGATCTTGCGGTAGTCGTGACCGCCGCGCTTTAGGTTCCAAATTTGCTCATCGGTCATGTCGGCAACCAAGGCAGCGGTGCGTGGATCGCGGCCGAAGAAGTTTTCGCGAACGAATGCTCCATCTTCGGTCTTGTATGTCTGGAAGTCGCCATCCGGCGTCTTGTTCATTAGGTCGACGAGCGCGCCTTCGGTGTCTCGACGCAGAAGGTCGTCCCACTCGCGACCCCAGATGACTTTGATTACGTTCCAGCCAGCGCCGCGGAAGAATGATTCAAGCTCTTGAACGATCTTTCCGTTACCGCGCACGGGGCCATCGAGGCGCTGCAGGTTGCAGTTGACCACGAAGGTTAGGTTGTCGAGTCCATCGTTGGCAGCAAGCTGCAGAGCTCCGCGCGATTCGACTTCGTCGAGCTCGCCGTCGCCCAAGAATGCCCAGACATGCTGCTGCGAGGCATCCTTGAATCCACGACCAGTCAGGTAGCGGTTGAACTGCGCTTGATAAATGGCGTTAATCGGCCCGATTCCCATCGAAACCGTTGGGAACTGCCAAAACTCCTGCATCAAACGCGGGTGAGGGTAGGAGGAAAGGCCGCCGCCGGCGTGCGAACGCTCCTGTCTGAAGCCATCCAACTGGTTCTCGGAGAGTCGACCCTCTAGGAAGGCTCGGGCGTAAGGGCCAGGGGATGCGTGTCCTTGAATAAAGATTTGGTCGCCACCGGATGGGTGATCCTGACCCTTGAAGAAGTAGTTGAAACCAACTTCGTAAAGAGACGCTGATGAAGCGAAGGTGGAGATGTGGCCACCAACGCCAACCCCCGGACGCTGAGCTCGGTGCACCAGCATGGCTGCGTTCCAACGCATCCAAGCACGGTAGGTGCGCTCGATGGCTTCATCGCCTGGAAACTCAGGCTCTGATTCGGTTGGGATGGTGTTGATGTAATCCGTGGTCTGAACCATCGGCACGTTCAACTGAAGTTCGTGAGATCTGCGAAGCAGGTTCTGCATAATCTCGCGTGCACGCTCACGACCGTGAACTCTGGCAACAGCGTCCAGGGATTCGAGCCATTCAGACGTCTCTTGGGGGTCTTGATCTGGCTTGTGAATCGCGTATGGATCGTTGTTGTTATGAGTCACTGGCGTTCCCTTTCGTGGGGGAGGACAAAGAATATGCTTAGGCTTTGGTAAAGCCACCAAATGAAGTTTATTAGCACTAGGGAAGTTAATCTTGACTTAGGTGGTTTCAGTCACCAGAACGGAGAAATTCATGTCACTCATTATTGGCGATCAGGCACCCGACTTCACGCTTACCAACCAGTTTGGCGAAGAGGTCACACTGTCTAGCTTTCGAGGCAAAAAGAACGTAGTTATCGTTTTTTACCCGCTCTCTTTCTCAGGCATCTGCACCGGCGAGCTTTGCGAGCTTCGCGATAACTTTGCCCAGTTCGATAACGCGGATGTCGAGTTGCTTGCAATCAGCGTAGACAGCAAGTTCGTGCAGAAGCAGTTTGCCGAGCACGAGGGATACAAATTCAGCGTTCTCGCCGACTTCTGGCCGCACGGTGCCGTGGCTCAGACCTACGATGTTTTCTTGCCAGAAGCTGGCATCTCTAACCGGGCCACTTTTGTAGTCAACAAGCACGGCGATCTCGTGGCCAAGTTTGTTACCGCACCTGGACAGGCTAGATCTTTGGACGAATACCAGAGAGCTCTCGCCTCGCTTTAGCAAACTTTGCTCAAATGGGGTATTGTTTTACCGTCGCAGACATCAAAAGTGTCTTGCGGGCCTTTAGCTCAGTTGGTAGAGCGCCACGTTTACACCGTGGATGTCATCGGTTCGAGCCCGGTAGGGCCCACAGTTTAGTCGCCCAAGGGCACATGCTGTCGGGGTTTTTAGCAGCACACAAGTAGTATTTCGGTATGGATAACTCCGACCTAACTCCGCCAAAAGCTCAGTCTCTTTCTGACGCCGAGCTTGAAGTAGCGCTCGAACAAGCAAAAAATCAAGCAGATGGAATGCTGTCGGCAATGGTGCTTCTTGAGCAAGAGGCTCAACTTCGCGAACTAGACGAACGTGCATTTGCCACCTGGGTTGAGAGACTAACCAACGATCCAAGGCCCGAAGCCAAGGCTGCGCTCTCAGCCGCTCTTGGACACTCACCTGTTGTGCAGCCCATCGCGGCTGAGCCTGTTGCCCTAACTAGCCCGGAACCAGTGCCAGTTCCTGTTCCTGAGCCAGCGCCTGTTCCTGAGCCTGAGCCTGAGCCTGAGCCTGAGCCTGAGCCGATGCCCGCCCCAGTTGGAGCGGACTCAGACTTTGATGAGTTGCTGGCATCGGGATACGATGCGGCCACGGATGCCATTACAACTGTTTCTGACGACTTCTCTGTTACTGGCGTGGTCGAGCAGATCGTTGAAAAGGTGGAAACCGACTTCTCTGCGTCAGCCGACGAAGATGCAACAGCGCTCGAAGAATCCGCTCACACTCCGGTCGCCGCTTTTGAACCTGAAGCGCCGAAAGCCGAAAAGCAGCCGGGGCGTCACAAGGCATCCTTCGCGGTTTTTTGGAATCAAGTCGGGATCTTTGCGGTTGCCATCCCGCTAGTGATCACAGCCTGGGCCCTACTAACCAAGGCAAGTGTTTCGACCGTTCTATTTGGTTCGCTTTCGGGCTTGCTTTTGACCTACGGCGTCAACCTTCTTGTTTTGCGAGCAGCTTCTCACTCAGAGAAGACTCAGACCGTAATTTCACGAGCAACCTTTGGAGTGTTTGGCAACATTCTTCCTGCAACGATCAACGCGTTCTCGAGAATCATCATCCTCGTGCTCGCCCTGGGAGCTGCAGTATCAATTTTCGACACCACCATAAGCGGCGTTCCGTCTTTCGCTTCTCCGGTGCTAGGAACAATCAACCTAGGTGCTCTGGTTGCCCTCGGCGTTGTGTTGTTAGTCGTGCTTATCACCTCAGTAGCCGTGCTTCGTAAATACTTCGCGCGTGTGTCAATCGCCGCAGCGCTGGTTTGGGCAGTCGTGGTTGTCGGGTCAGTTGGAGTGCAATCAATCAACTTTGGAGTCACCGACATCGGTGCGGTGGTTGCGATCGCACTGTTGATTGTGACCTTCACAATCTCAACCCTCGGCCTGGGCAACTCAAGCCTCGATCTAACTGGCCCTCAACTAAATCGAGTCGGCGTTCGTGTAGCCAGTCTTCTAGCTACCCTGGTTGTTCCATCCATCATCGTTTTCGGATTGTCGATTACGGTCCTGAACCTCCCAGTCTCTGGTGCAGATCTTTCTGCGGTGTTCTCCGGCTTCATCGCTGCAGTTCCAGCTTGGCTGGCCACCGCATCGTTGTGGGTTCTAGTGCCCGCGGTGTTGGTTTTGATAGTGCAGCTATTCGAGTTTGCGACCGAGTCGTTGCAGGCTTGGTTCATTAGCCAGTCTTGGGTACGCAACCTTGCCGTAGCGCTGCTTGCAGCAGGCATCCTGGTTAGTTTTGTGTTCCTTCCTGTGGTGAGTGAATTTCTTACCGGTGGTTTGGTCCTAGCGCTTTTGGGCCCGGCAATTTGGGCTGGCGCTTACCTAACCGATTCGCTGATGCGTCAGGGTGATTACCACGAGGTGTCGCTGATGAGGTCCTATGCCTTCTACAAGCCAGTCGCGCCATTTGCGCTGGTCGGCTACCTTGCGCTGTTTGGTTTCGGTTTGGGCATCACCGATGTTCCAGGTCTGGCTTGGTCGGGATTCTTGAACCGATACCTCGATTCGATCGTGATTTTCGGAAACTACTCCGGCATCGTTCTCGGTTTTGTAGGTGCAGCGTTCTGGACGCTTCTCACTTCGCTACCAAGAATTCGCAAGCAAGAACGAGAAGTAGCTGCCGTCGATGAGAGGCGCAGCGAAATAGCTGGCGTGGAGTTGCCGGAGTAATCTTGGGAATTTCTATCGAACAACTGGCAGCCAGTTTTGAAGAACTGTGGCCGCTCGACGGAGCAGATTCGTGGGATGCCCCCGGTTTCAGCGTTAGCCATCCCGATTTGGTCACCAAGGTCTTACTTTCGGTAGATCTGAACTCAGCCGTCGTAAACGAGGCAGTTCACAAGGGCGCTCAGCTGGTTCTCACTCACCACCCGTTTTTGCTGAAGGGCACCCAAGACGTCAACTGGGATAGCGGCAAGGGAAGCGTTTTACAGCAGGCAATTCGTTCCGGAATTTCGGTTTACTCGGCACACACCAACGCCGACATCGTCGAAGATGGCGTCAGCGACATCCTGGCGAAGGCCCTTGGCTTGACTGACATTCGCCCCTTGGTGCCCACAGGAGATTCAAAGGGACACGGGCGCGTAGGAGTTCTAAGCGAGAGTATTAGCCTGCAAGATTTCGCCACGCGTGTTTTAGACGCCATTCCGTTTACAGCTAGAGGCGTCAGCGTGAGTGGCTATCCGGAGGTTGAGATTTCGACCGTTGCCCTATGTGCAGGCGCTGGTGATGCATTTATTCAAAACGCATTCGAAAGCGGCGCTGATGTGTTTGTGACAAG
>Ga0114979_10002632_pt1 | contig 12094 bp, 15 predicted proteins | sample S_140625_EF_Meta_FD_87315 | JGI IMG/M metagenome (GOLD analysis project Ga0114979, IMG submission 87315) | Freshwater microbial communities from Lake Simoncouche, Canada to study carbon cycling - S_140625_EF_MetaG | ecosystem: Environmental > Aquatic > Freshwater > Lake | place: Lake... | reverse complement strand
TAATCATAACTTTACTGGTTCATTAAATGTGTCAGGTTCTTTAGTTACTACGGGAAATGTTGGTTTGGGTATAACTCCCACAACTACATTACATTTAGCGGGAGATATTACCCAACAAACAAGTTTAAATATTTCTGCCCAATATTGGATAGTAACAAGAAAATCAAGAGGAACTGTAACATCACCAACAACCGTATTGGTTAATGACGAGGCTGGCGGAATTCAATTTACAGGATATGATGGTGCAGCTTGGCGTGCGGGTGCTGCAATACGAGCAAAAATAGAATCTGTATCTTTAGGTTCATTGAGCAGTAATTTAGAATTTTTTGCAGGTAATGGTAGCCCTTCCGTTGGTACGCAAGTTATGACAATGCGAGGAGATACAAAATTCGTGGGGATTAACACAACCGCACCAAACGCCCGATTGGATGTTAATGGAAATACAATTGTTAGTGGCTCATTAACAACAACAGGAACAATAAACGGATTATCAATACCAAATGATTTATTCGCTCAACAATTTTTATTAATGGGAGCATAAAATATATAAACTATGGCAGCAACTTATAAAGTATTAGGTCAATCAGCACCTTCAGCAACAACAGCAACAACATTATACACAGTACCAGCAAGTACTTCGACTATAGTGTCAACAATAACAGTATGTAATAGAGATACATCCGCAGGAACATTTAGAATTGCGGTTAGACCCGCAGGTGCATCACTTGCAAATCAACACTATATTGTATATGATTCGTCAATTGCTGCAAATGATACTTTAACATTTACATTAGGAATAACTTTAGCAACAACAGATGTAATAACCATTTATGCAAGTTCTGCAAATATGAGTTTTAATGCATTTGGTTCAGAATTAACATAATATATGGGAATAAAATCATCACAACAATTAGGGTTATCAGGTATAGATAATACCTTGTTAAAAACACAAGGTAGAAGAGCTGTTGGTGGAACTGTTACCGAATCAAGTGGATATGTAATTCACACGTTTACAGGTTCAGGACAATTTACTGTTTTAGACCAAAAATTAAATGTTGAATATCTAATTGTTGGAGGAGGAGGTGCCGGTGGTGCTGCGTTTAATAAAGATGCCGCTGGTGGTGGAGGAGGTGCTGGTGCATATATTCACAATAGTACAACAGTTAACGTTGGAAACTATACAGTAACTGTTGGAAATGGTGGTGCGGGCACTAGTGGTGCGGAAACAAGAGGTGATAATGGAGGAGATTCATCAATCTTTTCTATAACCGCAAATGGAGGTGCTGGTGCTGGCACATATCGTGGAACATCACCAAACACAATGACAGGAACAACAAATGGTAACTCATCAGGAAGTGGATGTGGTGGTGCTGGAACTAATCCTGGAAATGGAGGTGCGGGTGGTCAATTTGGAAACGGAGGTGGTTTACACACAGGAACAGGACAAAGTAATGTCTCAACTTCATGTGGAGGTGGTGGAGGTGCGGGGTTTGCTGGTGGAAATGGTGTAGCCAACTCAACAGGTGGAAATGGTGGAGACGGATTACAAAATTCAATATCAGGAACTGCAACATATTATGCAGGAGGTGGTGCTGGTGGTTCATCACAAGGAAGTGCTGGTGGTGGAGGAAATGGTGGTGGAGGTAGTAGAGGAACACCGACTGGAAGCACAGGTGGTAATCCAGGAGGTAATGGCACATCGAACACTGGTGGAGGTGGCGGTGGAGCATCTGCCGGAACTTCAAGCGGTGCTGGTGGAAACGGAGGATCAGGAATTATTATCGTTCGGTATAAAAAAGATAATACACCAAATCAAATATTAAAACCAACAACATCAGGTTTAGTTTTGGATTTAGATACAACAAATAATTATTCAATTCCTCTTTCAGTTGAATGTTTAGTTGTTGCAGGTGGAGGCGGTGGTGGAACATCAGGCGCCAACTATTGCGGTGGTGGAGGTGCAGGAGGAGTAATTCAAAAAACAATTAACACATTAGTAATTGGGGCATATACTGTTACAGTAGGTGCTGCAGGAGCGGCAGCGTCAAACGGAGGAGATTCCATATTTGAAACTATAACCGCAACAGGAGGTGGTGCTGGTTCATCATCTTATGCAACAGTTGGAAACAACGGTGGTTCAGGTGGTGGTGGTGGACCAATAAATGCAGTTGGTGGTACAGGTATATACGGTCAAGGATTTAAAGGTGGTAATGCATCTTCAGCGAACCAAGGTGGTAGCGATTCAGCAGCGGGAGGTGGAGGTGGTGCAGGTGGACCCGCGTCACATTTAGATTCTTTTCCATTTACAAACTCACCAGGACCAGGAGGTTCCGGAATTCAATCATCAATAACAGGAACGGCAACATGGTACGCTGCGGGTGGTGCAGGTTCGGGATATTATTATACTGATTCAGTAAATGGTATTGGTGGAGGAACACCAGGTGCTTTAGGAACACCATCTAGAACTACTGGTGCAACTAATACAGGTTCAGGCGGAGGTGGTGGTAGAAGTAGTGCAGGTAATGCGGGTGGTTCAGGAGTTGTTATTATTAGATACAAAGGTACACAAAAAGCAACGGGAGGAACTATTACATCATCGAATGGTTATACCGTACACACATTTACAGGTACAGGAACATTTACTGTTACTGCATATATGGTAAATGATTTGAGTGGAAATAACTATGACGGAACATTAACCAACGGTGCGTTTTATGATGGTTCAAATGGTGGATCAATTTATTTGGATGGTGTTAATGATTATATAAGTGTACCTTATTCCGCAGGAAAATTAAATAATAGTGATTTCACAATAAGTTTGTGGTGGAAATCCAATGGTTCACAATCAAATTACGCAACCATTATCGGACAAGGATTTACTGGCGGCCCAGCGGCCGGTGCATGGGCATATAAAATACAAGCTACTACTAGTATTGTTAATTTTTCATATGTGTATAGTAGTATATCGGATAACACAACATCAACAAATCCAAATGATGGTGTATGGCATAATATAGTTGCAATTAGAAGTGGAGCAACTGTAACATTGTATATGGACACAACCTCTATTGGTTCATTCACATTACATAGTTATTTTGTATTTGGTACAAGTGATACTATCTACATTGGATATAATCCAAGAGATGCTGCGTATGCTAAAGGTTGGGTTGCAAATGTTCAAATATATAACAGAGCAATGTCAACATCAGAACTATTACAAAATTATAACATTAAAAAAATAAAATACGGATTATAAAATAATAATTTATGGCACATTTTGCAAAAATAAACGAGGAAAATATTGTACAACAAGTAATTGTTGTTAATAACTCAGATTGTGGAGATTTAGAATTTCCTGAAAGTGAATCAATTGGACAAACATTTATTAATTCAATTGGATTAGTTGGAACTTGGAAACAAACCTCTTATAATTCTTCTTTTAGAAAAAATTATGCTGGAGTTGGATTTTCATTTGATGAAAGTAGAAACGCTTTTATCCCTGTTAAACCATACCCTTCATATGTTTTAAATGAAGACATATGTCAATGGGAAGCCCCAATCCCAAGACCTAGTGACGATAAATTTTATGATTGGGATGAAGAAAACTTAACATGGAAAGAATTCACAACTAATTGGGAACCAATAGTATGATAATCCCTTTACATTTTAATCAAAATAGATTAAATTATATCAAATTATAATTAAAAATATGGAAAAAATCACGTTAAAATTAGGAGACGTCCTACAATTGGAAAGTGAAATCAATGGGTATGTTAACCCACAAGACGGAACAGAAGTCTACAAAGGTTTCACAAAGCAAAATTTATCAATAATCTTAAAGTATGAACTTAAAGAATTGGGAGAAACACTTAAAGCAGAAAGAACTAAGGTTGAATCTTTAAGAGATGAACTTATTCTTAAGTATGGTGAGCAAGATGAAAATGGTGGCACTATGGTTAAGATGTACAATGAAATCAAAGATGAAGAAGGTAATGTTATCAGTAAAAAAATCAATCCGCAATATGTTGAGTTTGATAAAGAGTATGGTACTTTACTAGATCAAGAAAAAGAAATTGAGTACCCAGAAATCACAAAAGAGGATTTAAAAGAAGCTGGTAAGTCCAGCGATAATTATATAGTTTTATTTAAACTAGTTAAGAAATAAAAGAAAAGGGACTTATAGTCCCTTTTTTATTACAATCTTCATGTTACCTACCTCATACTCATCTGGTTCATAATAAGGTAACGATAGTCTTATTTTATTTAATGTGTACATGTCATCATCCGTAAATGGATTCATCTCATATATCATCACATCTACAGTGTCCTGCAATGTAAATTTAGATCTTAAATCGTAGCTTGTGTTCTTTTGTTCGTTCTCTATGTAATCCTCAGGAATCTCACCAAGATCAATCTTATCAAAGTATGGTTCTAACTCAGCTAATCTAGATTTGTTTCGAGTTGTTAATCCCATAGAGAATGTGTTGTATTTAAATTCTCTATCTTCCCAATATCTTAGTTCATTAAATGCAGCAATTGGTATTCCCCATTTTCTTACAAAGTTTCTATTTGAGGAAACTTCTATTCTAAATCTATCTGTCTTCATCTCTTCACTGAATCTAGATGTTTGAGAAACAAAGTGATATGTGATAGCGGCGTCACAAGTCTTTAGTTCATAACCTTTTAGCTTAGCACGAATTAAGAAATCATCATCCTCACAAAAGCAAGGTACAAAGCTGAACCCATCAAACCCACCAATATCTACGAACATCTTCTTATAACCACTCATGAAAAATACTGCGCCATCGTAAAGATTGTCACTGTTCTTCCATTCTTGAACATAGTTGTTGAAGTTGTAATGATCGAAGTTATTGAATGAACTGCCAAGATCTAACAATACCTTTCCTGGGCGTTTGTGGCCCTTAAAAATAGGTGGTTCGATTGTTGTATAGGATAACAACATGTTAGGCTTTAACAAGCGATCTATGGCCTCTAAAAAGCCTTCACCGATAACCATATCGTTATGTATTAATACAAGCTTCTCAGTGTCTACTAATTTAATACCAGCATTGTATGTGTCTGAGAAAGTTAAGCGATCGTCATCATGAAGATATGAAATGTAATCATCATCTTCTAAAGACTCTAACCATTCCTTTGTGCCATCACTTGATCCACCACTACTAATAACTAATGGGGCTTCAGGGTAAACATCGCGAAGTAATCTATAACACTCTTTGGTTAATTCTAATTTATTATATACCGCAAGAACAAATGTTATATCCATGATGAAATTTTATTATGTATTGTTTCTGATTTGGTTAATATCCCCAATCCAAATGAATCTGTTTTATTTATTTTAAACCCATCTAGTTCTTCAAAGAACGTACCAACAGTGTTTGGAAAAGAAAGAGTGTCGTGAAATAAAATGATTGAATCATCATGACAGAACTTAGACCAAGTTTCAAAATCATTCTTAACCGCTTCATAACTATGGAACCCATCTATATGAAGTATGTCTATTTGTTTATCCCAGATTTTAGCTACTTCATCAAAGTCTCCTTTAATAAATTCTATATTTGAAAGGTTATGTTCTTTTTTTAATTCTTCATATAATTCTATTACACGATCATAAGTGTCTCTACTACCAGCGTGTTGATCACCTTGAAACCAATCAACACCATAAACATTACCTATGTTATGATAACCAAAACAAAAAGTTGAGTATCCATAATCCACACCTAGGTCAACAACAACATTAGGTTTAAACTCATCAACAAGCTGTGCCGCGAGTAATCCATGCCCTAACCAAGCTGATGGATATTTTTTTAATTTGTCAATGTATTTGTTAATTTCCATTATTGATTTCTTTTTTTATAAATTCTAATGCTGATGCAATCACTTGATGCATATCATAGTATTTGTATTCGGCTAGTCTACCACCAAATATAACATTTTTTAGTTGCTTAGACAAGTCTTTGTATTGTTCCAGTTTATAATTGTTTATCTCATCGTTGACAGGGTAATATGGTTCAGTAACATCCGCTTTATATTCTGTTGGGTATTCCCATGTTATCCATGTTGTATCCGTATTTGAAGTTTCAAAGTGTTTATGTTCAATGACTCTTGTGTATGGGGTTTCAATATCAGTATAGTTCATACTAACAGTTCCCTGATAGTTTGGTGTATTAAGTTGTTTATGTTCAAACCTAGTAGTTTTATATTCCAGTTCACCAAACTGATAGTTAAAGAATTTATCAATAGGCCCCGTATAAATCACTTTTGAATGTGATGGTAATTCATCTTTAAAGTAATCACAATTTAATTTAACATCAATACCTTCTAATAGTTTTTCGAATATTTGTGTGTAGCCACCAATTGGTATACCTTGATATTTGTCATTGAAGTAGTTACCATCATATGATAATCTAACTGGTAATCTTTTAATGATCTCCTTAGGTAAATCCTTAGGGTCTTTTCTCCATTGCTTGGTAGTATATCCTTTAATCAATTTCTCGTAGACATCCCTACCAACAAGTTTAATCGCTTGCTCTTCTAAATTAGTTGGTTCACCAATATCTTTAGATTGATCTTCTATAATTAACCTTGCTTGTTCCGGTGTAGTAACATTCCATAATCTATTGAATGTCCACATATTAAATGGTAATGAATATAACTGATCTTTGTAATTTGCTACAGGATTTAATCTAAAGTTGTTGAACTCAACAAATTGATTAATCCATTTCCACACTTCTTCATTCGATGTATGAAAGACATGTGGTCCGTATGTGTGAACATTGATACCATCTTTATTCTCTGTGTGGCAATTACCGCCTATGTGAGATCTAGAATCAATAACTAAAACTTTCTTACCAGTCTTAGTTAATTCATACGCACAAATAGATCCGTAGAATCCTGCACCAACTATTAAATAATCATATTCCATCAAATATTTTTTTATGTCTTTCTGGTATTAATTTAATATCACCTAATTGTTTATTAAAGTATTTTAAAACACCCTCCCTATCACCGATAGCGTGTTGCGCACCGCCACCATCACCTTTTAATTTCCATTTATTTGCTCTTTCTTCATGTCTCTTTAACATTAATTCAAAATCACATCTATGTAAATGCATTAAATGTAAATTATAAGAATAATCTTTATCAATGTTTTTTGCATAATGAAAACCCCAAACCCATTTCAATGGTACTTTAGAAATTAATGTCTTATCATAGTCGGGATATTTGAACCAGTAATCTCTATGTTTAAAAATCTCGTCACCAATTTCTAAAGGCGCTTCCTTTTCTAAATTTTGAATTATTTCATAACCAAGACAAGTAATGTGTTTTTTAGTTGGGTCAATTAAAAATAATTCTATTAATGCATTTAAAGGCATATCAGGACTATATAATAGTTCATCAGACTCAGCAAATATAACTGATTCATATTTCTCTAATAATGAAACTTGAAAATTCTCAATGGTTTCAACCAACCAATTATGATCAAACGCTATCTCATTAACTACTGGTATATGATTAACTGTTAAGTTATCTGTTGAACCGTCATCTGATTGGTGATCCAAAATATAAATGTCTTGATCAGCAAAGTATTTCTTATAATATTTTAACCATATTGGTAAGAAATAATATTCATTCTTAACTATTGTAAAAACAGCACATCTTCTTTTCTTTTCCATAATACTATATTGACGAATAAAAACTGTTTTGTTTTTCTTGTCTTTTAATTTCTTTGTGATGTTGAATACAATATTCTTCATCAAGCGGTAATGATGAAAATATTTGTCCACCAATAATTCTTTCGTGAACCTTACCATACCAACTCATACCCTTACGGTACACCCTACCTTGTTGATCGGGGAAGTTAACCCAACCCTTTTCGTTAACGTTCCATCTCCATTGATTAATATGTTCTTGTGTCAAACCATCTACTGTGTTAATTCTTGGTATAAATACTAAATCTACTTTTGGGTTCATAGAAAGTATTTCATGTAAGTTATTAATCATATATTCGCTGATCATCTCATCAGCGTCTATTTGATAAATGTAATCGCCATTACAATATTCGTTTAATTTATTCTTCCAATCTGCAAAGTTATTATTCCATTCAAGACTTGTATATATCTGTACGTTTGATGTTTTATTAAATGGTAATAAAAATTCTAATACTTTTGCGTCACCATTCTTCTCATCATAAAGAATGACAATCTCATCTTCCTGTCTCTTGTGTTGTATTAGGAATGGTACTAATCTCTTTATCTCTTTCAGCTCGTTGCAAACTGTTATCGCGTAGCTCACTATCATATTTTTTTTTATTTTCTTGTATAGTTAATTCTTCACATCTCCAACACCATTCTCTATCTTCGGTGTCCCATGTGTGTCGTTCACATTTCATATTGTATTTTTTAATTCTGGGTTCCTTGCAAATATTTTGAATGTTCTATCTTTATGCGTGAACCTTAAATTACCATTGGCTGCGGGCTGTATTGTTATTGTTAAGTCTTGTCGAAATGATGTTGGCCCAATAGTTGCAAACACAACTGGTTCATCATCATCAAATTGAAAAACAAACTCACATTTGTCAAATCTATTATTAAACATAACTCTATTAGCTGGCAATGGTTCTTCTCTATTATATGGTATTGTGAATATTGGCTCAGGATAATTAGCGCCTCTTATAACTTCAAAGAATGGCTTTTTCTTTTTAGGCATACTACTTGATTTTAGTTAATTTAGGTAAAACCATTTTATGTTCTTTAGGTTGTGTGATAAATGGTTCTAACATTTTCTTTAAAACATTTCGCATACTTTCTAATGAAAACTTTTCAACATTCTCTTGTCTCAATGTCTCTGCTCTTTCTAAAAACTTATCATAATCTTTATAAACAAGTTTAAAAACCTCAACAGCTTCATTGTAATTTGCTGTGAACCATTTAGAATTTTTTAATATAAAACTATCTACTGCACTGTCATCAACTTCAGTTAATGACCCACCAATCATAATAGCCTTATCCATTGGTAAGAAGTCCTTATGGCCAGACCAGTTGGATGCAATAACGGGTTTACCAGATAATGTGAATTCTAACAATGGCCTACCAAATCCTTCACCCTTAGTTAAGCTAACCATGGCTTTTATCTTTGGGTGGTTGTATAGATTATTCATCTCGGCATTTGTTAACTCACCAAACAATAAATAAATTGATGGTGGATTAGGAATATCATTAACTAATGTTTCTATTTTTTTTCTAAAAATTTCTCTTTCTTTAACTGAGAATGTTGCTGAAGATGTTTTTAACACCAACGCAGGTCTGTCTTCAACATCAGCAAATGCTGTTGCAAAACATTTAATTAACATACCAATGTCTTTTCTGTCTTGACCCAAGTTACCTTTTAACCAATGACCAACAAACAAGTAAGCAAAGTCTTCTTTAATATCTAATTCAACTGGTTCATCCACAGGACAATTAACATTACCATATATTGATAAGTCAACACCTTCAAATAATACCTGTATAGGTTTTTCTATTTTAAATTGTTTGATTAGTTTACCCGTGTTGTTTTCTGTCTCATTATAAACTGTAGATAATAAAACTTCTTTTGAGAAGTTTGATGTCGCAATAATTAAATCCATTCTATTACAACCATCGATCCATTCCTTTGGGGCAACAGTAGTTTCAATACCGGCAGTGATACCGATATTGAATTTACCAACGCGTTGAAACTCATTAGGAACAGTTACTTGCACATAGATGTCCGGTTGATTTTGTATTGATGTAGATATTACACCCTCAATCCATTTGTGAAATAAATTATCTTTTTCTAAAGCAGTCATAGGTGTTGAACCCCAACCACAACTATCGACCATGATATCAAACATATCCATTTCATATAATGCTTGCAAGATATCTCTAGCGTGTGCACCATATCCACTTCTTGTTTTAACTGGTCCTCTAAATAATAAAACTGGTTTCTTCATTTCTTATTTCTTTTTTTCTTTTACAATCCCTACTGGGTAATATGTTGTTTCATCAATTCTAATTGAATGAACTCTTAAACCGCTAGCAGCACTTATTACTGTTGATGCTTTCTCAGAATTTATTGCTTCGTAGTGTACTCCTTCTAATGTGATTCTACCGTTTTCGGTACGTTTAACTGTTTTTGTTGTTTGTATCATGTTACTTTATTTTATATAAATTATATCTTTTTTTAGGTTTAAAATTGTTTATTGTTTGTTCTATTCCTTGAATAAAATTATCTGACATTACTTTAGAAGACAAATTCTTCTTCATAAATTCTCTACCTTTCTTTCCTCTTTCTTTTCTTTCCTTACGACCCCAATTATATACTGTCATAATTGCATCTGCAACATCATTGTCATTAACCCTATCATCAAATATATAAGGTGTTGGCACTGAACCATTTAAATTAATGGCGGCTGACCAAATAGGTACAACCCATTCACCCGACACACCATCTCTTGTTTGATGTAATGTCCCAATGTCAATATAATCGTCCGCACTATAATCAAATCCACATTGGTCTTGTAAACCACCGGTTACATTAACAATGATTGGTGTTCCAGCCATTAATGATTCTGCGGTTGTTAAACCAAAACCTTCATTGTTTGCAATATTAATTGTACAATCAACAATGTTATATAATTCATTTAATTTATCTTGTTCTAATTTTGCATTGGTAAACTTAACATCATAGTTAGGACATAACTCACTAATTACTGCATTTAAATCAGTACCATTCTCATCCACAGGATTAGTATGCATCAACAATAAACATTTATCAGATTGTTTTTTAGATAAATTATCACAAAACAATTTAAATGAATAGATAACATCACTTGGTTGTTTTCTTCTTATGTTCCTACTGTTATATAATAAAACAAAATCGTACTTCTTATCACCATGAATAAGTTTAGATAACTCTTCATCCACTTTTTTCATTGGTTTGAACACATCAGGATTAATTCCATGAGGAACGTAACTTATCTGCCAATCTTCTAACGGCTTATGCGTAACCTCCCTTGTTGTTTTACCAACACGATGTACGATACCATATGTTTGTTTAGATATACAACCTAACCAATCACAACTCTCATAGTAATCTCTATTGTAGTATGGATCAGGTAAGTTATCCCATATGTGATAAAACAATATAGGTACTTGTTGTCTGATCTCATGTTCATTATCATATAACCATTGCCAGTAATGTGGGTCGGTAAAATGTAGAATAGCATCTGGCTTCTCTTCATTGATTAACTTTCTTAATATACCGATATCCCCATAACCATTGTATGGTATAATCTTTAGGTTAGCATCTTCAATCCCTGTTCTCTTTCTAACATCTTCATTGATGTCAACTATCTTACCGAGCTCAGGATGTTTAATTGCTGCACCTAGTTGTACCCAATCATATTTGTGTAGTGTACCTAACACAAACTCCTTGGACATTGTTGCGATACCTGATGTCATTCTTAAGTCATCAGATAATAGTAAAATCTTTTTCTTCATTGATTAAAACTTTGATCCGCTTGCGGCTAATCCTGTGTGATTATTTATTTGGTCTCTAAAATCTTGGTTTCTATTGTATAGATCCATTGACCTGTTAACCAACTTTTGGAAGTTGGTGTTACCCTCAATAACGTTTACTTTAAATTTTTTGTAAACATCATCTAGTACATTAACTGATGTTAATTTTGTATTTGCTTTCATATTAATATATGCGTTTGTATATATTGTTAAAACAAAAAATAACGGAAAAATGGGTTAACACGTATCCGTTGTTTAATATTATAACTTCTTATTCTCTACCATCTCACGAAGTATGGTTGATATCTTAATTACCTGCTCTTGATTTTGTGCTGGTGTTGGAGTTGTAGCTGGAGTTGCTTGCCCTGCCTGTGGAGCTTGTGGTTCATCACCTGGTTTCTTTTTACATCCGCATCCCATAGTAAATTGTTTTTAAATAAATATTCTTCTTATTAAATTATACTAAAATATAGATAATTTTTTTGATAAACGGAAGCCTAAACTGGATTATATTTTGTTCCTAAGTAAAGATTTAC
>Ga0114979_10002627_pt1 | contig 12099 bp, 12 predicted proteins | sample S_140625_EF_Meta_FD_87315 | JGI IMG/M metagenome (GOLD analysis project Ga0114979, IMG submission 87315) | Freshwater microbial communities from Lake Simoncouche, Canada to study carbon cycling - S_140625_EF_MetaG | ecosystem: Environmental > Aquatic > Freshwater > Lake | place: Lake... | reverse complement strand
GCAGGAGAATCCTACTTTCACTGTTGATCAAATCGATTTCTTGAAATCCAGCGAATTCGTTATGAAACCTAAAGGCACGACCTTCTCGGTGGCCTCACGTACATCAGATGAATAATTAAAAGAGATGAACCGCAACTCAAATAACCATGCAGCCAATCAGATTTTCGAACACTTAGGCTCAGCGCAAGCTTATAAAAAATTTATTCAAGAGAATCTGAAGATGTCTTCAAAAGATATTTTGATGCTCAATGGATCTGGTGATCGAGTCGACACTCCAGAAGGTCCAAAGTACAACGAGGCCACCTGTGAAGCTACACTCAAAATCATCATGGACTTACATATGGATTTAATTGCCAATAAGTCTTCTTTGGCAAAAGTCGCAACCATCGTGGGAACTAATTCAGGAAGTGCCACTCAACATTATAATAACGACTTAACCCGAGATTCGGTCGTGGCGAAAACAGGGACAGTGAATCCATCGGTGACACTTGGTGGAATGGCTTCTACTCAAAAAGGTGTCATCTTTTTCATGTTTATCGTAGAACCTCAGGGAAACTTTAGTGAGGCTAGAAGGGTGATTAAGAAGCATTTGCTTGAGCTGATCACAAAAAATGGAGGAGCTAAACCCATCAATGGACAAAGTTACAGCTTCTTTACTGCCGACACAGAGAGCTTTTCTGAAACTAAAATAAAGGAAATTCTTAAGTGAAACTACTTTTGATTTTATTCATTTGCCGGATCAGTTTTGCGGGCCCAGCTCTTGTCGAGGCCCTCAACCTGGGACAATTTGATAAAGTAAAAATGCTTCTCAAAGATAAAACAAATTTAAGTTATACAGATGAAAATGGCTACGATGCTCTTTTTCATGCTGTCAGCTTAAACGAGCCTCAAATTGTCAGCCAACTGATCCGTGCAGGCTCCAAAGTCGATCGACTTTACGATTCTAAAAAAGAATCTGCTCTGTTCGAAGCTTCGCGCCTGGGTTCAGTGAAAATAATTGAAATCCTTTTAAAGAAGAATTCGAAATTATTGAAATTAAAGAATTCCTTGGATGAAACTGTGCTTTTTGAAGCTGTCAGATCCGAACAATCTCATTTGGTGAAGTATTATGTAAAAAGGGGATTATCCCTGAAGGATCAGAATCGCGAGGGTAAAAAACCCGCAGATTATCTGACCCCCGAAAATGATAAGATGAAAAAAGTCCTAGCTGAACTTGGGACCAAATAAATTATCCGAATAGCTTTTTGAAAAATCCTGAAACCTTGTCTTTGATAGACTTCGGCTTTCTTACAAAAGGCTTAGAGACATGACTTGTTTTTTTAAACTCGGGTCTTTTTGCATTAGGATTTTGTTGCTTAGTTCCACCTGCATAGGGCTTCCCGTTGGATTGAGGCCGAGGTCCCGAATGTGCAGGTCCCTGTGGTCGTCTAGGTCCCGAATCATTTCTTGGTGGTCTTGCCGAGCGAGCTGAATCATTGGGCCCATGGCTATTCGGTCTATTACCATGAGGCTTGTCTCCATGGGGCCTTCGAGGTCCGCTTTTTCGATCACGATCACGATCTTGATCACGAGGAGGCCTTCGATTTCCGCCGTCAGAGTTCGAATGATTTCTTGGACCACCGCCTGAATGAGAATCACCACGGAAATTTGAGGGCGCTTTGTTAAAGCGTGGCTCAAAAGGAAGGGGCTTAAAATCTTTAATCAATAGAGTATCGTCGAGGTAATCCACTTTAATTTTATTTTGTAAGTAGTCTTCGACTCGAGATAAAGAATCAATGTCCCGGTCGCTCACCAAGCTAAAGGCTTGACCCACTTGACCCGCACGACCTGTTCTTCCGATGCGGTGAACGTAGGATTCGCAATCCTGAGGCATTTCATAGTTCACAACCATGTCGACACCTTTGATGTCTAAGCCACGAGCAGCCACATCGGTGGCCACCATGATATTCCATTGGTTACCTTGAGCCTTGAAAAGCTCCATCACTTTGTTTCGCTGGCCTTGCGAAAGTAAACTTGAAATCGCAACGGCGTCTAATCCGTTATCGATCAAAAATTGTGCAATTCGCTCGACACTGTTTTTAAAGTTTGTAAAAACAATTGTTTGTTTAGGCTTGTGATGCTTAATTAAAGATAATAAATGTTGAGGCTTTTCGTCTTGACCAACATGAAAGATCACATCCGTGACGTTTTCAGCTTTAGTGGCATCTTTAGAAATGTTGATTTCAACTGGATTTGAGCCAAACTGATAAACAGTGGTCATCACATCTAGATTCATTGTCGCGCTGAAAACCATTAACTGACGCTCTTGAGGGATTCGAGACAATAAAAACCTCATGTCGTCTTTAAAACCCATGTCAAACATGCGATCTGCTTCATCAAAGACCAAAGCTTTCACTTGCTTAAGATCCACAACATTTTCTTTGTACAAATCCAACAATCGTCCCGGAGTCGCCACAACAAAATCCACACCGGTTCGAAAGCCTTCTTTTTGCTTTTCGTAACCTGTTCCGCCATAAACACTGACTCCACGAAGTCCTGCCGTATTTCCTAATTTTTGTACATTTTCAAAAACCTGCTCGGCCAGCTCTCGAGTGGGAACTAAAATCAAAATAAAATTGCCGGCTTTCCAAGAATCAAAGGAACGCTCGGGGTATTCTGCAGAAGGTTCTTTCGTGCGAAGAATTCTTTCCATCAAAGGAATCAGAAAGGCGCCTGTTTTACCTGTTCCCGTTTGTGCAAGTCCGGACACGTCCTGACCTTTTAAAACAAGGGGAATGGCTTCAGCTTGAATGGGAGTGGCTTCTTGAAACCCGAGAGATTCAAGGCCTGTCATTAATAATGGATGCAGATTTAATTCAGTCAACTTCATATAGGCCATCATTGGTACTCACGTGCACTTCAATTGTCAAAAGCCGCCTACAAAATTCCGAAGGGCCTCTGTGAATTCACTTGGTTTCTCTGAGTGGATCCAATGACCTGCTTCTGGGATCTCGACACCTTGAATCAATTTGTTGGAACTCAGAACCCTCTCAAAGTTTTCTCGAGATAATTCTTTTGAGTTTTCACCTCGAAGCCAAAGTGTAGGAATCTTTAAATTTTCGACTTCTTGCCATCGATCTCGGTCTCGGCCTGCCAAAACTGATTCCAAGATCCCCTTCTTAAAAAATCGCCAGTCCCACTTGCCATCGACTTCAACCAAGTTGGCATAAAAAAAAGCACCCAAAACTGCAGGGGGATCTTTGGTCACGGCTTTTTCAATAAAATCCTCATGAAAAAACTTTCGAGCCGCTTCTCGAGATTCAAAGGGCGTGGGAATGAAGCCCAGCAAATTTTCATAGTAAACACTGGCATTGGGATTGGATTCTGGGCCGATATCCTCAATGATCAGCTTTTCAACTTTTTTTGGATAAAGATTTGCAAACACAAGCGCGTTTCGGCCACCCATAGAATGGCCAACGAGGTGAAATTTGTGCCAGCCCAGCGCTTCCGTTAACTCATAAAGATCACGAGCATAGTCCTCGGGTGCATATCCAGAATCAGGTTTAAAGGATCTGCCGTGACCCCGCTGATCATAAACTAGGCATTCTGCAGTCGACTGTAAATTTGAGGTGATTTTTTTCCAATTATTTAAAAAGCCCATCAGACCGTGAATAAAAACCCACTTTTGTCCATCTGGATTGCCTTCTATTCTGTGATGAATTTGCTCTAAAATTAACATTTCCAGATTGTACTCGAAAAGAAAAGTGATCTCAACATATTGAAATCCGTTGCTTTTGGACACCATCATCAGACAAAACTAAGTGATGCAGCTAAAGACTGAATGGATCGATCCCTACGCACTCAGGATCATCCAATCTCTACATAAAAAAGGACATCAAGCCTTCCTGGTCGGTGGCTGTGTTCGCGATCTTTTGGCCGGCTTTAAGCCGAAGGATTTTGATATTGCCACAAGCGCACTTCCTGAAGAAGCCAGACGCTGCATTCCTAACGCTTACATCATCGGTAAAAGATTTAAACTAGTATTAGCTAAACGTGGTGATGATCAATTTGAAGTGGCCACCTTTCGTAGAAGTGCCAGTCAGGCTGAAGTCGAAGACGAAACAAATGTAATCAAAGGCGACAATTATTTTGGAACTTGCGAGGAAGACGCAGTTCGCAGAGATTTCACGATCAATGCACTTTTCTACGATCCTGTTTCTGACAAAATGGTGGATCATATCCATGGCCTAAAAGACATTGATCACCGAATGATTCGTATGATCGGTGATCCTGAAAAAAGATTCATCGAGGACCCCATTCGTATCCTTCGCGCTGTGAGGCTGTCTCATAAGCTTCACTTCACACTGGAACCCAGTTTACGAGAAGCCATCGTGCAGACCCATACATCATTGGCCGGCTCTGCACTCCCTCGAAAACGAGAAGAGTACCTGAAATTTTTAAAACTGCCTGACCCGGCTCGAGCTTTTTTAGAGCTTGAGGATTTGGGAATTCTGGGAACCGTTCTTCCTTATTTTTCTGATTTTTTAGGTTCACCAGAACGCAGAGAAAACTTTTACCACTACTTCAAAAAAATGGATCAGCTCGCAGGCCCCGAAAAATCCAATGAAGACCTGGTCAGTGCTTTTTTATTTTGTATTCTTAGGTCTCAATTTGAAGAATCCGTCTTTAATGTGGATGCCATTGAAAGCAACCAAGGTTGGGACAAATTCTTAAGATTCGAATTCAATGTATTCAAACAGGAAATTGTAGAGTTTTACCACACTTTACTGATGCTCAATCAATTGGAAAAAATTGAAACCTTCAAACGCAAAGGGGCTAGACGCCAAAAAGCTATTTTGCAAAGCCCTGTCTTCTTCCGTGCTCTTCGATTTGCTAGTGTGGATCAAAGAATATCCTACTCGGATCTACTTTATTGGTGGGACCGGGCCTTTGAATTATAGAGCTTTTGTTTTTGATTTAGATGGAACCCTGGTGGATTCTCAAATTGACTTTGAGGGACTTGAGAAAGCCATCGGAGTTCCAAAGGATACACCACTTCTTGAAACAATTCACGATTGGCCTACGGATCAAAAATTAAATGCAATGAGAATCATACATCAGTTTGAGCTCGAGGGTGCCCGAAGATCCAAACTTTATGAAGGCACCATGGATTTCTTAAACCACTTAGACACTTTGAAAATTCCCAAAGCTTTGTTCACACGAAACTCAAGATTGATTGCAGACCTGACTTTAAGATCCCATCGTTTGTCTTTTGATTTGGTGATGACCCGTGATGAGGGCCCCGCAAAACCCCAACCCCACGGCCTACGAACGATTTCTAAAACTTTTCAAGTCCCGAATTCCGAAATGCTTTTTATTGGTGATTATTTGTATGACTTGCAAGCCGGCCTGGCCAGCCAAACTCCCACCGCTTTGTTTTTAAGCCAGCAGCCTGATTTTGATACTGAGGGCTGTGTGTTTACGTTTAGTTGCTACCGAGAATTGAAAAAAAAGCTCTTCACTTGAGAATACTCAGTATTCCAAATTGGCAGATGACCATGTGATCACATTGGAACTGGTTTAAATTTTGGATCGTCGATCTTTTAATCACTCAGATCTAGATAAATTACAAAGCCCGTTCAAATCCCAGCAATCCAAAGGCGTCTTCAGTAAAGTTAGCGAACGGTATCCATATTTTGAGGAGCTCTAATGTCCCAGCAAACAAAGTTCTTTATTCTTCTGTCGTTTGTTCTTAGTTCAAGTTCCATCACTTTGGCTCAAGCCCAAAGACAAAGTTCTCAAAATTCAAAACCAAGCCTTGCACGGCCCGATGCCAAGCCACCATGCTTACTTTGTAGTTGGAATGTGGCCCCAGAAATAGCCGAATCATCACATGTTGACGGGTGTGATGAACTGCTTCCGGCGGCCTGCTTGGATTCAAAAAGCGAATATAAAATCAAACCCATGTTTGATCGGATTGAGAAAAAACTAAAAGAAATGGTCAAAACGGCTCAAGGTAAAGCGGCCTTGCAAATGGGATTTAAGAATTTTGACGATGCAATGATTAAGAGTCTTGCCAAAGAAGGCTATGCGCTTAAAAAAGATATTTCAGAAAAAGCTAAAAAGTACATTCTTGAAAACGACTATAAAAACTATGTAGAAAAGAAAGAAATTTTTGAAGTTGCAGCTGAATGCGCCGAAGATAAAAAAGCTTTCGACGGCTTCAATTCTTATAGCCAGGAAGGTATTGAAAAATTAAAGCAGTACATTCAACAAGTTGATGAATTTGAAAGCAAGTACCAAAATAAAGCTTCAGATTTTTTTCTAAAAGATATTCCGGGACTTTTAAATAAAATTGGAACTCAATGCAAAGCCTTAGAGACCGGAAAAGACGAACTGACTCAAAAGAATTTATTAACTCATCCGCTTGTTTTGAAGCTGCGAAAAGTTTGCTCTGATAGAAATTCACTTCGCACAAAGGCCGTTCATTTTTATCTCCGACAAGACGATCCTAATACGAAAATTGAAATTGCCAAATTTGTTCAGGAAAATAGAGATGTATTAGAATTAAGCTTGAGTTCACTCAAGCAAATTGAAGAATCCTCGACAACAGAAACCGAGTTAACAATTTATCGTCGAAAAGCGACTGACAAGGCCATGCAGTTATATGGTGTGTGTAACGCAATTGAAGAACGCCTGGATGGCGGGCCTGGGCAAATTAAAGCAAAACTTCTTGATGTCATGAGCACAGCACGGACTTCAGTCGAGCATTTAATTGATCAGATTTACACCCCAGAAAGAAAATCGAAGGTCCGAGAAATCCATGATACTTCGAAACGTGAAGCCTATGCGATTATTCAAAAAGTGACCAATGATCCGCAAAAACTTGCAAGGATTCGTGATACTTACAAACGAATGGTTTTTACATGGCTTGAAAAACCAACTACCGATCGTTACATCAAAGATAAAGAGACCGGAATTGAAGTCTTAAAATTGAATCTTTATAATCCGAATGATATTTGGAGTCAGGCCTTTACCGGTGATTTAAGTTTTTTCACCGATGTTAATGCTTTTTATATTCCTGATACACAATACGGAGCTGAACAAAAACCCCTGAGTGTGACCATGCAGCCAATTTTTATGGAAGTTTTAGATGAAAATCCGCATGCCTTTTTATCTGTGATGGCGCATGAAGTGGGTCATAACCTAGGCCCCATAGTTACTGAGATAAATAATTATAGTTTAAAAGAAGAGTATAAACCCCTACTTGAATGTTTAGCTTCTTCTGATTCAATTCGCATGCAATATATTCAGGCAGATGAAACTGTTGCGGATGTGATTTCTGCAGAGGTGATGGCCCAACTTCTTTTACAAATCCCAGCTGATAGGCGAAAAGCTGCAGTTTATGCTTCGATGCAAACTTTTTGTAAATTTCTTGATGAGGGCGACAAAGAGATGAGTCTTTTCTTAACGGCCACGCATCCAGAATCTATTTTACGGGTTTCAGGAATTTTCGGTGGAAATAAAAGTTTAAGATCTGCGATGAGCTGCGAAAAAGATGCAAAGCAATTTAGAACTTGTTCGCTTAAGGGTGCCGAGTGAAATCTGCAATTATATTTTTAAGTTTTCTAATGTTTTTCACAGATATTGTAAAGGCCCATTCAACTAAGGCCATCTCTTTGAAAACAGCTCAAACTTCTCAAAAGCTGACTGGAAATTCTGCTCACCCACCTGCAATGGCTACTCTCAAAATCGAGAGCAACAGCACACAATACAAAATTCTGAATAACCCGTCTGATAATGAAGCATTTCTAGAGCGTGTGAGCACTCAAATTTCTAATAAGACAATAAAGATCCCAAAAGGTTTGGCACAATCTATTAAATCTGACCTTCTAAATCTGTCATGGCAGACACAGTACAAATCCAACCGCGACACCAGCAAAAGCTGCACAATTGCGGCAAGAATCAATTTAGAAGCGGAAGATGAAGTCAGATTTTGCTCTGACCAAAAAACAGAAATGTCAAAAATCCATCAAATTCAAAAGAATTTAGATGAACTTATTGAGTCTAAAAAATAGTTCATCGAAGTCTCTAATTAGGAACTGATTGATAGGACGAGTTGAAGTCTGTTTCATGAATCCCCTGACTCAAAAATTTTAGTTTTACATAGAGTTTTTCAACTCATTATTGTATGATCATGATATGAACTCTGAATCTCTTGAAGAGAACTCAAAATCCTTGCAAATATCAGCTTTAATCGAGCGTCTCTCTTTGACTTTTGAAGAACGTATCGAGGCCCATGAGAACGCCCTTCAGCTATCTCATGACTTGAAAAAAGCAAAGGAAGCAAGCCATGCAGAATCTCAAAGCTTTACTTGAAAGGCTTTTAAAAAATAACGTCGATTTTGTTTTAATCGGCGGTTTTGCGAGCGTCACACATGGCTCAACTCTTCTTACTCAAGATCTTGATATCTGTGCAGCCATCACAGATGACAATATGGTTCACTTAAAACAAGCACTTGCTGACATTAATCCACGCCATCGAATGAATCCAGGCTTCAAGCCTTCATTTTTTGATCAGCCAAAAGACTTTAATGGCGTTAATAATATTTATCTTGAAACTGATTTGGGTGTTTTGGATGTATTATCGGCTGTTCCACCCGCAGGTTCTTTCGAAGAAATTAAGCTTAGAGCACTTAATATTAAAATCTATGGACACAATTGCCAGGTTATATCCCTTGAAGATCTCATTTACGTTAAGTCCGATATGAAGCGACCAAAAGATATTGCGACTTTAAAGGAACTTAAAATTATCCAAGCTGAACTTCAAAAAAAGAGAACTCAGTGAGTGATTAAAGCTTTAACAGCCTCAAAAATAGCCACACTGTCCATTTTGTGAACCTGATAAAGATCAATGGCATTGTAAGCACTTTGTCCAAATTGTCCCTTGACCCCAAGGGACTTGGTTTTCAGTGCAATACCTTTTTCAACAAGGCCATGAATCAATTGCTGACCAAAACCACCGATGACTTGATGATCTTCAATCGTCACCATGCGACCTTCGGTTTTTTTCAAAAGCTCTTGGTAAAAAGAAAGATTCAAATGATTTGTCGCACTTGCATTTACAACAATTGTGCCGATGCCTTGAGCCTGACATTTTTCGGCGGCAATCACGGCTTGAGGAAGCAAGCTTCCGTTGGCTACGATCAAGGTTTTATTTTTGCCTTCAGTCTCGCTTATTAGCTGAGCCTGACCGAGCTGATAATTCTTCGCCCCAAAAGTTTTCGGAAAATTTTCCCGACCTAAAAAGAAAAGATGGGAATTGGGCGTTTCACCCTTGGTCATCTTATCAGAAATATCCTGAGCGGCCTGTAAGACAAGAGCTTCCGCTTCTTCACTGCAACTAAGAGCGTAAGTTTTCACATGGGGAATGCTCGAGGTCATCGCAAAATAAGTCAGTGCCTGATGGCTGGCCCCATCCGCTGCATCTTGAAACCCTGTGTGAGAATAAATCCCGATCATGGCCGCTTCGCTAAGTGAGGCCATCGTTAAAGGCAAAGCCCCTTTGGTCACACCGAACTGAGCAAAGGTATCCACCACCGGAATAAATCCAAGCTTTGATAGGCCGGCGGCCACACTGACCATGTTGCTTTCAGCGATCCCCACATCCACTGACTTTTCTGGAAACTTTTTTCTAAAATCAGCAACCCCTGTGGATCCCGGTAAATCAGAAGTCACAGAAATAACTGGCAATCCCAATTCAGCCGCTTTGATCATGGCTGCTGATACACCTTTTTGAATTTTCTCGCCAGAATCCGCAGACTTCCCTTTTTGAATCTCGAGTTGAACCAGTTCTTCAATCCATTGATCAAAGTATTCAGGATATTTTTCACCTTGATAAATTTCTGTTAAAAATTGCGGAAGCTCTTTGGCTGACTTTAAAGGAAACCCGTGGCCGCCACTGCTGCTTTCCATAGTTTTTTGTACCCCGTATCCTTTGATTGTCTTCGCGTGAATCACAATGGGCTTGAGCGGATTCATTCGGGCTTTTGCTAGTCCTTGAGCCATCGTTTCCACACACTTATCCAGGTCGTGGGCTTTTTCTAATTTCAAAACTTCCCAGCCTAAAACAGACAAAGTATCGAAAGTCGGAGTCATGGAAAAACTATCCTGATCAATTCGACCTGATAATTTTGTATTGTTATCCGAAATAATCAAAACATATGGACCCATTTGACCCTTGTGAGCCAAACCCGGTATTGCTGCGAAGGCTTCTTTCGCCTCACCTTCCATAGCTGCCCCGTCACTGAGAACACAGATTGTCGTTCGCATCTGCCCCGACAACTTTTCACCCAAAGCCACACCTTGAGATTGCGGAAAGGCCGAACCCAAGGGACCGTTACTCAAAAATACGCCCTCAGGAAAACAGTGAACTTCCCCATGACCTGTCAACGGCGATTCGATGGATCTAAACTTTTTAAGCTTTTCAAAATTAAGACCAGCCATTTTGTAGTTGGCTTTGAGGGCATAAAGTCCGTTTTCCGCATGCCCGACGTCGTTGATCATATGAAAAAGATCAAACCAATTTTTGTTTTGCAATCTGGCCTCTTGAAACACAAGGGCATGAAGTGCAGACATCAATTCTGCAAGTGCCGAAGGGCCGCCGAAGTGGCAAGCAGCTCCGCCGATGACAGCGTTCATATCCATCAGTGAGATCAAAGCCCGGTTGGCTTTGGGATCACAGGCATTGATCATTCCGTGGCCTGTTTTTACAGGAACACTGAAGATGGGATCATTTGAGGGTTGCGCAGCTAATTTTGTAGGCATTTTTAAGGTCTTCATCATGGCCCACCATCCTAGTCCTTTTCCCCTGACTTGCAACTCACAAACTGATACATATTTTGAACTATGACGCTCACACTTGCTCAACTTCGCACACTTCCAAAAATTGAATTGCACCGTCACCTTGATTGTTCAATGCGTTGGAGCACGGTTCAAGAAATTGCGAAAACCATGGGGCTTAGCCCTGATCCTGAATCTTTTTTGGTCACTGAACCTATGGTTAATTTGGATGCCGTTCTTAAAAAATTTTTGAACTCTCAAAAACTGCTGAATTCAGAGGAAATCCTGACACGCCTGGCCTTCGAAGCCTGCGAAGACGCCTTCAATGAAAACATAAAAATCCTCGAGCTTCGATTTGCACCCACTTTTATTTCTGAAGGTCATACCCATCTCAGCCACGAGAAAATTTTGAAGGCTTTTCTAAAAGGCCTAAAAATGGCGGAAGAAAAAATGGGGATCTCAACTGGGCTGATTGGGATTTTACAAAGAATCAAGCCATTAAACGAAGCTGCCAAAGTGATGGATTTTTTCTGTGAGCACAAAGAAAATTTTATCGCAGTTGATTTGGCTGATAATGAAGAAGGTTTTGATCCCAAACCTTTTGCTCCCCTCTTTCAAAAAGCTAAAAAGGCTGGCCTTAAAGTCACAATCCATTCCGGCGAATCACCAAGTCCTTCGGCAGGCCAATGGATTTTAGATTCCATCGAACATTTAGGTGCTGACCGGATAGGTCATGGCGTCCAAAGCATTCATCATCCCAAAGTCATTCAAACATTGATCGATAAAAGTATTCCTTTAGAAGTTTGTCCTTACAGCAACTGGCTGACGCAGGCTTTTGCAAACTTAAAAGATCACCCCTTAAAAAAGCTTTTGGATTTGGGGGTGCCAGTCACTCTTAGTTCAGATGATCCCGGAGTCTTTGCCTCTAGCCTAACCGATGATTATGAAATTGCTCAAAGGGTTCACCAACTCACACCGAAAGATTTTAAAAAAATGAATCGAATTGCTTTTGAAAAAAGTTTTTTACCAGTCGACAAAAAGAAGAAATGGGAGACCACCTTTTTATGAACGAATTTTATCCCGCAATCGAACCCTATATGACCGAAATGCTGAAAGTCTCAGACCTTCACACCGTTTATTTCGAACAATCTGGAAATCCTAACGGTCAGCCTGTGATTTTTCTTCATGGCGGACCCGGTGGTGGAACAGACCCTATTCACAGACAATACTTCAATCCAAAAAAATACCGCATCATTTTGATGGACCAGCGGGGTTGCG